>Ga0209645_1000072_pt1 | contig 45625 bp, 38 predicted proteins | sample ETNvirenome_6_30_FD_184070 | JGI IMG/M metagenome (GOLD analysis project Ga0209645, IMG submission 184070) | Marine viral communities from the Pacific Ocean - ETNP_6_30 (SPAdes) (version 2) | ecosystem: Environmental > Aquatic > Marine > Oceanic | place: Pacific Ocean | collected 2013-06-19
GCTTTTATTCTTTCTCTCTTTTTGCGTATGTTTTCGTATAAACTCATATTACCATTTTACTTTGTTAGCCCAGTAGGCTGCTGACATTTTACCTTTCCTGATATTCTTACCATGTCTTGCTTTAAAAGATTTACGTTTCATTTTCATTCTACGAGACTCACCTGCTTTTGGTTTACCTGCTGTACTAGCTCCCTTTTGCCCAAACCTGATTACTTTTATTTTATCTCCTTCTTTAGCTAAAACGATATGGCTCTTCTTTGGATGATTGGGAGTCCTCTTGGCTTTATTGAAGCCAGAAAAAGTTTCTCCCCTGTAACTTATTCTTCCAGAGGGTAATCGTTTAAACTTCTTCGCCATTTAATCTACATTAGGATCATCTGCTCTTAACTTTCTACGCACAGGTGCCTTCTTTTTAGGGGCTTTTTGTTTCTCTTTGCCCATTGCTTCAACCGCATCTATTTCAGAAAGACTTTGTTTTCCTTGTTTGCCTCCCATTTCAAAAGGTAAGTTTTTCTTCTTGATCTTCATAGACCGTGGATCTCTTGGCCCAACAAACTTATCAGACTTCATATACTCACGAATTTTACGACGGGTGGGCTTCTTCTTAGTTTTGCCCATAGCATCTTTCATGGCTTTTTTTAAAACACTTCTTGCTCCTTTTAATTCTGACATCCCTAAATATATATCATTTTTTCATTGAGACAATCGCTTGTTTTCAATACGTTCCCAAGTACCATCCTCCGCCAAATGCTGCACCCTCAAAGACTCGTGGGGGCTATATCCCCATTTTTTTAAATGATGAAGTGTTTTTTCTACTCCCTCCCTGTATAGAGAGCACCTCATCCGCATTTGGATGAGGTCTAAACATTTCTCTCTATACAGTTGCTCCCAATCTGGGGAGGGCATGTCTACTCCTTTACGTCGATTCCAACACAAAGTTTAGGCGGGAGTGCTCTAGCCTGAATATCTAAAGCAACCTTCACAGGTTCTCCACTACCATTATCTGTAAATGGAACATTAATACCAGCTCCAGTGCTCAGTGAACTACATGAGACACCACAGAGGAGTAAAGGAACGACACTTATTACTAATGCTATTTTTTTCATATTTCGTTTTTTTGGTTTATGCTCCAAGAGCAGCTTCAATTGCCGAGGCAAAGTCTAAGTCAGAAGAAGGGCGAGTAGATCCGTCAGGGCCTCTACCAGAAATATTTGGCTCTGCTCCTTCAAAGTCAGCTAACCTGTCAGTTAATGAATCGTTTTCTTTTAAAGTTTGGAAATATTCTTTCACAATTTTAGGCAACAATTGAGCTGCTACAGCATTGTAAGCATAATCAACTGGATGAATAACATCAGGCGATGTTGTAAATGCTTTTTCTTTTACTGCATCCATATCTATCTCCAATCCGTTCAAAAACGGCAGCTTTTCTAAAACTCGGTCTACAACATTATCTGTTACTGCTTGCCTTTGTTTTAACTCTTCAGCCGCTACAGCATTTCTTTTCTGCTCCTCCAGATACTTAGCTTCATTCAATGCATCCTCAGCGTTCTGGTGCAGTTCCTCTCTTCTTTCAAGGATAGGATCTATTTCCTCAATAGCTTTGTAAACTTTTACTTTGTCCCTGTCAGATGCCCCGTAAAACAACTCAGCAATCTTTTCATCTTGTTCTTCAGTAGTTTCGTGATCTAAAGCATCTAATATATGATCAGGGTCTACGTCATATTTTTCAGCTAAGTCATTTAGAGTTCCAAAAACTTTATCTAGAGGTTCTGATACCGCTTCTACATATGCTTGTGTTCCCTCTAAATTTTCAACAGCTTGTATTCTCTCATACTCAGCTATTCTTTCTTTCATCTGATTTAAGTCTTCCGACTCTGTCAGACCTTTCATTTCCGAAATCTGTTGCTCTTGTTGTTTAACAGTCTGCTGTAACTGCTCCAACTCTGATCTATTTGATTTAAGCTCGGTCTTTAGTTGTTTAAATCTATTAGCCGCTTTAGGAGTCCACTCATCTCCTACATCCTCACTAAGCTGCTCCAACGAATCAACTTCTGTTTCAGTCGTGGTTTCTTGAGCTTCTGCTTGTGGGGTTTCTTCTTGTTGTTCAGGCTGTGCTTCAGGCTGTGCTTCAGGCTGTGCTTCAGGCTGTGCTTCAGGCTGTGCTTCTGTCTGATCCTCAGGCTGTGCTCCTGATAAAGCATTTTCGATAGCATCGAAAAAACTTGTATCAGCAGGAGCTGATTCTTCTGTGGGGATACTTTCTACGGCTGCGGTGTCTGGATGTGATTCCATTCTTCTTGTACTGCTGGTTTATTGTTAGTTCTATACTTCGTTAGTTTATGAAGATCATTGAAAGCATCACGATAGCCTGCGTACCATGCATACCGCTGACTAACTGAGAAGGAGTCTCCAGCAATTCCTCCATTAGTTGGGCCTGCAATTTCTTTGAGAGTTGCGATTGCCGTCTGGAAAGTCTCAGATCCCAAGATAGTTCGCAGCTCATCAATTTTTTTCGCATCCTTGAACCATAAGTCCAAGGGTATAGGAAGTGAAATAGTTTTTGTCTTTTCTGCTTTTTTAGTAGCCACACATCTTTATGACATACTTTCACGCATTTTCAAGACATTTTCCGCATCCCTCATCGCTTGCTCTTGGTCAAACTTTGCTTTTTTCAGTTGTAAGTCTAAATCTGCTTTTTCTTTTGCCATCTGTAATTTTAACTGATGTTCCTGCATCTTTGTCTGTAGCATAGGATCTCCTCCTTCTTGACCTCCCGCTGCTCCTTCTTGTTGCAATGCGTCTCTCTGCATCTTTTGTACCTGCTTAGAAGTGTTATTTATCATTTCTTCAGCATATTGTAGTATCTGCTTTGCTTCTGAAATTAACCCTTGTGCAGCAGGATCAGCAGCTAACTCCTGAACAGTTTCTGAAATATGCTGATAAAATGCTTGGAGCGCAGGCAAAGACTGTACAGGATCAGCAGCACCAGCATTTAGTTGTTCAATGATCTGCATCAAAGCAGGAGCATGAGTTTGTAAGTGAGTACCATGCATTTCTGTAGACATAACAGGTATTGGCATACCCTCAGAAAGCTGCTGGTTCTCCAGAATAGCTATCTTGTTATCTACTGTTTCTCTCGGCTCTACCATATTAGGAGCATAGCGATCAGCCAAGTCATGACCGACACGAGTAGCAACAATATCCCTAGTAAGATTTCGTCTTCCAACTTCATCAAATGATCCACTAATTCCTTGTAATTCACGAAGAGCTACCAATCTATTTGCATAAGAACCATTTCCTATTGACCTAACAGCTTTTGTTCTATCTAGGTCTAAAGACTTAATAAATTCAACTGGTACCCCTCTTTTAAAACAACGGGCATAGAAATCATCAAGCTCTCTATCCCGCCTGTTACTTGTAACAACTCGCCTCACAATCTCTCTTAACAATCTGTTCCATGAGGCATAAAATAAATTCAATGATGCACCAGACAATCTAGTCTGAACATCCATGTCACTGATCACCTGCATCTGGTTCCTGTACGGTGAACTCTGGTTCGGCCCATAACTGCTCACTGTATCAGTGTTCAGGGACAATTGTGTGGATATATCGTTCAGTGCTGGTTGTACAGCGGTGCTGAGATTCGGGACGGCCTTCTCAATAATATTTACGTTCGGAGACAGAACCGCATATGCACCGTAATAAGTGAAACCTAATTCATCCATTGCTCGCTGACTTTCGGGCTGGATCATTACAGCAGAACCTAACATCGCCCCGTCAATCATTTGGCAACGTAAGCGATTGCTTGTCTGTATGTGGTTAAATATCCTATGCCCCAAACCCCTTATCGAGTGATAGGTTCCGTTACTACCTGTGCCATATGTAAATAATATGTAAGCTTGCTCAGGTTTATCATACCTACTCTTCTTTTCATACATGAAAGACTTAGGTGACTCCTCAGCAGCCATATAATGGCTGACCGTCCCGTCCATCTCCCTTACCCAAAAATGTAACACCGATACAGTTGGGTTTTGGTAACCCTCATAAATATCATTATTCTTTAACTCTCTCTGTACAGTTTCCCAATCATACCCCGAAGAATATGAAGAACCAGTCCGATTAGAACTGGTCTTAGCGTTTTTAAGAATAACTCTTTTTACTTCTTCAACATCCCATCCTACTTTCGCAGCAGTTTCTGGGTTTTTGATAAAAGCAAAAAGCTCGTGTAATAAATATTTCCTACGTCCTACTGCAACATCAATGCAATTTTCATTAGCAGGTGTTTGCCTTGGAATCAGAATATCCGCAAACGATCCTACTTTAAATCTCCACTCGTCAGGGTTATCAAAATAAGAAAACGCCACTCCATGTTTAATGAAAGTTGTGCAAAGCCTAAGATAACTACTGTGAAACTCAGGCCAGTTTCTCATAAGATGAGTTACTTCTTCAGAAACAACATCTTCAAAATATCCTATCTCGGATGGGTCTCCCATCGTCCCCTTAACCTCTACTAATTTTTCTAGCGAAGAATATAAATCAACATACGCTGACAAAGATATATCCAGTAATCTTTGGGCTTCACCGAAGTTTAAGTTTGTTTTTAGGCCCTGACCACTGGCATTTAAACTACCTTGATTGTATGGGTTTGCCCCATCAAACATAGCATCTACACGGGCTCGATTAACTGCTGACTTTTCGTCGGCTTTCATCAACCCATTAAAAATAGATATAGCACTTTTTACATCTTTAAGACGAGAAACTACAGGTTCTCCTTTTTCGTCAAGAGACCCAAGATCGTCGAGTGCTTCAATAGAATACTTTTCAGCCATATAAGATAAATTTAGTTCTAATTACTAGAACCATCAAGGGCTAATAATTCCAAGCAGAATCCACTAAATCGGATACCTTGATCGTCTTTCTATGGCCCCCGTGATCATACAAAGAAACGTAAGGTGTTTTGCGGATCATTCTTTCTTTTACAAGAAAGCAGCCTTTGGCTCCTTTGCCTCGTGTTGGTGGGACGATGCAGTATACGGCTCCGTAGTTGGTCACAGCATATCGGGGCCAGTTTTCGATACGACGGGCCTTGAGGGTTTCTAAAACTATTTCTGGAGTCAGAACCCTCTGCGTTCTGCCGAGAGCTTCCTCAGCCAATCTCGTGGCTTTAACGAACCTTCTAGTTCCGTCGTCACAGTAGATGCTTGCATACTTCGTGCCACTCTTATCTATCAGCTTCACAGGCCTTCCTCTATTAAATAAATTCAAGTCAGAGTCGATTTCGTAGTTCGTAGCGTATGGGATAGTTTTAGTCATGTTGGTAGCCCCCCCCTTTATATATAACTTTCTTTAGAAGATCACGCACTTTCTACTGTACAGTAGAAACAGCGTGCATCCTGTATAAAAGCTTTAGCAGGGGGGTACCCCCACCTGTCTGGGTTTTGGATCTTTACGCTATTACGGCTCCCTTAGTATTGCAAACTTTTTATTTAAATATTATTAACTATGGTTTTTAAGCGACCGCTTATTTTTACCGCTCATCTGTGACCGCTCATCTAAATATTTGAGCGACCGCTCACGCAAACCGCTCACCCTTTCAGGAGCCTTCGGAATTTTCCATTAATTTTTTCGCACGGGGTGATATGTAAGAGGGTCGGCCACCAAAAAACCTACCCCACCCCCCGTGGCGTGTTGCTGACCCCTGACTCTACATTATGTATATTGTCAGAAGTTATGGATTCCACCTTAACTTGTTCATCCTTAGTGAGTTCTGTACAATTGACCATGATTCACTGTTCAGTGTGCAGTTCAAAAATCTGAGCGTCCATACCTGTCTAGATTTCAAGGCTAGGCTGGAATTGATACATCCCAGTCTGAACCCTGTACCCTGAATAACTGTATCCTCTACGGTGACCAATTGGCCATTGTACAGGGTACAGGAATCAGTGCTCATAAAACTCTTCTAACAATCCGTAGAGATTTAGCTAATAAGTTTCCCTAAGGTTACAGTTGACGATTCAGCTAGAAATATTAGACTTGTGGAAAAACCCAAAATTCTAAACAACGAAATGAACACTATTAAATTTACTCCCACAGAGTGGGAGATAATCACCGACAGGCCAGTTGACTGTATAAGTGACTGCCTTGAACACGAACCTGTAGCACTTGATAATGGTTGGACTCGTCAAGCAATTGAAGAGAGAGCTGAAGAGATCTTCTCTAACACTGACAGAACGGTTGATGTATCTGATCGACTTACTTTGGAAGTTTTAAGAGATGCCATTTGTGGCAATATGTTTTTAGAGCATCTAGAAGATGAGGTCTACAACTTCGGGTATCATGACCAACATTCGATATCAGGTATTACTCGTTCTCAGATGGCTAAATATCGGAGAGCAGCAAAAACAATAGAATCAAAAACAACCTTCACTATCTGTGGATGTTGAGAACCAAATAACAAACAACGAAATTATGAAAATACTACAACCTACAATTAGCCCTGATTATTACCCCTCAACTCGTAGGGGTCAGTTCACTCAGTTTATGCGAATGTTCACTGCTGAAAGAAAAGAGACTCTAGAGATGCTCAGTGGTCAGCTTGTTAAATTTGACTATCAGTTGGCCCTCACATTTAAGACTAAGTCTGCAACCCATGTGCTCGACACTAACACGATTACAAAATGTGATCTCAAGAACGGAAGCTTGAAGGGTTATGGAGTTAACTATGTTAACTTCCTTAAAAACTTTTTCTATCACGGTGTGATGAATGAAGGATGGTTCGAGCTAGCTAATGCCATAGCTGACGGAGACTCTTTAGTTGAGCTATGGGTTGATGCAACACCCATGACTTGTGAGCACGGTTGCGAGCCGACTGAGTTGCAAGCTAGCTATCGTGTATCGGCTCCCGTTGCCGAGTTTCATTTTGACCATGATTTTCAAATCTGGTTGGCTGACCGTGCTATCTCTTTTTATCGTAACGATACCGAGACCGATATGAATATTAGATGGGAAGAGAAGAAGCGTTGGATAGAGTTTAAGGAAGGTGTTGAGAGAACTAAAGAGTGGCGATTGAAATTTGCTTAACCCCTGACAAAAAAAGACAAAGTGAAACTTTTAGAAGTGAAATTGCCAGACAGTGATGATCACATCGCTATTTATTACGAGGGTACAATTAGTAACGTATTATTGTGGGCGGATGGTGTAGATACTTTATCAGCTCCTGAGTGTGATATTATAACGGAGGAGGAGGTATCGGCTTAACCCCTGAGCACTGTACCCTGTACACTGTGCAGGGTACACACCTCAGTGGCTAAACGGTCATTGTCTAACGAATAACTAAACAACGAAATATGAAAGCAATTAAGCTCGGTGACTTTATCACCTTTAATCACTCCGTAGGTCATGATGACGGTACGGTCTTACACTTCAATCTTTTCGGTACGGTTACCGATATCATCGCTTGCGATACAGTGAAGGTTGAAAACGTAGTAACCCAAGGCTGTGCTCCTATCTCTTACGAGATGGAAGTTAGTACAGGTGACATACTAAAAGTTCAGACACCTTATTTGATAACTAGAAAAGATAAGAACGAATGAGAGAATGGGAAAAAAGAGATGTAGTTGATGTTCTAAAAGATCATCACACGAATATAATAAATTCATCTAGAGAGCTAGCTGATAGTGGAGATGCTGAAGGCAGTAATGAGATAGACAATATTGCCTTAGTGATAGAAAAATATCTTGAGACCGAACACGGCCTTGAGTGGGACGGAATACAATTCTTAAAAATAGAAAACAAATAATAAATACAACGAAATGGAAAACATAATTAGTATAAATGAAAATGAGCAACAAATCGTTAAAGGGTTTGTTCTTGATCTTGAAAAAGATAATTATCTCGATGACCCGTTTGTAGAAAGTTTCTACAGGGTAACAGTGAGAGAAGAAAACATAGATGCCGTGACTGGTGATATGATTGATGTTGAGCATGAGCACTCAGAGATTCATGAGTCTTATCTGGAGGCATACGAAAGTATGAGAAAGTTAGGAGATGCAATCGACTGTGATGAAAAAACTAAACTGGCACCACTGTACAATGATCATGTATTTGAAAGTGTGAAGCCGTTCTTCCCTAAATCATGTGAGGCTTCACGGTATAAGAATGCAGGGCTTGCATGGCTAATGAAGTTAGTTGCGGGCTCACGGTTTAGAGTCTTTATCAATCAGGCATACCGAGATGCTAAAGTGTTAGCAGTGTTACCTTCGAGAGGTAAGAAGTATGGAGGCTTGCGACGGGTGCTAGCTGAGTACTCAATGCCTAAAGGCTCTACGGCCCTCTACACTATTGGATGTGGCCCGTTATCATATGGTGGACTGGCGAAGCATAAGGAATGGCTTCATGCGATTAAAACCCAGACAGGTTATGAAGGTCACACTGTCACCACTAAAACTGAGGGACGCTATGGTAAGGAACGTGAGGGTACTATTGAGATCCTACCGATATGTGGCCAAGCTCAAGGCGGTGGCACTTGGTGCTTTCCTGTGAACCCTGTACTCTACTTGGGTGGTAACGGCACGGAGGGTAATCAGAACCGAGAGCCCGTTTACCCTGTTAGCAATCGAGTGTATCGAAATATCGATTACTCCGATTGGGGCTTCGATTATAACAGAGTGAATTGGGACTCTGTTAGTGAAGAGTCGAACCCGTGGGTGGCTAGAGCTCAGGACTTCAGCTAAGGAGGTACTATGATAAAATCAGGATTCGTAGTTGAAACTATTATCGAGAATTGCTCATGCAATTTGCCTACGCACCGTTTGTTGAAGTGTGATCAAGATTTGTTTGAAGCCCAAACGGAAGACTATGATCACTATGTTGACTCAGGGGTGGGCGGTCGCTGTAAAGATTGCGGTGAGGATCTGTTACTTGATATCCATTTTGTGGTAACCCATACGGATAGAATAAGACGGCACCCACAGGATTTGAGTGAGCACTGAACACTGCACCCTGTACAATGCAGGGTGCATAATTCAGCACTTACAACTAGTACTGACTAACAAACAACGAAAAACAAAATATACATTATGAATATAGAAAATGAACAAGCCGTACTAACTCCAAGATCAAGTAGCAAGAATGCTGCGGTAAGACCCTTGGATAAATTGTTTCAGCAAATCTCCCGTGAGCGTGTTGACCTGATTGGTCACTCTTCACAAATGAGATTTGATTGGAGTGAGGAAATGAAACGGTTCACCTTTAACTTGTCTAACACTGATCCTAACAAGCCACAGTTCGAGTTCCCAACCAACCGTCACTTCAATAAGAAAATGTATGGCAAGTTGGCTAAGGGCCTCAGCTCACTTAGTGATCACTTAGTTGAGACTGATCAGAAGCCATTGCTTACTCAAATTGTTAACGAGCAATTTGAGAGAGACCCAAGAAAGTTCTTAGTTAGGTCTCAGCAAAATGAGGCAGGCCTTTTTGTAGCGAGAGCATTCTGTGGTGATACCTACAAGCCAATAGATGATGATCTTATTCTTGAAGCCATGCTCCCAGTTATTGAAGAGCATGATACCGAGTATGTGATCTTAGGAGGCCGTGCCACTATGGAGCGGACTTACTTTAATATCGTCACTAAGCATCCCGTTATTGATTTAGGTAACGGCAGGCAAATTCATTTAGGTACTGGCATTTCAAATAGTGGTACAGGTGACGGGGCCTTTGAAAGTTGTTTCTTTGGATGTGATTGGTATTGCCTTAATGGCCTAAGGTTCGGCCAGAAAAATCATATGCAATTTAGGAATGTTCACAGGGGCTCTAAGATCTCTCAGGAATACGGTAAGTTGCAGCCTGATAGCTTCCGTAAGGCCGAGTTAGCTTCATTGAAATCTCTTATAGCTGACGCTACCAGAGCAGCCCTTGATCCTAAAAAGCATGCTGAGTTTGCTGAACTCATTAAGCAATCTGAGGAAGCTAAAGTAACTGGTGATCCGATTGAAGTTGTAAAAAGAATTGGTGCTGAGAATAAGTTCTCAGATATCGAAACTAAGATAGCTGAGATGGCCATGCAAAATGAGGAGCCTAACTTGTACGGTGTACAGGCAGCAGTTACTCGCATGGCTCAGGAAGTTGAATCATTCAGCCGTAGAGTTCAGTTGGAGGAGCTTGCAGGAAAGTTGATTACACTTCCAACTGTGAAGCGTGACTCTTTATTAGCAACCACTGCACCTGAGCTTGTCAGTTAGTATGCCGAGACCAACGGGAGCTTATCTCATCAGAGTGGAGGGCAAGTGGGCTTTAGTTAGCCGACTCTGCCCTTCATTCGAGGTTGAGTTTGAAACAAGAAAGGATGCCCTGTTCTACGCCCGTTCAATTGGTTGGCGAGTATTTCGTAAAACCGATTGGGATAGAGTTAGGGCAATCAGCAGTGACCTCACGGTGACTGACGTAGTAGATCAGCTCACACCTGACGAACGCTTTATTGTTAAGTTAGGTTTGAGTAGGATACGGAGACTCAGAAAGCTGAGGAGTTTTCTGTCTCCGTTAGGATTAAGTTTCTTAGTTAATCCATTCATCAAAAAATTAACACTCGATTTAAAGAAGTGGTTATGAAAATTAAATTATACAAGTTCACTTTTTACGGAGTGTCTCCGTACTGGTTTAACCGTGAGCCTAAACTGAAGAAAATGTTAAAAGAGATTGAAGAGTCTCTATCTTATGTTGAGGAACTCAATCAGGTGACCAAGGTGCAGGCCGTAGAGCAAGATGTTCAAGATGTAGCTGTGGATCTATCCGTAGACGAATCTTAGTCTGAGCACTGAACACTGAGCAGTGTACCCTGTACGGGGTGCACTGCTTTTTTTTGTCTTTTTAAAGGCCCTGAGAATTGAATAACCAAGGCAACGGGCCATGCAGAATCCGTACAGGCGATTCTCAGGCCCTTTAAAATGGGGTATTTTAGGGCTACGGGAGGCCCAGTCAGAAATACCTGTACAGGTTCTATAAATGGCTGAGGATCTGAGGTGACTGAAAACCAGTGTGCTTACCTGTATAATTTTTGTGGCCAATCGTCAGCAATCCTCAGGCCACCCAAGTTTTCCAAAAAATTTTTATGATTTTCTTTTATATAGTTTTATTCCACCCCCAAAGAATTTATTCCACCCCACCACCCATATTAACCATTGCATTAAATTAATATAAACATTAGATTTAGGTATGAAAATAATTAGGGAAGTCCATCCAAATGGTTTACCCCTCATGATCCAAGGAGTCATAGGTGATTCTGGAAAGATTGAAGAGGGTTCACTGATGGTGTATCCACTAATAAAGATCCCGAACGGAGCTGTATTCGTCGGAGAAGAACTTGATTTAGCTGATAGTAGGTTGGCTAAAAGATTAAACTTTGTACTACAAAATGATACTACATAAAAAGACATCTTCTGAGAACATAATGGAGGCACTATCTAGCGTGTCTGGGTATTCAACTAAAGATTTAAAGAGCTCAAACAGAGACGCATCTGTATCGCAGTGGAGACACTTAGGTATGTATGCGGCTCGGAAGAAAGGGTACACATTAGTTGAAGTGGGCAAGATGTTTAACCGTCATTTCTCCACAGTCATTATGGCTGAGAAAAAAGTAGATAAGCACAAAGCTAAAGTATCGGGAGCTTTAGATTCTCTTTACAAACACATAGAAGATTATGAAGACAGAACTCAAACCTAATGCAGTTCAACGCAACGTATTATTAAAGCTGGAAAAACCTGAACAGGGGCCTTACGAAGCTATCTGTTTGTATGTTAATAGGTCTGGCTTTTCTGAGAATTATATAGTGGTAGGCCATGCAGACTTTGATGTTGTTCTGTATGAGGGAGAGGACAAGAACGAGAGTATCACCATATTCTACGAGATGGTGATAAGTTCAGAAAAAAAATATTCAAATAATATTGACGACGAATTGTAACCGTTTAGGATATCACACACATTGGAGTCAGAGGGCCTTAAACGTGGCCCCCTCATGAGTGCAAGATTATCGTTGGTCTTGTGCTCATGATGAACCCCGTACATTGCATTTTGGGTATCAATAGTTAGTGCTGTGTACGGGGTTCTAGTTTAATCAAGGGGTATCATTGGTTGTTCATTAATTAGTTTTCTGTAAGCCTGATACAATTGATATGCACGAGAACCTAACCCTTGTTTTTTAAGGTCATCTATAAGAGACTCCCCTTCTATCAAAAGATCGTTTGATCTTAGATAACCTCTGCCTACAACACCTACCAAAGTTTTTTTGAATCGAGATTCTTTCATTATGTTTCTTACCTTTCCTTCGCTTCCTATTAAATCGCTGTAAACTTTGTAAGCAAGCCTTGCGTCTTTTAAAGCAGAAGATAAAGATTCAAACTCCCTCCTTATAATTTTATCAATGTCAGGAGAATCAAAACCAGCTAGCTCTCTTCTCAACTTGTTTTTATTTTGCAGGTCAAAATACATATTATCGTAGATTTCTCTAAACCTTCTACGTGCCATAGACTCTAACTGAAGAGGATAAAATTTTACAGGCACTAAATGTCTGAGGGCTTGGCCTTGAGGACTATACAAGGGGTACCCTAAAAATGTTCTAGTTCCTTCGCCTGTCGGATAGTCTGTTCCTATAGCTTTAATTGATTTAGAAGCAGCTATAAGTGTTGGAGGTGCTAATCCTTTTTCAAGAATGTAAGTAAGCTTTGTCTTTAAAGCGTCAGGAGAATATTCACCTACAATCTTTCGACCTGTGTCCCTGTCTAGATTGTCTTTAACATCGGATATAGCAGACCAAAAGATTTGATCATTTAAGAAAGTGTCGAACAAGTAACCCACCGTTACAGTTTCAATCGCTTCTTTTATGTCACCTCTCATGGTGTGCTCAAACCCTCTCATGGCGAAGTCAAGGATAGGAGACATAGGGTGAACATAACTCAAACTTACTGTTCCTATTTCACCCTCTGAATCTTTTAAGTAGAATAAGTTTTGGAATCTAGAAAACTCAGGGGCTGACTTTCTTAATACCCTCTCTTCATCATCCCCTAAACCAGCTACGAATCTTTGCAGGAACATTGGCAAGGCCATGTATAAAACAAAGTTAGTGAACAAGAACCCTTTATTTCTTTGAGATCCACGTTCTTTTATGACAGGATTAGAACTATTCATTTCAGCAGAAGACTGCCTCATGATGTTTACCAGTAGTCGTGGGTTCTCAGCTAAGAATCTGGCGAAAGGAGCAGTAACTATTCTTAATACAGGTAAGTTAAAGAACTCTACGATAGGAGCACTTTGGCTCCTTGATTGTTGTGTCCTGAGAACTATCTGTGCTGCCATCTCATCCAGTTCAGCATTACTTAGATCCCTGTATTCATCAGCCCTATCTGCTGTTTGAGAATCTTCTCTGGCATCTAACAACCAAGATCTCTCATACTCATATGCTTGTACTTTAATAGCATTATCTAATGCTAAAGCTAGAGCTTGAGCTTTGCCTATTGGTATATCTTTTACTTTGCCAGCAACTTTCATAAGTTCTGCTGCTTTTCGCAAAGCTTTTTCTGATGTACTTCCTTCAGCGAACAGCTTGCTCTTCTTCAAGATAGATTTTGTTGGGTGTTTGAGATGATCTATCTCTAACTCAACATCCTCCTTTGATATGTTTCCTGAGAGTAAATCCTTGAGGATAGAATAAACTATGCCCTCGTCAAGAACGCCCATAGATTTGAGGCTTGCGTAGTAAGCCATGTCACCTCTGTCAGCAGACCTACCCTCTAAGTAACTTCTCTTTTTAAATACTCCTGAAGGTAATACAGATCTACCAATCTCTCCGTCCTTACCAAACAATGCAGGTATGTACCCTGAAATAGGTATGCCATTCTGCGATAAGAAAAGGAATGAACCTAATATTTGTCTTTCGTAAAATGGGATTGAACCTAATGTTTTAGACAGCATACCTAAGCCAGTTAAACCTGCTACACTTTTTTCAATTCCGCCAAACAGTTTAAGTGCAACCTCTATATACTCATTGTCTGGCGTAGACATTCCTTGTTTAGGATTGAGCACTTGTATTATTGCCTGCTTAACGTCGGGCCTTGCTAGCAAGTTACCTTTCCTCTCGACCGAACCGTCTTCTGTTCTAACTCTGTAATCAATTAAAGGATCAGATGTTGGTGGTTTAGATCTTGGTGTTTCTTTAACAGTGCCGTCGGGATTCAATTTAACTTCAAAGCCTTCACCTTTTACTTGGACACCAGTATCATCTAAAGAACCTGCGAGTTCTTCTGATATAGTTGAGTCCTTTGACTTGACCACTTCAACGTAATCCTCATATGGATCAGGTCTTCCTGCATCTTCAGCCCTCTTCCTTTCGAGTGCTGCTTTCTCTTGAGTAACAAGCCATCCTGATTTAATACCTTGACTGACAAGCTTATCCTTCAGAGACATCTTTGATATAAGAGTTCCTAAGTTAAGTAGGGTTCTATAGAGAACATCCATGTTTGTCTCCTCACTGAACTCACCTAAGGCACCTCTCAAAGCTGCGGGTAAGTTAGCTTTCCTCTTCAAACTATCTACACCAAAATCTTTATCGTAGCTCCTCAAGAAGTTCTCAAGGGCCATCATTTTTAACTCTGGTTTGTTTTTTAAATTATCTAGTGCTTGAGCTTCTGCGGTCTCTTTATCTAAACCTCCCTCTCTCACGAGATGTTCTGTTTGTGTCCTTACATACTCACCTGCAAAGTAGTCTAGAGCTAAGTCTCGTGCAGTTCTATGGATATCCAACTCTAAGAATTCCTCTGTCCAGTTTGGTCTAGTAAACATCCTGTACTGAGTGGTTAAGTAAATGTCTTGCCTTTCATCTATCTTTAACTGCAACTCAGGAGAGGCCAACGAAACCATGTTTCCTATCTCTGATGAGATACTACCTGCTAGCTTTCTTAAAGATATAATGTGTTTAGCTAACTCAGGGGAATCCTGTCTGAGTTTTTCAAGAGCTTCACTCTTACGTTTTCTTGCAGCTACTAAGACATCACGAGCGGCTAGTTGTTTCTCTGCTTCTCTCTCGTTGTATGCTTCCAACAACGCTTCTTTCTTTGCATCACCTTCTAGAGATGAGTCTTTATTTATCTCATCAACTTTATCTAGATATCTATCCTGTATAGCTTGGGCTACTTCTTCTGATGGTGCGAATTGAGTAGTACCTGTAGCTTCAAAGATTGTCCGAGAAGGAATGTCTAATCCGTTGTCAGTGTATATCTCTTTAAGTAACCTGTCTGTGGTAGACTTGTAAGATAGAACGACATCTTGAATAGCCTTCTTGAAGAATGAAGATTTATTCTTGTACTTCCTAAGTGTTCTTTCATATGGCCCATAGAATAAAGACCAGAAAGTACCCCCCTTTCTCCAATCCATCTCTGCATCTTTGCCATATATTTTCCTCTGTAAAAACTTAACAGGGTTAGGTATTGGCCCAGCCACATCATCAGGATCTTCTTCAATAACTTTTATGTCAGCCCGAAGGATATCTATTAAAGTGTCCCAAGCTTCTGAACTTTCTATGTACTCAGGAGTTTGAGTTATGTCTTCCTGACCAATGATTGTGTCTTGAGGATCACCAAAGAATTTTTGTTTTATCTTACGGTGTTCTTCTTTCAGAGAATCATATCTGTATCCAGTGGATTCTACTTGCTGCTTCCAAACTCTTTCTGATCCACTCGGAAATACTTTCTTCCCGTCATCGTCTTTTAGGTTTAACAAACCAAGTCCTTCCTCAAGATCAGTGATTGTCTTGTGGTACTGATACAGAGGATGCTTGAAACCTAAGATCTGTTCCATCCTATGGTAGATAGCATTACCTGTCCGTCCTTCTTGTACAGGTTTTTCTGGATCGTTAGGAACTCTGAGTGATTCTACTACGTGAGGGTGTGCCTCAGTAAGATCGCTCATGAGAACAAACCTTACTTGATCTTTTTCAATTGAGACAACATCATAACTAAATGGTACATGCACTTGCCCATCGAGTTCTGCCTGTGTTCTTTCTTCCTCAAGATATGTTGCGAGTCTGACTTTTGCCTCCTCAAATTTCCTCTTCTTCTCTTGGTTGGCTGGCTTTTCTAAAACAGAATAACCATTCTCAATAGCATCTGAGGAAATGTATAAACCACCTACTTGTTTACCAGCATAGAGTGTCCAGTCTTCTGTAGGCTGTACCCTGATCTGTGTATCCTGTACAGGTGGATCGTCTTTTACTTGGTCTTCTTTGAAGGTTCTTTTGCTAAACGCTTCAAGTAAAGTAATACCTCTGTCGGTGATTTGGATTTCATCATGGGGGAAGCTTTTTCCAAAGTTTTCTTCAATAGCTTCCCTTTGGCTCCGTACTTCTCTGCCACGTACATCGTCAGATTCATTGACCGAGTCAATGAACCCGTTTCCTTGTATTTCTGCGTCAAGAAATTTAGTGCTTCCCTTAACAAATTTTTGTCTAATTGCTTTGATGGTGTCATAATTGTTTTGTATTAGTTCAGATATCCTTTGCCTACTGTTTTCAAAGATAGGATCAAGCATAGATTTATATCCTTTGATGGCAGAGAAAGCGTAAGTAAATCCAGCGTTTTCGTTATTCTGACTTACGTGATTTACTTCGTGGAAAATAATATCTGTAATATAATCTGCAAACCCATCTATGCCTATATCACTTCTGATGTCTCCTTCTTTATCAAACAGGGTAGATGAATAAACAGGGTTTACTAAAATTAAATTAGGTTCTTTAGATGTATTTACGCCTCCCCAATTTTTTGATAAGGCTGCCCCGTAGTGGTAGGATATTGCTCTATCATTCTTAGAAGGATCACTTTCATGATCAGCTTTCTGATTATTTTTTAAAGCTCTTTCAACGTAGTTCCTACTACGAAGACTGTTATCATTATTAAAATAATCATGTTTATACACATCCAAAAGGTCATCTGATATATCAAAAATAATTTTAGATAAATCATTCATCAGCGACAACTCACTGCTATCTAAATCAAAGTTCATATTGTTGTACACAACGGGGACACTTGGTTTGGGGTCAGCCCCATCTATACCTCTTATAATATCAAACTCTTGTGAGAAAGTGAGGTCACGATATTCTTGTCTGTATTTGTTTACAACGTCATCTATAACTTTTTGAATAGGATGAGTAGCGTCTGTAGCTTTTTTACCTGTCCATTGAGAAGAAAAACCCTCTCTGTTGTTGTTGAAGGGATAGTCAAGACTAGAGGTGTCTGCGTTAGAATCAATGTCTACTATGAAATGATAAGGCAAGTTGTCTCCAAAATAATCATTGGGTTCAAGCTTGGGAGTTTTCTTCTCGAACTGAAGTAAACCATTAGAGAATATTTTAATAGTGTTGTTATCGTAAGGTTTGCCCCAAGGAGATTCTTTTGAAGATAAACTGTATATCTTATTCCCATCCTTGTCGTACTTGCCTATCTTTAAAGCACGTATTGTGACATTAGCAGTGGGCGTTTTTACAACAGTTTTTTCAAATCCATGATCTTGATCAAAACTATTTATATTTAAGGTTGATGATTGTTCACCATCATTATTAATTTTTATTTCAAAGTTTCCATCATAAATATTTTCGTCTGGTAAATACTCATACTGCCTCAACTCAACTGCTTGATTATCTATTTCTTTTGGATATTTCAACCAGACCTGCGTGCCTGAGGGAGTTCCCTCTGGTACTTCTGTGGTTACCATATCAAAATCTTTTTGCTGCATTAAAGTTTCGTGGTCTACACGAACAGTTGTCTGAACTCCGTTCCTAACTGTTTTAATAAAAACTTCCTCTGCTGAGTGGAGCATTTGAATCTTAGCAAGACCAAAACCTCCTGATGATTTTTTGGATTGTTTGTAACTTCCGCCCAAAGTAAAGAAAGCATTATTTATAATCTCAGGGTTCATCCCTATTCCATTATCCCTGACGTAAAACCATTGACTATCTCCAAAGGCATCTCCTTTTTCTAACGACTTTATGGTGTCTTCAATTAATTCTTCAGGTACTGCTACCTCTCCATATTTTTTTTCTTTGATAGTTTGACCCCAGTTCCAAGCTCTTTTTTTATCTATTTCGCTGCTACCATATGCCCAAACACCGTATTCAATTTCAGGTTTTAAAGTTGGGTCAATTTCAAATAAATCTTTAAGAGCATCATAAGAGTTTTGAGCTGATTCTTTTACGAGAACTTTAGATAATTTAGCATCGTACATTTTAGGCCCAAACAATGCCATGATTCTTTCTACATCCATACCGAACGAAGCTTTTTTAATTGCTTCATCAGCCTCTTGTGTTGCTTCTTGTTTGGCGGAAAACATTTCAGGGAAAGATTCTTCGCCCCTGATTTTAGTAAATTGATCTAGTTCTTTTTTGAAATCTTCAGATGCACTTTTTTGTATGTTAATAACTGATTCGTTGTATATAACAATCCCTTCAAAACTTCTATCAATTAAGCCATCAACACCAACTTCCGTCATTATTTCATGAAAGTTATCTTGACCAACTAGATCCGTTACAGGAACTCCTCTATATTTAAGGTTTGAGTATGTATCGAAATCTTTCTCATTTCGGAGATCTAAAATATTTGCAGTTTGAGGAATAGAAAATTCAATAATATCTCCTCCTTTGTCTGTGAGTCCTTCTTCTTCTGCGAAATCTGCGTAATTACTTTGAGCTAATTCTTTATCATAAGCAGCATAAAAACCTCTACCAAAATATCCTTTTTCTGATTTTGATTGGTCGATTCCATCCTTTAGTATGCTAGTAGCAGCGGCCTTAGAAGTTCCATGATAATAAGTATTTGATGTAATCTTAGAGTATTGAATTGACTCCTCAGGATCAGAATCAAGTTCGATCCCTGCACCTTTTGGTTTTGTAATGACTACATGTGTGGGGCCAATATCTAAACCATTGGCAACCACATCAGCTTCAGGCAAAACCTCTTCGATAAATTTCTTTAAGCTTTTCGCACTGAATCCCTTCTGATACGTAGTTGCCTTACCATCCACATAAGAGATGTACTCAGCAGGGCCTACTACTTTTAATGTTTTCTTGCTTATAGATTTAGTAATCTCGGATGGTGTGCGTGTAGTTATTATAGCTTGCCCTTCCTCTTTCAAGCTTGCGTAAATGTCTTGCAATAACTGGGCTCTTTCATCTGCGGGGATGACGTTAACAACTTGACTATTAATAATAAGATCTTGAGTTTCTTTTCTTGGTTTTCTTTTAAGACTTGGGGCAGTCCTACCTTTCCCCTCAACAAAGAAAGGTTCGTAAGATTCTAGCTTTATCCTTTGTTTAGCCCGCCAATCCCCGTAACGTCCTCCTTCTGCTATCATTTGTTTAAGCTTTTCAGAACCTCCACCCCTGCCAGAACCCCAATCTAAAACATTATAGTCAGCCAAAAATTCTTGCAGGCTTTTCCCATATGCTTTGTTCTCTATAAAGTCATATAACTTTTCGTAAGTAGCCACAGTTGCAGTGCTCGTAGTTCCTGAAGCTTCTTCGGGTTCATACTTATATACTCCGCTAAGAATTTCTCTATTTATTGGAGGTAGGTTAAGACCATTCTTTTCTATAAACTCTTCCTTCTTACCCTTCCTTAATGTTTCAGCTTCTGCTTTAGCTGCACTTGCCCCTTTGATTGTTTTCCATGAATCAACAGGGTTATCTTCAAACATAGAACGATCAATGTCCCCACTCATAGCAGCGACCTCCATAATCGATTTAACACTTGAGTCAAATAAAGTAAGTCCACTCAATTCTCCTTCGAGAGGTTTACTTAAACTATTTAACAAGTCGGTTATCAACTTAGTAAATTTATCCCATAAACTTTTAATCTTACCTTTACTAGTTAAAGCTTCAGGGTCGGGTATGGTTCTGAGCCATTGTTGAAACTCAGGGCTCATTATAGACATGGTGCAAAACTCATCGATGTTTGCCAGTCCATAAAATTGTTTGTCCCCAGCCTTGTCGGGGTTAGTACTCATCAACTTTGTTATATTCCGTGAGCGTTTAGTTGGCTTAATCAGCCTAGTAGAATTTGGTAAGTTGAGAGGCCTGTACTGTAAGTACTTATCTCCATAATCAACTGCTTTTAAATAGACCCTAAGTATTTCTCTTATGGGTTCAGGTAGCGACTGATCTTTAGATTTTAATTTATATAAATCATATAATTGTTTTCCGTGTAATTTTTTCTTTGTGATGTGCTTATCAAATTCCCGTTGTGTTAAGGCGTGAAAGATTTCGTGAATAATTGTAGTGGGGACTGTGCCTTGTGCTTTGTAAAAAGTAGATCCTAATGTAGTCTTGTCTGCTTTATATGCCTTGCCACTTTTAGTCTCTGAATAAAACTGATTGTATTTAAGAAACCTACCTATTGTTTCATAGTCTATATACTTTTCTAATTCAGGGTTATTTTTTAAATTCAATTCTATTTTCTCAGAATCAAAAAGATCTAATTCATATTCCGCATAATTCCATTTAATCCAATCGTTTAAAATTGATTTGTCTTCAGGCGACAAGTCATTGTATTTTCCATAATCAACGACATCGGGAAGATCACGATAATTTTTATTATCCCAAATCAATCCATCTTTTATGCCCTTCCATTTAGTAATAATATCTACAGGAGAATCAAATTTATCTAGAAGCCATCTGCTAAGTTTCTTTTTGCTTGTCTTCTCCCTAGTTCTTTCTGCGTTAGGGAAGTCTTTAGGAACCCTCATTCCAAACCATCTACCAAGATTAATACCTATAGCAGGATCTGGACTCGAATTAGATCTTGGGTTATTTGGATCATTATAAACTCTCCATCTAAGCATGTAATCCGACATCGAACCTAATAAGAACTTAGCAATAGGAACCATAGATGAAGCCTCCCCGTCAGGGTTTCTATAGTTAACTAAGTCAGTTAGAACACTTCCTATATTGGAAACCATACCCTTCTCTATAGGCACAACGAAATCCATCGGCCACTCACTTCTTCGTAGTTCTATATCGTAAGGATCTCTTCTTCTTTGATCAAGGGCTCCGAAGTCTTTTATAGAATCCTTTACTTCTAAAGGCTTATAATCGACATCACTTTTTGGAGCAAACCTAATACTAAGAGGTACAAGTCCTGCCCTGTCATAAACAAATCTGTCCGAAGGTTGAGCTTCAGTTGTGGTTTGCAGATATGTATCGCCCATCACGTTATATGACCTGTATGAAATATCAGCTACATCATCTCCATAAAAATCTTTGATTATCGAATATGCTACTCCAGCCATTGCGTCGGCCCGCCAGTCAATGGGCAAAACTACATAAGGCTCAGTTGTTTTTGACAGTATGTGGATATCTACTTTATCAGGAGTTATATCAGATTCATACTCTGCTATAACTATGTATTCATTTAAGCCTAAAGCATTAGCCGCTTCTTCTGCCGTCATGTTAGGACTAAACATATACTTGTTAGCAGGAGTCAGTATAAAATGTTTGCCGTTTTCTTTTAAGTTCGCATCTCTTTCAAGATCAGCCCCCTTAGGATTTTTGTAGATATATCTTTCTTCGGTAACATTACTGTGTAAACTTACAGGAAATTCGTATGAAAAATAATCAGGTATGATTTCCTCTGCTTTCCGTGAGGCTGTTCTGAAAAGATCTGCGATTTCTTTTTCACGTTGAACCATTTCTTCAGGTGATAGAGCAGCTAACTCAGCATGGCGAGTTTCAAGATTTCTCCAGCGTATTGAGGTGAATTGTTCTTGCTCGCTTGGAGGAGCTTCTACTCTGACAGGGGTTGCTTGTCCCCAATCAGGTCTGCCCACGCCTAAACCTCTGACAGTATTTGCACTTTGAATACCTTCACTAATACTCAATGCTTCATCAGCAGGCATTCCTTTAGCCTGTGAAGTCTGAACAAAAGAATATATCTGCTCCTGTAATTGCTCTAAAGTAATTATTCCTTCTTCATACTTTGCGTGTAACTCTTCAATCGCACGGACATGGTTCTTGTTTGCCTTCCACTTTGAAGGGAACAACATACGCACTGCCTCCCATGTAATCGATTGGATCTCACGAACTAAGTATTCCGAATCAGTGGTGTCATTTGTGAAACTAACTGAGCGGTAAGCTTCTGCGAATGCAGGATACAAGCCACTGATACCTAAGTTAGAATCAGACGCTGTGCCTTGACCACCAAAGTTTTGTGTTACCTCTATACTGTTTCCGCTAACAGGTTTAAGTAGAAGAGCCGCAATCGCATGAGTGTCCATAGTAACATGTCCAGCACGGCTAGATGGGTCAACTATGTTGTTGTAAAAAGACCTGACCTTATGCATTAACCCAAGCTCATTGGATACTACATCCATTGGGTTTTCCTGACCCTCATTTAAAACCCTAATTGCTTTTTCGATAGTGACATAGCTGCCCCATGCAATAGATCTCGGAGCACCTTTCTCAGACATAGAAGGTCTTTCAAGAATAGCTCCGTCTGGTCTGATGACGTTAAATGTTTTCGGATCTCTAAGAGCTTCATTCTCCGCAGCCTCAGAGAACATTCTGATGAAGCGAGCCTGTAGAGCTTCTTTAGAAAAATTCTTTTGCTTTCCTTTGTGTGTAAAAGAGATAGCCTCTATTTCATTAAATCTTTTACCCGCCAAACCTAAACTTAAAATCTTCTTTGTAAGTTCAAACTTGTCTTTAGCTTTCTCATTATTCCAGTTATCAAACTGCAAGACACCATTTTCATCAGTGACATGGTTACCGTCTTCATCATATACTGGTAATGCATTTCCTTCGTAGAAGGGATTGCCGTTTTTATCATACTTTAATTCAGGCTCTCCTCCTCTTCTCAAGAAGTTAGATGACATAGAAGCATCAAACAAAGCTGATTGTCTAGCTTTGAATATGTGCATTGTTCTTTCTGCTAGTGCTACGTTCATGTACCAGTCCTTTTGTGGACTAAATACAGCAAGCACAGCAGCAGCTTGTTCTACAGATATATCAAATGTTTTTGCAAACTTGTTAGCAATTATGTTAGCCCCGTCGTACCACAGAGAAGCGTACACACGCAGATCTTGTGGGAACAGTTTAATTAACAAGCTCAAGTTTTTCTGAGCAACGTCATTTAAACTTGCAAATATTTCATCAGCGGTTTCGATAGGGAACGCTCTTTCTGACTGAGATAGTTTCTTGAGAGAATCTCCAAACTTTGAAGTTTTATTTGTAGCATCTTTGACTGCTGACTCTAGTTCTTTTTCTTTCTTCTTGATAGCATTGAGCTTGACTACAAGAGACTTAGCACCAACACGCACAGGGGTACCCTCTGCAATGTCTGACTCAAATTGTTCTATTGTATCTACAACTTGAGAAGCTGATACTTTAATTGAAGTCCTTTTAACTGTTGGTTTACTAAATTCTTTAAGGGCTTTTTCAAAAGAACGCTTATTAGCGTTAGACAATTTCTTTATAGTAGCAAGCCTCTGTTTAGCATCCGCAATATTGTTGTTTATACCTTCAATCAATTCTGCGGTCTTAACATCATTACTAAGAATATTTTTTATGTCAGCTTTCCTTTGCTGTAATACTTCTAGATCTGCTTGGTTACCCCTTGCCTGAGCTTTCTTTATAAGAGCATTAACTTTCTTGTTCTCTTTACTTATGGTTTCCCTAAGTCTTTTCTTAGCTCTCTTTAACGAGTTGTTAAGTTTAGTAACTTCTTTTTCTATTTGCTTAACAGCAGCTTCAGAATCCGTATACTGTTTCTTTAAGTCATCCGCCTCTTGTTTCCTCTGAGGTTTCAGCTCATCTGACCTTTCATTTACTTTGTAAGTAATCAAGTCATTCTTTAATGTAGTTTTAGCTGACTTTAGATCTTGTCTTAACTGTTGCTTTTTAAGTTCAGCTTTGTTTACAGGGGCCTTAGCTTTTCTTACTTTCTCCAGCAAAGGATTAGCTTTAAACTCTCTAGCAACTATAGGGTAGTTCAGAAGTATCAAAGCGTTCTTCTTATATGCTTCTGGATTTTCTCTTAGATCTTTTAGTGTAACTACCTTATTAGGGTCTACACCTTCACCAGCTTTACCTTTAGCAGAAGGACTCCTTGTACCTACCGTTCTTCCTTTTACAACAGATTTCTTTATTTCCTGAGGATCAATCTCAGATAACCACTCTTCTCTCTGCTCGTCTTCTGGAGCAACAGTAGAAATATCAGTACCTATCAGAGTACTCTGTTTTGAGTACACACCTAAATCTATATCTAAGTCCAGCTTGTCATAGTCAGGTCTTCTTCTAAAGCCCTCTCTCGCTGCTTTGAATTCTTGGGCTACTTTAGCTACAGCCGTGGCATAGTATGGCCCAAGCTTAGAATCTTTTCTCAATGCTTTCTTAGCTTTCAGCCTGCCTACGAAAAAGTTTTCAATGTACTTCATGTACACCTTCTTCACACCCTGATTCTCTTTTTGCTGTAAGAAAGTATAATCTGTTTCGACAGCCCCCCTACCATTAACAAGTGATACATGTTTACGGATCAACTCTTCAAATATGTATTCAGCTACTTCGTCTCTAGTAACCCTATTAGCAGGAGTATCTTCAATACCCGCAGGCAGAGAGTCTGATTCAGGTAATCCTAACCTTAAAATTTGTATAGCTTCATCTGGAGAGTATCCTCTGATTTTTGTGTTATACTCCTGCACCATCATGATAAGAGCGTTCGCTCCTCTACGATCAGCATTTAGAAGCTCTTGTATTGCCTTCTTCCTTTCATTATAAGTAAGAGTCTCCCAAGAAATCTGGTGGATTAACTCTTCATCAACGGCTAAGTTCATTATTGCTTTCGCAGCAAGCCTGTTGTTATCCCTCAATAGACTCGGTATTAGGCTTGGGTTTATTCCAATCATGCGTTTAGCCTTATCATACCAAGCCACTGCATTACCCTCTCTCACTCCCTCGTAATATCTTGTACCTTCTCTAAGTAACCTACGCTGTAAAGAAGAATAGATTTTCTTCGCTACCTTTAAATCATTTTCTTTTTGTTTATTATTCGCCTTCGGTGGATCTTCTGTATCTGTATCTGTACCCTCTACGCTGGTTTGTTGTACAGGTTCAATGTAATCCTCAGTAGCTGTCCCAGATGATAGCTCAGTGTTAAGATCAATCTCGCCTTTAGCTTCTTCAGAAAGAGATTGAATGAATTCAATGAGTTCGTCTCCTAATACATTTCTTTGTATTTCACGAGTAGTACCTTCACTGAAGTTTTGGAAATCAACTCCAGCAGCAGTTTGCTCATTAAGGGCATTTATATCTTCCTGCGTTAGCTCTCGTGTAAACCTAAGAACTTTAGGTACAGCATATAAATTAATCGAAGAAGGTCGGTCAGGATCTTCTTCCATTTTATAAAGTATATTATCTCCATCTAAATCACTCTCTACCATGTTTCTGGAAAACAATGGGTTCTCCAATATAGCTTGTCTCAACGACGGTGAATCAGGGCTACCCTGTACACTGTTCAGTGAGAAGGATGAAGACTTAACTTGAGTCTGTAATATGACTTGTGTATTAGCGTCTGTGTTTGGAGTAGAGTTAGGAGATATAAATATCTTTACTGGTGTTGACGGATCAATAAACTGACCCTTCAACTTTTCTAAATTACTTAAATGAATCTCTGCCTCAGCTAAAGTCATTGATTGGAACACAACAAGATCGCCATCTTCATTACGACCAATTACAGTATCTGATGAAGTAGGTTGTTCTACATCAGCAAAGTTCAATCCTTCTACTTCTGCTTGTGGAAGAGCAGAAGGTTTAGCTGATTGTTTCTTAGGGAAAAGAACAACTTTTACTTTAGGTAAAAATTTACCCCCTACAAGTTTCCCATCTTTGAAAATAGCAGGTTCTGATACTTCAACAATAACTTCGTGCTCGTCATCTGTTAAACGCATGTCCTCGTAAGCTTCAGACTCACTAGTAAAATCTACTTCGGCACTTTGTTTAGAATATTCTTTTCCTACAGCTATAAAAGAATTATCAACAACTAGATTATTAGCACTGATCTCCTCATCGAGATCACTTACTATTTTTTGTTCTGCCTCAGTTAGCTCTATTCCTCTTTCTTTCGAGTTTCTAAGAGCCCTTTCTTTCCTCCTTAATCTTTCTTCAAGAGGTAATTCTTTATCTGCGGCTCTTTTTAAATGTTCTGAAACAGGTTTCCGATTAGAAGGATCATATTTTTTCTTTTTCTTAGGAATAGCTCCTGAGCCTTTGCTTCTACCAGTACCCGAAATTTTTATTTCTTTAGGTACAGTCTCTAAAGAAGCCTGTGGTAAGCTACCTACTAAAGGAGAGTCTTCTATTGGGTTTACTAATTCACTAGAAATCTCAGCCTCTGTGTCCTTTACTCCATCAATAATTCGTGCCTGATCTGCATCACTAAGATTTGCTACTGCATCAAAGAAAGGTTTAGTTAAATTATCAGATATGTAATTGATGTGCCCTCTGAGGAAATCTCTGCTAGCAGTTGTTGTTGCAGTCCTAACAGCAGCCCTGAGATAAGACAAGATGTCATAAAGTTTCTGTTTAACATTTTTAGATAAAGCACCTCCACGACTCTTACCTGACCATGCAGTTTTTTGTACTCCCTTAACTTGACCAGACATGTCTAGTTGTAGCAAAGAATTGATGTGAGTAGATGCAATTAAAGATTTATCAGAAACCTTTTCAGATAATCCCTCTTCAACATCTTCTCCTAAAATAAGAGAAGCCGCCCAGTCTCTTTCATATTGAGACATTTCTTCAAAAATAGTTAACCTGTCTACCCTAACAAATTCTTCTAAAGAAAGATCCCCACGGGCCTCTGGATCTATATTGAAGTATTTATCTCTAGTGGACACTAACTCAAAAGAACTAGCGAGAGCCTCAGTAAAAACACTCTGCATGTAAGTAGTTCTTCTTTGCTTAGGTATAGAGTTTGTTACCTCAGAAGTATTTGCAGTATTTATAATAATAAACACTTCACCTTCGGAATTCATTTGAACTGAACTCTCTGCACCTTGAAGAATTTCATATGCTTCGTTGTCTTCAACTAAATCTATAAAGCCTTGTTGCTGCTCTTCAGTAGGATCAATTAAAACTTTTATGTTGTTGTTCCTAAGAGCAACCTCGTGTTTGCTAATAAAATTATTAGCTGCTGCTTCAACACCCTCAGCAGTTCTTAAAGCTTCGTTTTGGTCATCGACGTTAGGAATAAGAACTTCATCTTTAATTTCCTGAATGATATCTTGCTCGATCTTATAATTTTCTCTTGTCCTGACATTCAGTCTAGCAACTGATGCATTTTTTGTAAATGCAGTAAGGACTTGGCCTGACGCATCGGCAGGAGAATATTCTACCGCAAATATAGTTTCGCCTTGCTCATTAGTAGTTTCTGCTACTCCAACTACTTCATCAGCGTTTACAGTAACAATTTCATTAGGATCTCTATCTTCAGATATATTTGTGTCTCTAGTAACACTCATTCTAAATGACGCTGCGGGAGCTACAGGATCTTTAGCAACTCCAGCTAAAAGTTGATTTCTGTTCTGCTCTAACACCTCAGCAGTTAATGGAGCTTGTGCATTTCTAGCATTCGTTGCAGCTTCATTTAGAGTAGTAGCTTGATCCATGACCATATCTACTAATTGTTTATAGGCAGTTTCAGTTGCTTCGGTCGTATCTGCTAGTCCTAACTTAGCACGAGCAGTCCCTGTTAATTTAGCAGCACCTGATACTCCAACACCCATACTTAAACCAAGTAAACCTGCATAAGCAAATGCCCCCAATTTATCTTCCATTGTAGTCTTATTACCAGTGCCAAATTCATCAACAAAACTACCAATAAATTCATCAAGCCCTTCTTCAATACCTTCATCAATTCCGACTTTGAGTAGGTCTCCTCCTACAGTCTTAACTCCCAAACCAAAGAGCATAGATCTTCTCAGTCCCTGCCTTGCTATAGCCGCAGCTATTTCTGCTACTTCTGAAACAAGTAAAGACTTGCCTGCTTTATCAGTAGCTCTAGCTATCTTCGCTAAATTTTCTAAAGCATTCTTAACTGGCTTATACCCTCTAAGTTGTAGCAACTTGCTTGGCTTCTTCGCTGCAAAAGCTTCTACACCTCCTCTTCCTAAATAACTAGCTCCTACAGTTATGGCGGCTGTTATACCTCCCCTAAGAAGAGCTAAAGGAAGAGCTCTTTCTCTTTTTTCTTCAAAACTTAAATTGTCAGGAAGAGAATCCATGTAAGAAAAATAAGAATACGAAGCTGACCTAAGTCCCGCTGGAGCTCCTACTCCAAAAGCAAGAGCCCCCAAGTTAGTAAGCTTATCTGTTTTCTTTAATGCTAAAGAAGCTAAATCATCTGATAAAACTTTGACTATATCATTAGAATATTTTTTTGTTTTGAGAGGAGCAACTACTCCACTTTTTAATAAATCCGCAGCTATCTTCGTTTTTGCTGCTGTATCACTAGCGAAGAAAGCACTATATAAAGCATTAGATGTCCCTTTAAGTTTAGTTATTTTGTATCCTTTAGCTGCTAACTTTTTTGTTGCTGCTCCTACAGCTATTTTTTTAGCTGCTGCCGATGCAGGAGACATACCTACAAATGTTAATCCTAAGTCTGGCACCAAATCACCACCTACTCCCGCAAGATCAAAGAAAAACCCTCCTCCTCCAAAAGCTGAAGAAAGTGCCCTACGTTCTTCTTTTTTGAGTTGCAACTCAATGCCCTTGTTAACGCTGTTTTCATTTCCAAGCATTCCAAGTACGCCATGCCAAAGAACTGGTAAAGACTCTTTGAGGCTAAGTCCAAAGTGACGGAAATTATCTACGACATAACTAAAATTTTCTTCATCATTAAAAAAACCTTTTAGTAGTTCAGGTAAAATTTTTTGTTTTTCTGGTTTTAAAGAATTATTTTTTTCTAGAGTTTTCCTCCATTTCTTTTCAACTCCTTCGTTCTGTGAAATAAGCCCTAATAAACTTTCTGATTGTGACTCCCAAAATATTTTTTTCCTATCATTGAGTATCTCAATGTCTTTTGTTGTTAAGTCAGGATGTTGTTTGATTGCTTTTTCAAAATTGTCATCATTTAAAAACAATTTAGGATGCACAGTTGTCCCAAAGTTTTCTTTTTTCTTTATGTTTAAAAATAATTTCTTTGGCTCTTTAACATAAAAAAGTTGTCCTGACGCATGAAGCCCTGCGCCTAATGCATCCCTGACAGATTCAATAACTTGATCATCAGACAAGTTATCAAGTTCAAATTCCTTTCTAAGTATTTTTGCTATCGCTGTTTTATTATTAATAAATTTAAGGTCATCTTCAGTCAATCTCCCCACAGCAAAACCTAAGGGTTCTTCTAAGTCAGTGAAGGGAGTTGTGAATCTTAAAGGACTTGTCCCTCCCTGTGCTATTTGGAGGGCAGCAGTCTGGCCTCTTACCAGTGCAGCCCCAATGGTTATTGGTGTTTTGATAAATTTAGGGATTTTGTCAACTATAGACGCAGTTTCAGGGTCTTCGGTTGTTTTATACTGAAATAGGTCTTCAGATCTAACATCAAGTGATAAAGCATTCAACGCTTTAACTGCCTCCGCTTTCTTCCCAAAATTTTCTACCCATATGCTTTGCCCTGTTTGAGCTTGCTCCTGTAAAGCTTTATTGGATACTTCTTGAGCGTAATCAGTAACCTTTACTATTAAGTCAAATTCTCTCTGGAGATCTGAATAAGTTTTTTCTGTACCTTCTGCAAATTTTAATTGGCTAGATAAAGTAAGTAAATCTCTTGGTTTTAAAGCTCCTCTATCAATAGATTCTTTTATAGCCTCTTCTAGTGATGTATAGGTAGTCTTTAAGTTATTTGCCCCTTTTAAAGAAACAGTATCGTTTCCAAAAGAATCTTTTATAGAAACAAAAGGCAAGCTTGGTGAGTTTTCTGGATCTGTTTCGCTAGTTCGATCTTTCCGAATGGCTGTTTGTTTCAACTCGTTAAACTTGTCTTGAGCTTGAACTAAGTCAGGAGAAATGTAAGAAGGGTCATCAATTGATTTCTTAAACTCTTGGGGAAGACTACCATCAGTTTCATTTAAATTTAGATCTAATGTTTTAAAAAGATCTAACTCTTTTTTCTTGTCTACTTCGTTTGGTAAAACTTGACTCACCCAATTTTGATAAGAACCTACATTTTCATCTAACTCAAGTGCCTTGTTGTAAGAAGCTTTAAAATCTTCAGAAAGTCTGTTGTTGGTGTTTACACCTTCTGCTACTATCCTGATAATGTTGTTCCGTGCATGTGATGCAAGCTGTGTTATAGGAGCAATGCTTTCACCATTTTCATCTTGTAAAGATGGATCAACTTTAAATTTTGATCGTTGTGAAACTTCACCCCAAGTTAAACTATCTTTTATATCAATTTTTTCAGACATAAGTATAAATATTTAAGGCTAGTAACCTTCTTCAGCTTTTTTTCTAGCTTCTTCTTCCGCTTCGGTAGCCTGTTTTAAAAGAGGAGAATAAAGACTTCCATTTATTGCTATCATTAAATTTTCTATTTTTGATGCTACAGAATAATACTCGCTGCCTATTACTGCCCCAGTTGCTTCATTAGCCCATTCTTCGGCTGATATTTCTTTTATTATATTATCTAAAGTTTGCTTTAAGTTTGGATCTTCAAGTCCAATACGCTCCATAAAATCACGAGCTCTTTCAGCATAACCATTAAGAAACTCTCTTCCAGCTTCTACCCGATCAGGCATACTTTCATAATCTTCCGAAGACTCAGGAAAATCTTTCAAAGATGTCATGTAAGGGACTGCAATTTCTTTGATTATTTTTATCTTATCTTCTGTTGCTTTTCTTCCACGAGTTAGGTTCAAGTTTTGTTCAATCTTTCCAGTTATTTTTTTTAGATTAGATGTTATAGTTGCAGGATTATTATTAGAAAAATCAAGATCTTTAATACCTAAGGGAATTCCTATGTTTAAAAGTTGGCTTTGTATTGCTCTTTGATTAGCGTTTTTCCTATCTTCAAGTGATTCTAATCTTGTTACTTTTTTGCCTGCTTGTTGGGCTAAAGAATCTAGAGCTCTTAAAGAACTGGCAGTTAGATTTGGGGTTGTAGCCAAAATGCTTGTTATTTGATCTATTGCTTGTCTATTTGCTTTAAGTCTAGCTTTCTCGGCTTCTTCCCCTTTGATTTCCATAGGGACGGGGCCATCTGGAGTTTGTGTTTGTATAACATTATTATTCTCATCCCTCATAAAACGAGCCTCGTTTAGTTCTTGTTGTATTAAATTAATTTTTTCACTAACGCCAGCTTCATTTTTTATGGCTTCTTGCTGTCTGTTAAAATCACTTTCAGCTTGTTTTAAACCTAAACGCCCTGTTTGCAGTATTTGTTGATTCCTCTGAATGTCCTGTCTAGCTTTCTGTATACCAAACTTTTGATTTTTAAGATTAAAGTCTCTTTGAGCTTCTGCGTCTAACTCTTTACCTGCATCTAAGAAATCTTGGCTAAACATCTGGCGAATACCTTCTTTGTCTTCCGCAGATAAATTAGCCGCCTGCACATCTTGGAACCACTGCCTCCTCAAAGGCTTCAGATCTTTAGCAAACTTCAAACCTCCGCTTGCATAAGCAGCTTTAATTTGTTCACCTTTATTTATAAGATCTCTAGACTCTGGGGTAGATATGTTAGGCTCCATCAAACGAAGCTGTTCTCCTTTCATTAACATCTGTCTACCTTCAGGAGTGAACTTACCTCCGAGCCTACGAGCAGCTACTCTGTACTTAGCAGACCGTGGCCCAACTGATCTCTTCCCCGCAGCCATAGATTGCCCGAAAGGTTGTACTGTTGATAATAAATCTTCTAAACTCATGAATTTTCTCTGTTAGCTTTTTTAGCTTCTCTTTCTTTTTTCCTCTGAACATTTAATTTTTGCATATCAATCTGCCTTTGCTCTCTATTAGCAGATGCTCTGCCTAGTATTGTGTTTTCCCCTAAAGGCCTCCTGAAAGCAGTATCATAAGCTGCCTGTCTTTCTTCAGGTGTTCTTGTTTTAAAGAGGCTTGATCTTTCATTTCGGGCTTTCATTTGTTTGTCGTATCGTGCTTGGGCAGCAGATTTTCTTTTATTTCGTATACGCTGTAATCGATCTCTAAAAATATTTATGTCAGATTTTGGGGCTTTCATATCTTGAATGCCTGTTACAGTATCCTCCCCAAAAGCACGTATACTTTCGGTTGCTTTCAAAAATTGACCAGTGTCTTCGTCCGCTAATCGCCTATTTGGTCTTTGGTACCCCTGCAAACCTCCTAAAGGTTTTGGTGCATTTGGAATTCTTCTTGTTGCCGTTTCGCCTCTTCCAATGACTTCAGGAGAATCTGCTGATTGGGCAGAAGTATTCTCCATACCTTCTAAAAACTTAGTTGAGCTTAAAGGATTAGAAGGGTCATAGTTTTTCTTTTTCTTCCTTTTGCTATTTCCACGTAAGAATTTAAATAAATCTAGAGCCATATTAGTAAAATATTATTAAATTTTAAAAGAGTCTTAATAATTTAATTTGTTGTCACGTAAAGTCAAAAGGTCATTTTAGTAGGGGTACCCCCTTTATATATAACTTTCTTTAGAAGATCACGCACTTTCTACTGTACAGTAGAAACAGCGTGCATCGTATATTAAAGTTTACAGGTACCCCTCCCCCCTACGTGCCTGCAAGTTGCGAAGTTTGTAATATATTAGTCAAATTCTTCATGGATTTTGTAGGCCCTAATTTTCCACCTCCTTGATTCTTAGGGGGTTCTGCGGCAACAAGCCCAAGTCTTTGACGAGCGACATCAATGCACAGGAAAGCAGCGTCAGCAATATCTGGCGACTTTCCTAACCTTGATTTGAAGTCTGGCTTGGTTTCTACTTTCATTTTTAAAGAACCTGACTTATACATATCAAAACGTCGGCCTGTCATTTCAGCCGCTAATTCATTAGATATTCCAAACAATTGTCTAGTTCTTATCAACTCCTTACCCGCAAACCATAATTCACTACACCTGTTAGCGTAAAGTTCTGTACCTATAAGCTTAGAATTTACTGAAACTTTCTTCTCTGACGGTTTTCCACCAAATGACACTCTTAAAATATTTAAAAGGCCTTCTGCTTCGATTATGTCGCAGAAAGGATTACCAGCACCAGTCGAGTCAACTGCAAGATTTGACGGATCAATCTTCCGTTTCTGCAACTCGTCCCTCAGCATCTTCACGATCTGGTAAGAACGGGGCACCGCTGAGTTGGTGGCATCGTCCAAGAGGGGGATAAAATCTTTTAACTCACATACATATTGCCCTGACTGGTCATATCCGACTAAACCAGTATATAAAATGCACCTGTCCCCACCATTACTAAAAGCAGGGTCAAGACCTGCACAGGCTACAGGAGTTCCCTTCCATGCAACGGAACCCATTGAGCCTGAACGTGCTATACCTGTTTCACTGTATATTGTTTCTTCTTCGTCTGACTCAAAGAAAACTGCCGACACCATTCGTTTATAGCCCCTACTATCAGGGCCCAGTAATTCTCTATCTTCTGCTAGCTTTTCTTCTGTAGGGAGCCACGGATATATGTTTTCTCCCGCTAAGATGTTAGGAGACCTCTCTCCATCGAGCCTTAAATAATGCCCTCCATATTTTGTTTTCCACTCATCTGCATCATTATCTACAGAATCCCAACCTTTTTCAGGTTGCGACCACACCCCAAAAGCATCATATCTAGATGCAGGGTTACTCATGCCAATTAGCTGAAAACGTGGGTTTTTAGACAGGTTAGTCAGACCTGCCTGCAAAATACTCTCACTGAGTTCACTAAGCTCGTCAGCAATAACTACGACGTTTTTCTGCTTTATTCCAATGAACTTACCGACCGCTGTCTTTTCTTTACTTTTTTCGCAAGCTATCAAACTTAGGCCTGCCTTCTCTATCAGAGTCCCTTTTTCATTTATATAAGCAACATTGCCTATTGAATCCCGTATCCTGAACGGTGCACCATTTATGACGTTCAGTAAGCTGATTACTGAACCCCATATCCTTTTTCGTGCTTCACGTAAAGTGGTAGAGGTTAAAAGAACCAGTGTATCTCTTGGAGCAGCTAACCAACAAACAATAGCATATGCAGCCATAGTATGTGATTTACCACTAGAAGCAGCACCTCCTATTGCTAAGTATTTGTTTTTTAGGGCAGCCTTAATCATCGTTGTTGCCCACGGATGCCTTACCATTAATTTTTCAGGTAAGTCATCATTGTTCCAAAGCACATCGCATATTCTCCAAAAATAATATTCCCTTGCTCGGATACTAGAGTGGTGAGCGAACCCAAACAATAAAGCTGTTAGTGTGTTTGTTGGAGGGATTTTCAAACCCCCAACAATAATTTTTTGTTCTTTAGAGTCTAAGTATGGCTCAAGTTTATTTGTTTTACTCATATAAAATTGAAGATTTACAATAAATTTAGTATATATTAAGTAACTTGTCTAAGGGTACAAAAAAATCAAAGCTATTAAAGAAAGCACTAGAACTGTATAATGAAGATTATACTTTCGTAAATATTGCTAAAGAAGTTGGTGTTAACGTATCTACTCTAAGGAGATGGTTTAGAGCAGAGGGACTAGAACCTAAAAAAAATCAACATTCTTTAAATCCAAGACCTGACGACGAAGATCCTTTGAAGACAGCTCTAGAAGATAACTTGGATAAAAAAACGCAAGAGGCTATCCGCATTGCTAAGATGGAAGCAAGAGAGCAAGAAGACCAAGCTATCCTTGAAGCAGCCGAAGCAAAAAGTAGTCCATCCGAAAAGTATCAAAGTTATGTAGCGGCCACCGCTATAAAAATTTTAAGAGACAACGTAAAAAATCTAAGAGGGCCAAGAACTATTAGAGAACTCAGCGAACTCGATCAGTTGATCAGAAGAAACCTTAACATTGATAACAGAGGAGGTAGTGCTCCTCAAGGTTTACAAATTGATATAAACATTTTAAATAATACTAAAACCGATGTAGGCGGGGGTGCTGTTGAGGTAAAGCCTAAAAAAGTAATTGATGTTGATCCTGAAGACCAATGAAGTTTTTTGAAGACAAAATGATCACAGAGAACCCTAAGGTTTTAATTAGAGAAAACCGAGGGAATGATTTTTACTTTAGACAAGATTGTCTTGTAGGTACGTACTACAGACTTTTCCCTTCTACGGCTAAAGAAATTATTTTTCTACAAAACCTCAGAAAAAATATAGATGTCTATCTTCCTGCTGACGAAGAAGGTGGTTTAATTGTGCCACCTCATTTGTTACCTGAATGACTATAGTTGGAATAGATAACGGATTGAACGGAGGTCTAGTTGGGTTATGTGCTCGAACAGGAGACATAATGGCTAAGACCGCAATGCCTACCTTAGAAAGGAATGGCAAGAAAGAAGTTGATACATATAAAACCTATCAATGGATTTTAGGGCTAGATGAATTTGATCAAGAGCTATACATAGCTATCGAAGAGCCCTTACGTCATGCTCGATCCTCTCAAGCTGTTCGATCTATGGCGATATCGTTCGGCAAAATTTTAGCTTTATGTGAAGTTTTTGAATGGAAGCATAAATGTGTTGTGGTTAGGGAGTGGCAAAAGTCTATGTTGGGTAACTTTAAAAAAGGTGAATCAAAGCAAAAAGCATTAGAAATAGCAGGGTATTTAGAACCTTTAGAAAAATGGCTGAAGAGCCCCCGATCAACAAAACCTCACGATGGAATCGTGGATGCTTTTCTTATAGCTCACTACGTAAAAAAGCACGAACTTCATTTTTCTTAAAAAAAGTTTGGACATATTAATTTTCCTGTAGTATTAGGAAATTAATGAAAACTTTATATCCCCCTCAACAAAAAGCAGCGGAACATTTCTTAGGTTGCTTGAAACAGGGTCGGCACACCCTCGACACAAGCGAAGTAGGCACAGGCAAAACAGTGGTTGCCGCATACCTAGCTAAACAGTTAGGTATGCGTGTAGCCATCGTCTGCCCCAAAGCAGTTATAACTATGTGGGACAGAGAAATGATAGAGATGGGAGTAGAGCCTGACTGCGTAATGAACTACGAAAGAATACGTACTGGTAAAACTGCTTTCTTGTCTAAGAAAGGTAAGAAAATAATGACATGGTTATTTGAGGAACCAACCTTTGTTATATTTGATGAGGTGCACAAATGCAAAGGGCCTTGGACTCAGAACGCACAGTTGCTGATTAGCCTAGTACAACAAGCTAAAGAGGGTGGGCATTTAATTCACGCTATGTCTGCTACGGCTGCTGAAGATCCAACAGAGATGAGATCTTTAGGTTTTATGTTAGGACTACACAAACTCAACAAAAGACCAAACAGTTGGCACAACTGGATGAACAGGAATGGTTGTAGTGTAGACAACTGGGGCAAGTGGAAACTACTGAGTCGTAAGAAATTGAAAGCTGTACACTGTACAATGTATGGTGAAGAAGGAGCAGCGTATAGACTTACCATCAATGACTTTCCTGATTCATTTAAAGAGAACAGGGTATTCATTGAAGCTTTGGAGTTTAAAGATTCTAAAAAGATACTAGAAGCTTACGATGACTATGGAGTTACTCCTGACATCGTAGAACAGTATTTAGAAAAAGGTTCTGTCACCGAGCATGAGTTTGATATTGTAAATATACTAAGAGCACGACAACTGGCAGAATCACTGAAGGTGCCTGACATCGTTGAGATGACAGGTGACTTAATCGATCAGGGTAAGTCAGTAGTCATCTTTGTGAATTTTAAAGACACCGCACAAGCTCTAACAGAACAACTTGATTGCCTTAGTATCATAGGTGGGCAGAATCAATACCAAAGACAATCTCAGATTGATGACTTCATGTTAGATGAAAAACGGATCATTGTAGTGAATATAGCAGCAGGTGGTACAGGATTAAGTTTACACGACACTCAGGGACTCTATCCAAGAGTATCATTAATCAGCCCTACCTTTTCAGCTAAGGATCATCTGCAAGCATTGGGCAGGATTCATCGTAATGGTGCAAAGAGCCATGCTCTCCAAAAAATCCTAGTAGCAGCAGGCAGTGTAGAAGAGACAGTTGTAAAATCAATAACCACAAAATTAGCAAACTTAAACGCATTACATGGATAATATATTAAACAAAGAAAACAAGACAAACTGGACAGAAAGCCTAAATGCATTAAATGACCTAAACAATATTAGGGACTTTTTAAAAAACCGTAACTTACTTGATGAGCCTTGTAAAAAAGGGAGTAAGTATACTATTGGGGATATTGTAGAGGACTTTGCTTATCTTGTAGATAAGTCAATAAGAGTAAAGGTAGATCAGTCTATCACAACAAAAAACAATAAGGCATATAGAGATACACAAGATCATCTTAGATCGCAATACGATAAGAGAGAAGAGGAGATAAGAACTAAAGAGTTTAAATCTAAGTATACTTGTATTACACCTTATCGAGTGACATTTGCCGTTTGGCGAGAAGACGAGTTCGATGAAGGAGATGGTTGGATATATAATGAATCTTACCCTTATGAGACAGATGCAGGTGGGTATGTTGAATTTGAGCATAGGTTTGCTGATTGTTATAATGATCCGTGTTGGCAACCTTTTTGGGATTATGCAAAGACACTAACTCTAGATGATTTAGAACAAAGCGATATACATCTATAAATAGAAAGGAAAAATACATGGATAATCAACCAGACCATAGTAACAGAGGACACGCAGAGTTTAGTCCATCAAGTTTAAAATATGTCGCAGGCTGTGCAGGGTTCAAAAGTACTTCAGGTACTAACGCTGCTGCTGAGAAAGGAACTAGAATCCACGAAGCCTTAGAGATAAGAGACCCGTCAGCACTACATGATGAAGAAGAATTAGAAATATACGAGCAAATAGTAAAAGACGAAGACGAGTTTAATAAAAGTATTTTTGGGGAATCTGAGTTTGAAGAGATGAACGAGATTCAAGTTACTGTTGATTTAGGCCCAACAGCTACGTGGGGTACCTGTGATAGGTTTTTAGTTAAGGGTGATAAAGCCATAATGGCCGACTACAAAACAGGCATATCTGTTATAGACTCCCCACGAAGTAATTGGCAAGCAAAGGCATATACCTTAGGAGCATTTCAAGCTTTTCCTGAAGTAGAAGAAATAATATTTGTTTTTTACATACCTGTCCGTAACGAAGTCCTCCACGAAACTTTTACTAGAGACGACATTGCAGGGCTTACAGAACAATTAAAAGATGTAATTCTTAAAGGAGAAGAAATACGACCTAAGTGGGATAATGGAGCCCCTGAACTGGACGAGCTTTCTCCTTCAGTAAATTGCAGATTCTGTATGTTTGAAGACAGGTGCCCTGCGTGTGGGGCTGTCGCAGTCAAAGTTGCTCAAAGGCTATCCATGTTGCCTGAAGAAGGAGTGGACATATCTAATCCTGATGACCCTGAAGTTTTAGAGCAGCTTTGGGTAGTAGCTAAAATTGTTAGCAATTGGGCTACTCGTATAAAATCAAAAGCAGTCGAAGTAGCTAAGGCAGGAAAACAGTTTCCTACTCTTCAATTAAAATCAATGGGGGCTACAAGATCTTGTTCAGATAACAAAAAATTAATCGAAATTGCAGAAAAATATAGTTTATCTCCTGAAGAAATAATCGATACTGTCCGAATGCCTTTAGGATCAATTGCAAAAGAAGTAAGTAAAAAAGCTCCCGACGGAGAAAAAGGTCAAGCAGCTCAAGATTTTCTTGCTGAGTTAGAAGAACAAGATATAATCAGCTACTCTGAAAAAAGGTACACCTTGTCAGAAAAATAATTTTTGGATAACCAAAAAACTAAACACATAAATATAGAAAACATTAATCATTAAAAATGAGCACCGTTAAAGATAAAAAAGAAAAACTAGTAAAAGCAGAAAAAGCAGAAGTAACTACAGGGCAGCCTAACAATGGTGGGTTTGTAGTATCACTAGAGGATGTAGACATCCCTAGATTAAATGTTATTCAAAAGATGAGTAGCATTGAAGGCCCAGTAGGTGGGGTTGTAATTGATAAGTCAGATGTTCTTATAGAGAAAGACGAAAGAGTCGATGTCATTATAGGACACACCAAAAAAGGTTGGAGAGAAAACATTCCTTTTGGGAGTGACGAAATGCCAAGAATGGCTTGGAGTGAATCTGAGAGAGCAGAAATAGAAAGTGATTCTGAATACGGCAAGATGGTTGTATTTGCTGATATTACTTTTTTAGTTCCTCAGCCTGAGAATGCTGATGATGAAAATGATATCTACCAGTATCCAATAGGTGACCAGAACTACGCTCTTGGTGTAATCAATGTCAGTAAGGACGGCTACAAGTTTACTTACAAAAAACTAAACACATTCCAATTGTTTAACAGTACATTGCCAATAAGCGCAAAGGTTTGGTCTTTTGGTACTGAACTTATAACAAAGGGTCAGCACAGTTGGTTTGTTCCAACATTGAAGCCAACAAGCGAAAATGCCCCTGAGGAAGCTGTAACCTTTAGCCAACTTTTAGGAAGTTAAATTATGAGTGAATTACAAGATAAAATTAAATCGTTAGACAAAGTAGAGCCTGAAACATTTACGATGGACTATAACGATACAGTTGAAATTCCAAGTCAATACAAAGAAGTCATCGCAGAACACCGTAAAAGTTTAATTGATATCAAAAACGATTTGGTAAAAAAGACAGCTTTGCTTAAAGCGGAACAAATGAAGATTGATTGTCTTCTTAGTTTTTTCAATTCAGAGGCTGATGCCAAAGAATAGATTTGCTATGTCAGCAAGTAAAGGGAGTTTTTAGGAGGTCTCCCTTTTACAAAGCCCTGATGGTTGAGGGGCCATCAGGGCTACTTTTACCCTAATAGCTATGAATACTTATGCCCTAGATTTTGAATCTTACTATGACAAGCACTGCTCTATACGAGTGCTTGGGCCTGTAGGATATTTTTCACACCCTGATTTCGATCCATACCTTGTTAGTGTAGTAGGAGATAACGGATACGAATTTGTAGGAGACCCGAAAGAATTTGATTGGTCTATTCTAAAAGACAATATAGTGCTTTCCCACAATGCTTCTTTTGATCAGGGGCTTTATTTATTTGGTGTAAAAGCAAAATGGTGGCCTTCGGTAGACTACAAAGAATGGCACTGCACCGCAGATATGTCTGTTTACTGTGGGCACCCTAGATCTTTAAAAAAAGCTACTGAAGAAGTATTGAAGATTTCATTAAGCAAAGAAACTAGAGATGCCATGAAAGGCATTGAGTGGAGTAAGATGGATGAAAAGTTTAAACAAGAAGTATTAGACTATGCTACAAAAGATAGTGAGTATTGCTTACAGCTATGGCAACACCTTTCAGAATCATGGCCTGAGAGAGAAAGAGAAATCAGTAGGATGAATAGAGAAAGCTCTCAGAAAGGACTACCCATAGATGTAGAACTTCTAAGAGAGCAGAAAGAGAAAATAAACCTTCTTTTGTTTGAAACGGAAAACACTATCCCTTGGATAGATAAAGCTCCTATCCTTTCTAGAAAAGCTTTTAACGCAGAGTGCAGAAAAGCAGGCGTTGAGCCTCCAAAGAGTTTAGCTCTTACGAATAAAGAAGCCAATGAGTGGATTAAGAAAAATGGAAAAGAATATGTGTGGATTCAATCAGTTAGGAACTACAGAAGGGTTAATTCTGTTAAACGTAAAATAGAAAGCTTTGAAAATGCTACGTATTCAGATTTAAGATTTTATGGAAACATAATGTACTTTGGGGCTTCCGTTACAGGAAGGTTTAGTGGAGCAGGAGGCAACTTAAATCTACAGAACTTACCTAGAGGCGAGATGTTTGGATGCAATCTTAGGCATTTAATTAAAGCTGAAGAGGGTAAAAAGATTATAGTAGCAGACCTCTCTCAGATTGAAGTTAGAACTTTGTGTTGGCTTGCTGAGGATAAAAAATCTTTAGAAAGAATTAAAAAATCAAAAGATATTTACGAAGCATTTGCAGTACAGTTCGGACTGTGGGAAGAAGACTCTAAAGAAGCTTTGAAAGATGTAGACCCAGTTCTAAGACATAAAGTCAAAGCAATGGTTTTAGGGTGTGGTTATGGAGTTGGATACAAAAAGTTTTCAGATGTTTCGGGGTTGTCATTAGAAGACTCTGAGGAAGCTGTAAACTTATACCGTGAAAAGATGAGCTCGATAGTAAACTACTGGAATACTCTTAATAAGAGTATGAGATCTTCAGAAAGAGCTACTCAAGAATTTGCTATAAAGTTACCTTCTGGCAGGAGTTTAAATTATGGGGTTATAACCCAAATACAAAAAGAGAAATTTTATGAATACTACGGGCTTGTAGTAAGAAACTCTGCCCGAAGATTAATGAAACTTTACGGAGGCCTTTTAGCAGAAAACGCTTCTCAAGCTTTGGCGAGAGATATTTTCTGTGACTCAATGCTCCGCATGGAGAAAGAAGGCATAAAAATAATTTGTCATGTTCATGATGAAGTAGTGATTGAATGTGACGAAGCTGACTCAGAAGAAACCTTAGACAAGGTTATTTCTATAATGAATACCCCTCCTTCATGGATACCTGACATACCGTTAGACTCTGAAGGACAAATATTAGAAAGATACGATAAGTAAGATGTTTAGATATATAAAAAACCACACCTCTAAAGATACTCATACATTCAAAGATCCTCTTAATGTTGAGACTGGTCTGTCCTATGAGGACACAAAGAAGAAGTTTCCTACAAAACAAAAATTCAAAGAATGGGAGGCAGACCCTAAGACTGAATCTGTTTTCTATACTTTGGCAGAAGGTGATAGTCCTACAGAAAGAGTTAGCAAAACTAATGAAGTAGTCAAAATATATGGAGCTGTTTTTGACTACGATGCTCCTGCTGAGTGGGAGGTAATGCCAGAGCTAATACAATCTATAAAAGAAAAATACATAGCTCCTACTTACATTAGTAAAACTTATTCCAATTACATCAGAACTGTTTTTCTTTTTGAAGAACCTATATTTATACCTGCCCCAATGTATGAAGGCTTTATGAAAAAGTTTGCGGAGAAGATTGGAGCAGAAAGGCACTTTGCAGGCTTTGATAGTTGTTCATATAAAGCATCTCAAACATTTCACTTTGGGTGGGATTGGAAAAAAGTAGGAGAGTTAGTAGAGGGAAGTGTTTACAAATCTGTTCTGTTTGATTGCGGTTTGAAAGACGCTCCTTCTTCTGGAGCGACTGCAATACCTCTAGAAAAAATATATGATCAAATACAAAAAGAATATCCTAATAAATGGACAGGAGACTTTCAGGTGGGTTCTCGTGGCCCGTTGTTTTGGGTAGACCCGTTTAAACCATCTGAGGGATGTCAAGTAACAGAAGACGGACTTATTTGTTATTCAACGAGAGCAGAAAAACCTTTTGTTAGTTGGGTTGATTTGTTTGGTAAAAAATTTGTTAAAGAATACGAGACTCAAAAGTTTGGTGTTTTGTACGATGAGTTTTGGTACAATGGGAAAAACTATTACACTTTAGACGAAGGGTTCCCTGTAACTATACCTGAGAACCTTTTAGCTTTAGAATTAAGAAGCAGAGGGTTTTCTTTAAAGAATGCAAAAGGCAAGTCTTTGAATGAAGTAGAAGCAGCAAGACTAGCAATAGCTAAACATAACAGGGTTACAGAAGTAGCTCCTTGTTTATGGAATGAAGAAAGAGTTGTCAGGTACAATTCTAATAAGATTCTAAATAGTAGTAGCCTTTCTCCAATACTACCCTCCGAAACAAGAGATCCTTCAAAGTGTTCTTTTTCTTTGAATTTCCTAGAACAACTTTTTGATAATGGTATAGATCATTTTTTTGCGTGGTGGCAGAGAGCGTACTTATCAATCTTAAATAAGAAGAAAGCACAGGGACAATGTTTTATTATTGTTGGGGAAACAAACAAAGGTAAAACCCTTTTGTCGAATAAGTTTATTGGTGACTCAATGGGTGGCTTTGCGGATGCTAGTGACTATATTGCAGGCAATACATCTTTTAATAAAGAACTAGCTGCTAAAGCAATATGGGTTGTTGATGACACTTTAAGTGCTGCATCTTTTCAAGATCAAAGAAAGGCTACAGAGATCAACAAACGAATAGTTGCCAACCCTAAGATAGAATACAACGCTAAGTATTGTGATCCTGTTACAGTTCCTTGGACAGGTAGAATTATAATGTCAGCAAACTTAGACGCAAACAGTCTGTCTGTTATTCCTGCTCTAGATTCTAGCAACTCTGATAAAATTATGGCTCTACTAGTTAGTAAAAAAGCTACAAGTAACTTTCCTCCAAACGAAGTTTTAGAAGCTACTATTAGAGAAGAGATGCCTTATTTGTTGAGAGAACTTGTAGAAATGACTGTGCCCCCGAAACTTAAAGGGTCAGAAAGGTATGGCATTAAAGGCTACATAGATCCCTTAATTGCTGATGCAGCCTATGATAATTCAAGTAGAAGCTCTATAGCTGAGTTAATCGACTGGTTCTGTAAGCACGCAAGAAGTTCTTTAAATGTAGACAACATTGAAGTATGGCATGGCACATTAACAGAGCTGCAATCTTTGATTCTAAGTCTTAACGACGGCAGACATATTGGTTTATCTCATAATCAAGAACTTCTTAGAAGAGGGATGCACTCTTTAGAAGAGGCTTCATTTAACAATAATAACATTAGACCTGTAAGGTCTCACGGTAAAGGTGGAGGTAAATTATGGTCAATTGATCTTGATTGTAAGTATGATTTAGGTAAGAGTATGCTCGATGATTAGTGAAAAAAGAGTCTTGAATTTTATAGATCTTCATTTCCCTGATGAAGAAATTATTTACCCTGAAGGGTTTGAAAGAGCCTTTGTAGGTATAACTGCCGAAGATGAATTTGCTAAAGCAGTTATGTCAGTAAATATATGTATAGATATACTTGCAGAAGATATGTCGAGACAACAAGCTGAGGAATATTTTTGGTTTAATATAGCAGGAAGTAAGATGGGCAAACATTCTCCTGTTTACATATACACCCTTTCTGAAGGAGGGGAAGATGTTAGTCCTTACGAATAAAAGTTTCAGGCATCTCTAAATCTTTTATTTTTATATGATATCCTGATACTCTATAAACAAACCCTTCTTCATCTGTTTCATTTTTCTTTTTAAAGACAGCTCTTTCAAAAAAGTCTTCTGTTGTAATCCAACCAACGATCCAAACGTACCTTAAATCTTTAGACACTCTTGTGAAGAAATAAACATTGTTTGCAGGATCAATATTTTTTGGGCCGTTAACAGAAGCAACATAATGTTCTTTAGGACAACCTGTACAGGTTTTGCTTTTTACCTCTATTTTGTTTTTACCTTTGACTATGTCATATTTAAAAACTTTGTTTCCTACATATCTAGATCTTGGTATAAATCTATTAACTGCAATCTCTCCTAAAAACCCGACCATTCTACCTACTCCACGAGTAAACGAATTAGGTAATATCCCCATTTCATCACTCATTTTATGAGCTTTGTCTATATCCTTACCTTTTATCTTATATCTTAATACTCTACCTTTTGATTCAGCAGACGGATCTTCTTCAAAGTATTTCATAACTTAAATCTTTTTAAGAAGTTTTCCCATGCAGGAAAAAATATTTCTTCCATACAACGGACAACGGCTTCTTGATCATAGTTTTCAAGCCACCCTACTCCACTTATAAGCAAGCTAGCCTCCATCATCTCATGACGAATTGTGTTTATAAGTGTTTTTCCTTTTAGATTTTTGTTTATTTCGATGGTTTTTTTATCGTGCAAATACAAACCAAAATCAGGACTATCGCCATTAAATGGGACTAGCTCAAGTTTTACTCTTTGGCCTGCAATTGATATTGTTTTAGGTAGCCCCACATTACCACCTTTCTGAAAGTTCTTTATAAAGTTCTATCCCCGCAGCCATTGCAGTAGCTATACCCTCCATATTTTTTAAAGCGAGCTCCCAATCCTCCTCATTACTACCAAAAAATGGTTCTGCGATAGTAGCTGGACAGTGCGTTAATCTTAAAAACCCTGCTCCCCTACTTCCTTTCTGGCGTGGTTTGATGCCTCTACTGCGTAATTGTGGAAAACAATCTTCAAAAGAATCCCTTAAAGCACGAGCAAATAACCTTCCTTTTTCAGAAGTATTCCAATATAACCATTCATGACCTGTTGCTTTTGGTGTTGCCGCATTAAAGTGAAGCTCAACAGCAGCTTCAACTGCGTCGTTCCGTAAAGTTCTAGCCAACCACTTCATAGAACTCCAATAACTGCTCCCCTTATAGGTAGAGTAAATCTTGTGTGGAGTCTTCAACCTGTCGCTGATCATATCAGCTAGTTGAGAATTATAATCCCATTCAGTGACTCCAGTTACAGAGGCTGCCCCTGAATCATTTGGTCGACTGTGGCCTACGCATATTGCTATCATTTTTTAAAATATCCTGATA
>Ga0209645_1000074_pt1 | contig 45461 bp, 62 predicted proteins | sample ETNvirenome_6_30_FD_184070 | JGI IMG/M metagenome (GOLD analysis project Ga0209645, IMG submission 184070) | Marine viral communities from the Pacific Ocean - ETNP_6_30 (SPAdes) (version 2) | ecosystem: Environmental > Aquatic > Marine > Oceanic | place: Pacific Ocean | collected 2013-06-19
CATTAGTCCATCCACTTGCCGTGATTTAACAAATGCCAACATCTATGTTTGAATATCTCCCAACCTAATTGAAAGTATCCGTCTGAATAATATTCTCCTGCAGTACATTTCATAGTATATTGTTTATTCTTCATCGTTAGTCACCTATCAATACTACTGTTACAGTTGCCTCATGAACACCGTCACTATAAGCAGAAGCATGTATTTTACAACTTGACAACGCTCCGCTTACTAATGGTATACATACAGATTCTCCAACACTTAATGTTGCATGAACTTGTGAACCAAAAGTAACACTTACGCTTGCTACAGTACCTAATGTGCTATCATATCTAACATAAAATGCTTTTACTCCTCCTGAACTAGGTTCTGTTCCTGTTGTTGTTGCAGTTCCTTCAAAAGCAACTTGTCCGTCTGTTAAAGCAGCTGCACTTGTTACATTTACAACACCTACATATTTAATTGCTTTTGAGTCTGTAAATGATGTTTCATAGCTACCACCGTTATTTCCAGTGTTCTGCTCTATACCAAAATGCGTATATGTTTTACCATCTACTGTTTCAGATGTATCTATTTGAGGCTCTAAATTATTTCTTATAATTAGTTTATTTGCCATTATATTTGTCCTTGTAATGTTTGTAATTGTTCTTTATATCTAGCATCTATAGCTGCGTATTGTTTTTCATACCAGCCATATTTAGATACGTCTTTTTGCAAGTTAACGCCATATTCTTGAACTTCTTCATTTACTTGCGCAGAATACTTACCTAACTCTGCTGAAAATTTTTGCAACAAGTCATCATTGTTTTGTATAGCAGCTGCCATAGTCTGTGCAGCGTTTTGTAATGCTAAAGCTTGGTCTTGTGCTTTGTTAGCTAAATCTACTTGAGTAGCTTGCTGAGCTTCTTGTTGTGCGTCTGCTGCATCAAGCTGAGCTTGTGTTATAGCTTTTTGCAAGTCTGAATTATGTTTTTGTACTTCAGCTTGAATATTAGCTTGATATCTTACATTATCTTTATTAAACTCATTTAGCTCGTTTTGTATATCTAAAGAATAGTTTTGTAAGTCATTGCTAGTTCTAGCTGTAAACAATTGTAATTCTTTACCTGTATTAGCATTATATTGTTGTACTTCTTTAGCTATATTCTGTTGATATAGATTTAATTCTTGTGAAAACTTAGATAGCTTACTGTTATTGTCATTTATAATTTTTTGCATATTGTTAACTGCATTTTGTACAGAAAGCTCTTGTTGTCTTGCTTTATTTTGTAGTTCTACATTGTTTGTATTTTGTGCATCTTGCTGAGCTTTAGATAAATCTAATCTGGCTTGCTCTAAAACTTTTTGTTGGTCTGCTTGAAATTTTTGTACAGCTTCATTAAATTCAGTTTGATATAAAGCAGCATCTGACTGAAATTTAGCTTGAGTTTCTTGTATCTTTGCTTGATACTGAGATATTTCATTATTCAATCTTCCTAACTGTACTTGAGCTAACTCTGAATCTTCATCTGTTTCTAAGAATGTTTCAAATTGTGTCATATCTACACTTAGTGTAGGTGGACTATAAACAGGTGCATTGCTAGAAACATCTATTATAGAAGGAACAGTTCCAACTGTTACTCCGCTTACATCTGTACCATCTGCATTTAATCCAGTAGCATTTGTATAAGTAATATCGCTAATAGTTGGAACAGATGGAGCGCTTGCAGAAATACTTAAATCGCTAATAGATGTCACATTTAAAGATACAGTTGGTTTTGTATATGTAGGTACATCTCCTGATATATCTGCTTTATTAACACCGCTAACTGTGATTGCTTGTATTGATGATGAACTTGCGTCTGCATTACTTGCTGCAGAGTAAGATACCGTAGCTAAACTAGGTGCACTAGGTGCACTAGCACTAACACTTAACGCGCTTATACTATTCATATTGTTCATTAATCTTTGTAAAGCATTTCTACTCGCATATAAAACAACTGCTTCTTCTGCTTCGTCAGGAAAGTTTGCTATTGCACTATCTCCATGTGCTACAGTTATTGAAGAGTTTACAAAAACAACTCTACTATCATTGCTTGCATTACTTCCTGGGTATGTATTTAAAACATCGTTTTGTATAATATATGCTGGGTCGCTTTCTGAAGCTGCTTCCATATAATTTGTATCATTTACAATTCCCATAGCAGAAGGAGGTAATTTTCTAGCAGGCATATAAATTTTACTTGAATGATTGTTATCTTTTCTAACAACAGCTAAAACTTTTTTACCTTCTACATCTAGATTGTTTGTAAAGTTTTCATTGCTTGCCACTCTTTCTAATTTATTTATAGGAAGCACATTCATTACAGAACGAGCACCAGCTGACAACCAGTCACTTAATGCTGTATCATCAGTGCTTGCAAAGCCTGTCAAATCATCTATTCTTGTTTTAAAATCAGCCATTTCTTCCTTGTCCTCTATACTTTTTTACGTAATACTTCTTACTTGTCTTTGTTCCATATTTAGTATTTACACTATTACCCTGTCTGGTCTTTTTCTTACCATTAGTATTTCTAACTTGAGTTCCAAATACAGGTCTTCTCATTAACCTCTTCTTGCCTTCTTGCGTTTTTTAGCAGTTTTAGCAGCTCTTTTAAAATTAGCTGCAGTAGGAGCGCCTTTGCTTCCAGGTTTTCTCATACGTTCACCTGAACCTGCTTTAATGCGTTTACGTTTAGCATGTATGTTTGCATACAAACCTTTTCTCTTACTTTTTCTTTTTTTTGCTGCCACGCTTCATTCCTTTTTTCTTTTTACCTTTTTTAGGCGGTCTACCTTTTTTACTTCCGTAAGTTCCTTTACCCATTGGCATTACATTACCCTTATTCCCTTCCCACGTGGTGTGGGTTTTGCGTTTTTCTTAGATTCTTTCATCCTTTTAACTCCGTCTTCCATAGACATGTGGTTAAAATCTATTTGGTCCTTTCTAATAGCTGTTGCCCAAGGATTATTTTCCCTTACAACAAATTGAGTGCTCCATTTTGATGGATGCGCCCTCTTGCCACAAGAAGGACAATTAAACATACCTTCAGGATTTGGCTCGTTACAATGTTGACAATTAGCCATACTACATATAAGTTACTATATAAGCAACTCTTGAACTATCTAATTTTACTGTGTCTATTGAAATAATCGTATTGTCTGTTAATGTAGCTACAAATGTTTTAATTTCATTTGCTAGTGAACCACTAACACTGCTAGCATCTGCGCTAATATCATTTATAATAACCTTTACTTCTGCACCGCTGTAATTTGCCATTTTTTTCTCCTATTAATTAAAATTCTTTATAGGTTTCGGAGTGGGACCAGCCCACTCCATAGTACCTAATAACTATTATGATGTTGTAACAGCTCCATCTTTAGCAGAGTTTCCGTAGAAATACCACTTTTTACCATCACATTCGATGTTAATATGGTCACCTTGTTCTGCAGTTGTTCCAAAAATAACATTTGAAACTCCTGTAGCGCCAGATGAACCTGGATTATCATCAGATGTATCAACTTCAGATTCTGCTATTTTACCAAACATAATTGCAGAACCAGCTGCTATGGTAATAGCTCCTGTTGGTGTATTCTCTTCTACAATTAATTTGTATTGAGTACCAACTTCTAAAGTTGTAGGTAAAGTGATAGAGTATGCACCACCAGCTGCGTCTAGTAGAAATATTTTTCCACTATCTTTCACTGCGTCTAAAGTTTTAGCTGCAGTTACTCTTTCAACTGGTAATAAATATCCACCATTACCACTATTTTTTTCTAATATACTACCTCTTGCCATTTTATAATCCCTCCACATTGTATAGAGCGTGACATTCAGGAAGTGTGACTTCAAGACCAGCTTCAGTCATAATCATGTCTTTTCTTAAATCTTCATCCGCACTTTGTACGTTTGTCATGATTTGAGTGTCACGATTTAAACCGTTACCGACTAATGGTCTGTATGCCAATTTAGACATATCAGCCATAAGCATGAATCCACTAGCGATTCCTCTAAATAGAGGTTCTTTCACTAAGAATAGAGAACCGTGGATAGTGTTGATTTCCATTAAGGAGTGACCAAACTGTCCTGCTACTTGTCCCATATTCATTCTGAATGGTGATTGATTTGTTCCTGTCGCAGTTGGTGTTGCTGCTTCACTAGCATTTCTGTTGTAAGCAAGCGACTGTGACATAAACGCATCTCCGCCCAGTTTGTTAAAGAATGAGATTACTGGTAAAGAAGCCATAACAAGTTTTTCACTTGCTCCGCCTCTTGCAGGGTCAAAGATAACCTCTAAGTCAGATAGCAATCTGTCATATGTAAGTTCTTTTTGTGCAACACTTCTGTAGTATGCATTTCCAGAATCATATGAAAAAGCTGAGTTATCTACTACTGGATTTACATTTTTAACAATGTGTCCAACTAGCCCTTCAGTGTATTGTACTCCGTTCACACGAGCTTTTTGACCGAAAAGCATAGCTCTTTCGATGTCTACTTTGTGTTCACGTAATTTTTGAGCCCAAATTCTTTCGAACTCGTTTGCATAGCCACGATATCTTGTAGCTATAGCTGTGTTGGTTAATTCACAAGCTGTTTTAAAGATTTGAGTATAACCAAAGTCATCTTCAATTGTGTCTGAGAAAGTATCAGGTGAACCTGTTCCTTCTTCGAATGATGTACCAACAATTTGACATGCGTCCTCGTTAGATAATACATTGTATCCAGATACATTTGCGTTTGACACATCAACAATTCTACCTGAGAAGGTAGTGTTTGCTGATTGTACGTTTGGTGCAGACTCAACTCTAACTAAAACTTGTCCATAACCAGCTGTTGAATCAACAGAGGATATTGCAATTACCATTCCTTTTGTAAGGAAGCCAATTGAACCGCCTGCTGCATCATCTACTGTAAAGTCATGTAATTCACCTTGCGCAACTGCTGCTTCTCCGTTAACATGAGCTGCTAAGTTAAAGTTACGTGCAGTGTAGTTAGTTACAGTTCTGTTTTCTAAATATCTAAAAACAGAATCATCTGTAGCTTGTTTAGCGACTTGGCTAAGATAGACGAAAAAAGGTGACTCCTCTGGCATAAGTTCTGCAACTCTATCAGAGAAATCATATAAGCGTCTAACGTCAGGTCGTTGTCCCACACCTGCGTCTGCAGATTGTGCTGTGATTACTGATGACTTTAAAGGTCCTTGATTAAAAGCCATTTTATTTACCTCTTAGTTAGTTTAGGCTATTCTACCGCTTTTGCTAGCATTCATAACTTTGTCCCAAATTTGGTCTGCTTCAGATTTTTGTGGTTGTTCGCCACCTTGAAGTACACCAGCTGGTTTAGGAATTGATTTTGCTTTTTGTACAGCTTCTAAGTTTTCAGTTTTCTTTACTGCCTTGCCTTCTCCTTCTTTCCATACTTTAATAAGTGTTTCAATAGGAAGGTTGGCTTTCGGAGTTGTTGCAAACTGTAAAAACTTCTCTGCATCATCTGCACCTAAGTTGTGCTTACTTACCAATTCTGTTTTCAAATTATTCATTGCCATTACATTCTGTAGTTTAGCCAGTTCATTATCTACTGTTTCGTGTACAAGCTTTTTCTCTTGACTTACCCTAAATTGGTAAGAATCAGATTCTGGCTTGTAGTAGGCGTCCCAAGGGTCAAAGTTGTCTGGAGTTGTACTCTTTTCTTGTCCTTTGTCCTCAATAGATTCTCCAGCAAGGCTTTTTTCAATTACGTTAACTAATTCTGGTTTTTCAGATAAGACTTGTCTTAACTGAAGTAAATCACTACTATCTTGTTTTAAGTTTTCGTGTTCTGCAACCTTTTTGTCATACATTGATTGAAATTTTTTAGCTTCTGTTTCCCAGTCTACAGCTTCAGATGTTTCCACACCTTCTTCTATGGTTTCCTCTTGCAATGAAATTTCTTGTTCCACTGTAGATTCAACAATTGGGTCTTGCTGTTCAACCTGTTGTTGTTCTTGTTCCTGTGCCATATTTTTTTTCTCCTAACCCTGATTTAGTCCTAAGACTCTGAACCAGGCTCGTTATTTTGTTCTTCCTCCAAATTTTTTTCCGATTGACTAATCAAATTGCCTAACCTCATTGCACTTTCTTTTTCTTTAACTTTAGTAGCAGAAGCAATCTCATTTAACCTAGATTTAAACTTCTCAACTTCTGTACGTTTTCTAGATGATACCATCTCACGTTCAGATGTCTGTAAATCGCCACTTAGTTTCTTTACTTGATTTTCAAGTTGTGTGATATATTGTTGCATTTGAGCCATACGGCCTTTTCTTTGAAGGACACCTTCTTTGTCAAAGATTTCAGTTTTCTTTAAAACCTCGACATCATCTACCAGTCCAAGCTTATAAGCATCAAGATACATGTTGTATTCAGATACCTTGTTGCTAGGTAAAGTTGAACCTGATATAATTCGAATATCATGCTGACCGAGTTGAATATCATTTTTCAACGTCAACAATTCATTCGATTTATCATCATACAATTTCATATTTACTGAAAACTCAGTAATATCATTATTTGGTTGTACAATTCTAAATGTTTTTGCAAACTTATAATGGTCTTTTGCTAGATTGTAAACAACCTGTCCTACCATTGATAAACTTGCTTCAATATCTCTTAATTTTGATTTACCTCTTGATTCTCCCATTTCTGATAAAAGCATAGTACCTCTAACAGATTCAGGTGCTTGGTCTTTAAAACCTTGTAAAAGTTCAGGTATACCAAAATTTAAATCTATATATTTTTCTACCCTGTCAATTAAATAATAAAACTCACTAGTAAGTGGAGCTGGTTGAGGGTAATGTGGCTCACCAAATTCTGGATTATATTCAATAACCGCATTTGGATTTGCCCAATCTTTTTCTAACTGACTAACACTATCAACACTACCTTCTGGAATTAAGAGTTTTAATCCAGCAGCAGATTGAGCGTGTGACAAGGTTAGAGAAAATAACTTATTTAAAAGTCTTTGTGAATCTTTAACCTTGTTCACATCTGATTTTGGATAGGGAGTATTAGTCCAAATGTTCGTAAATGGAACAATTGGATATATATCAGTGTTAAGAATACGCTCATAAAGTAAAGTATCTCCAATGCTACTGCATTGAGCAATTCTTGTTTGTAAAATTTCTTCTATTTCTAAAGCACCCATTTCGATAGCTTTCATAGTTTCTTCTTGTTCAACAATAGTAGCATACATTTCTACATCTATTATTTTTTCGCTACCATCTATTGTGTTAAAAAGTCTATAGAATGGAACTTTTACTTTGTAAAATCTATCAAGTATTTGATATTTTTGATTTACATTATAATCTAAATTCTTTGCTTCAGCAGGAGTTAAAACATTATTACTGTTTTTTAAGTTAGATGTTGGATAATCTTCTCCGTGTAAAGAATTAACTCCAACTTCTATATCATCAATCATTTCTTGCAATTGAGGATATAGGTCTAATACTTGCTGCCTGGTTAAAAAAGTAGACAATATCATTCCTGATGCATCGTTAAAAAATCTATCTCTTGATGCTGGGTCTACATATACTCTAAAAGGGTCTACGTGCGTATACTTAACTTCACCTCTACCATAATCTGCTTCAGGGTCTACATATACATACATATATCCCAGTCCAGTAACAGCATAATCGTGGACAACTTGTTTAAATGTGCTATCTCCATTAGATATATCCCACACATATTCTAGTATAGTTCTCCAAACATTTGCTAGTTTGTTGTCTGAGTCTTCTCTTGCAATAACAGAAAACCTAGCAGGTCTAGCTGTAAGCAATGATTTTAATTTATCAACAGCAGCATATACTCTATCTATAACAAAATCAGCTTGCCCTACAGCTTGTAGCGCATCTGATTCTTCGTTACTATAATGATTTCCTAGAGTAAAGTCTACTGCATTTCTTGCTTCAGCGTCCCATTGTTGTCTTGCGTCTCTCCAACGCCTAAACAATTCTTTTGTAATCTGAGGCTTAGATTTATTTTCGTCGTAATTAGCCATAAACTCCCAATTTAGTTTTTAGTCTAAAAATAACAAATTTTATGCACTCAAGTCAAGATAAAAATTATATTTTTTGACCAGTAACCCAGTTTATGACTTTTTTTGCTCTACTTTCTTCTATTCTAGTTATTTTGTCTTCTAGCTTAGAAGCTTCTATTGCAGAGCTTTTAGGAGGTTTTGCTGTTGTGACTGCATACCAAAGTCCGTCAAGTAGGTCGTCATTCCTACCTTTTGGAAACTCAAACATCTCATCTACTATATTTGCATGTTCTTTTTTGATAAACATTTTTCTTCGATTTACAATAGGGCAAAGCAATGCTTCTAACCTATCTTCTTTTTTGATACCAGCAGGAGGTCTTACTCCTTGAGATAAACCAGGAGCTAGTTTTCTGTCTTTTCCTACAAGTTGATTTACGTAATCTTTTACTAATCCTTGAGCACCGACTTTTTCTACATTAACTCTTCTTACAGGGTGATATTCTTTTGCCATATTTACAATTCGTTTTGGCATATCATATAAAGGAGAGTGCTCTCTATAGTAATCTACTACATATATATTTCTATCGCTATCAATAGCAATAACCATAATTACCTGAAAGTCGCTTCTTGCATTTGCTTCATAAGCTAAGTCAACTCCTATATATACATTTACAGGTATAGCAGACTCATCTACCATCATATAGTTAAAACCGTTTCTTTCTATAAGATTTCCTTGATAATAATTTAATCTATCTATATGAAACTTAGCACTTTCTAAATCTCTTGCTTCATTTAGATATTCTTGAGCAAACTTATGAACCAAGCCCATTTCAGTAAATCTTCTTTTAATATCAATTAGCTTCTCTCTAGTAAAATAGCTAGGCCATAGAGGAACATCGTCTACTATAGCCTTTTTATATAGCACATTCCAAGCAGATTTTCTATCTTCTTTTTGAGCTTGTAGATATCCATCGTACACTCCTTGTAGGAATGAATCGTAGTGGACTATCGTACCAATAAGCCATATTGACCCTTCGTTTTCTTTGGAGTTTTCCAAAGCGGGTTCTACTGTTGACATTACCCATTCTTTAATCTCTCTTCTTCTTTCTGGTGTTTTCGTATTTAATTCTGATTCAAAGTCATCAAGAATAATATTTGTATATCTTAATCCTAACTGAGAACGACCACGCAAACGTTGTGATGTACCTTTTGCAATAATTCTATCTCCTCTAGCGGTAGTAAATTCTTTTTCTGTCCACTTACTGCCTTTTAAGTCTCCAAAGTAATATTGAAGTGCTGGATTTATATCTATATGATTTTGTATATACTTAATATGGTCAATAGCCTGAGACTGTTCTTCTGACACCCAAGCAATAAATTGTTTTTTTTCTGGTGGAGAAAAATATAATTGATGTAAAAGCGCTGTTTTAGCTAACGTTGATTTAGCATGACCTCTGGGCAATATAATACAAACACGTTTATCTTGACCTAAAAGTATATCACTTAACTCATACTGATAAGGAGCAGGAGTTGACTTCATAAAATCTTCTGGTAGAAACATTTGACCAAAAGTCACAATATCCTTTCTTGCCAACTCCAAAGCTTTTTCTTTTTGAGAAAGGTCTGGTGGTATAATATTAAACTGTTCTGGCTTCTTCGTATTCTTTTTCATAAACTCTATCCATCATAACCATAGTTTTAGGTGAAAGCCAATCACCGTCAGGAACTTCTGTAAACATGCTAGAGCTTTGCCAAAGTAAAGGTCCAGCAACATAAACCCAACATTTTTCTTTTTTATTTGTTTCATCAAGTATTATGTTAGCTGTTGTTCTTATATATAAACCATCTTTTGTAGATTCGTACATATCATACATATTTAACTCTTCATCAGTAACATCCATAACTTCTACTATAGCACCTTTTCCTTTTTCGTTTTTAATTAAAGCTGGAAAAGACTTAGTCCCAGGAAATACAAGACTAAATCCTTCAATCTTTCCAGTTTCTTCAAAACCTGTTCTTAATGTTCCGTATACTGCTAATCTCATGAATGACCTACCTCTCTAGGTATACCTACATCTGTAATACCAAAAGATGTATTATATACTGTTAAACAATTAAAACATTTGACATGAGTAGTATCTCTTTTTTCTTTACTATAAAGAAACACTCCTGTTTTACTTAATCGATAATAGCAGATATGACAACGTTTATTTTTCGTTATCTTTTTTAACTTCCGCCAATTTCTTGTGTTGGGACCCTTGAATTGCATTTAGTTGCTCCTGTGTAAATCCTTGGAATAAGGTTAAAGACTCTGTAGTTTTCTCTGTATCCATCATTCCAGATATTTTCATTAATGTTGTTATAGCTGTTATCTTGTCTCTATCTGAAGAACCTCCTTTATCTATGATATTTCTCATTTCTTCTAATAGATATTGAGGAGTAATCTCAGCATCATTCAAGTGTTTGTCTATTTCTTCTCTAATCAATTTTTTTACCCTATCGGTTTTTAATAGTAACTTTGCTTGTGATTTTGCATAATTTTCATTTTTACTAGGAAATGCTTTCATATATGCTTCAACCACGTCGTCTCCTTTAGCAACATACTTTCCAAACAAAAATTCTTTATCTGTAGTATGTTTTCTGTTTTTCTTCCTAACAGATGGAGATTCTCCTGCTGTAGAAAAAGTGTACATGTTTGTTTTCATGTCTCCTTTCATTACAACACTTGGACTACAAACAAATGAACCCATTATGGTTCTTATGAATGTAGTTTCTTTTTTTCTGTCGTTTTTCTTTAGAACGCCTAGGTGTAACACTTGACATACTTGACCATCGTCAGTCAATATCCAATCTCCTTTATTAGAATGTCTCCAGTCTCTTACAAGAGGTAAAGTAACATACTTATCTCTAAACTCTTCAATACTTTCAAAAAGATAGTGCGTTACACCTTTTACAATACGTTCTTTCATAATTTAACTATTTCTCTTCTTTGTCGTCAACATCTTTTTCAAGTTCGTTAATAACAAACCTAGCATAGTTGTTTGCAAGGAATCGTAACTCATTAGACTGCTGTTCTAATTTTATTAATTGACCAGCAAGCTCATTAGCACGATTGAACTGAGCTTTAGCTTCTTCGGATAAGTCAGAATAATAAAATTCTAATTCCTTATCTCCACTCATCATTTTTAGCTTTTCTTCTTTTTTAGCCATGTTTCCTCCTAATTATAATGGTCTTACCATTGGTGGTGCATATTCTTCTAACTTACGATGTAGTTTTTCTAATATGACTACATCTGCTACATTGTGGTCGTAAACGTATTTCATCGCTTTTTCATCGCCCCATCTAGCTTTTTGCCACATTTCTGGTTTTACTCTGGTTTTACCAGCAATACCAAAAAACTCTGTAGCTGCCATTAATGATGAACGATGTAGCTTTAATTTAGATTTTACTACATAATATAGGTCTTTGTGTGACTTTTGCTTGTATAGCGGGAAGAATGTCTTATGATACAATGCACGTGTTCTGATAAAAGGAATATCAAAACGAGTACCGTAATATGTAAATATTACATCATATTTATTCATTTCTTCTACTAAAAGCTCTACAATGCGAGCATCTTGCTTATCTGACATTAGCTCTTCTCTTGTAATTTTAGCTCCAGCAACATTCTTGTCACCTCTTCCTTTTATACACCAAGACAACATAACATCGATATTAGCACTAAATCCAGTAGATTCAATATCTAGGTATCCGATAGTCATCTCATGTCCAGTTGTATATCTGGTAGGTTTTCTTAATCCTAAGGATTCTATTTTACGAGATACTGCTTTATATGTTCTATTATATCCAGCAATACGTATTTCTTGATACAGAGTGAAAGCAGACTTAGCAGTACGTTCATACTGGTCTATAATTCTGATTTCATCTTCTGTCCATTTTACTCCAGGCATTATTTACCCCATTTGTTTTGTTTGACTATCATTGCCATCACTGCATATACTGCAATATCCATAAAAGCATCGTCTATTGGTTCATTCTTTGCTTTCATATCGTGATTAGTTGACAAGTTGATTAGTCTGTTTATCTTATCATTAAGCCTTACAATTATACCAAATAAGGCTGTATTGACTTCTTTTTCGTTTTTTAACGTGGTACCCATAGCAATATTGCCAGGACCATAATCAAACTGTTTTTTACAAAATGTTAGGTACATTTCATTTAAAATAGTCTGAAATTCTTTTTCTGTAATAGGGTAGTTATCTTTTATATATGATACTACGTTTTCTGCTGTACTAGTTTTCTGGTTCATTTGGAAAGTCCTCCGCATCTTTTACATTTTCTAATTCACGTATTAACTTATCCCAGTTAAGGTTTTGACGTATTTTTTCTAATTCATCTAGTTCTTGCTGTAATCTTTGAACTAATGGTGCATTTCCTTGTTCTTTTGCTTTTAAGATTGCTTTTTTGAGGTCTTCCATAGATAGTCTCCTACTCCTAGTTGAAATAATCCGTTTGATATAGCATCAATAAGCCTTTCTTCGTGTTCTAGCCCATAATTAAAGAATATAGCGTGTAATACTTCGTGTACTAACGTTTCTTGTTTTCTGGATTTATGTATTTCGCTGTTAATAAGTATGATATTGTCTTTTACCAGATGTCTACCATATAGTTCTTTACTTTCATCTTCGTGTGTTAGTGGTAATTCTACTACCTTGTATAAATGACCACCGATAGTTAATTCCATTGCTTTTTTTTGTTCTTTTTTACTCATAATACTCCCATACTAGTTAATTGTGTATGCAAATTAGGTAAAAACTGCTACACAAGTCAAATAAAAAACGTATTTTTTTTAAAAAAATCGCACGACGTCTCAATGTTCTAGATTCTAATGCTCTATAAATCGCTATAAATAAAAAAAATCTTGACAGCAATAAAACAAAACAAGTAACTTTGACAGTCCGAAGGACAAAAAAAAAGATTAATGCTCGTTGCTCTTGAATAACATAGAATATTAAATCTATTTCTTATATAATGCTCGGTGTTCTAGAGAGGGTCTTACCGAAAAATTTTTTCCAAAATTATTCTAGTCGTCGAATTTCACCACCTCACCAGTTTTACCCCAAAAATTCCAACCTTGTTGAAAAAATCGCACTATTTTGTGTGTGGCTTTTGTTTCCATTTCGGCGCACCCCTCTAATATATTCACGCATTTAAAAAAAAGGTTGAAAATTCAGATTTTGGTTATATATGTTATTTTTTTTGATTTCTTAGACGACAACTTTTTTTCATTTTTTTGCATTATTTTCTTGCACGTTTGGTTCTTATATGTTAAAATTGTATATTATTTAACAATTGGAAACGAAAGGAAAAGGAATATGACTGAACTAGAAGGCGTATTGATAATGTGTCTTGTATTAGTTTTGTTTGGTGTCCATCTTTATATGATGGAACGTGCATTCAGTAGAATACGCGACTTAGAGTACCAACAGAAGCAACAAGACAAGTTAAATCGTATGATTAGTAGCGATTTAGAAAAGTTATCTAAGAGATAGTTGAATTAGCTTCGGGGTGTGGTGAGCCTGGCAACAGAAATCACCACTTAACTTAACAAACGAAAGGAATATAAAATGGGTTTATTAGTAATATATGCAGTGTTCATTACATTATGGGCGATTGCAATGACAATAGAGTACAACAAAGTATCATCATTTAAAAATGGATATGATGAAGGTTGGAATGATTGTAATAGCCATCATTGTTCAAATGAAGCATCAGAAGAATGTCAAGGACCATTCTAACACAAAGATACCCTGGGGCTAACAACCCTGGGGTATTTTTTTTGGTATATATAAAATAATTGGATAGCTCTAGAGCTGGACTATCGTCCCTCAGTCCAGCTCTATCCCCCGACGATTTCTAGGGTGTGCTTGATTATTGGGGTTTGACTAGCTAGATAAAAAACACATCTAGCTAGTCGGAGGTCTCCCCGACTTTTACATCAGGGAGACAAGAGAAGTAGATTATAAATCTACGCTTTCGATTTTGACTGATAGTCTAGGATAACAATCGACTGGCTTTTTTTCGCCTTCTATCGATTTATTAACTTGATAAACGAATTCGTCTTTATATTTCCTGATTAATTCGTTCCCTTCGGCAACGTTTAACACGTCTTTATTTTGTACTATTTCGATAATTCGGCTCATATCTTTATGAACTGCTTTATCTTGTTGATTTGTCAAAACCCTTGTCGCATTATCAACAATACGACCTTCGTTTGAGGAAGCTTCAAGAACGTCAATGTCCATTTCTTTTAGTTCTTCTTTGCTTAAACCTGTTTTGACCATAAGTTTAGCAAAAGCTTCTTGTTTTAATTTACTCATAAAATCAATCTACGTCTAAAAATCGGGATTTCCTAGAAATACTTTGTAAATATAAAAGATTTTTCGTCTTGACCGACTGACTAGTCTAAAATTCAAGCTTGACTAACTCTATGAGCTAGACTAAGTCTAGTCTAGCTCTCTACCCCCGACAATATAGACTATGCTGGACAATTGAGTTCTAGGTATTGTCGCTAGGATTTTGTAAGTTCAGATATGAAAAAAGACCCGATAGCAACCAAGTCAGCGACGATTTCAGGCGTAGCGTCGGGGAAAGGTAATAATATGAAAACAATAAAAAAGACGATTAGCGAACCTTGTCCTACTTGCAATCAGCGTTGGACTAGAGAGATTGACGTTCCTGCTCCTGTAGACGGAATGACAGCTTTAGTCATTATGAACGCTAGACGTAAAGTAGACTTGACAATGCAGTATCACGATGTCATAGATAGTAGTCGTAATGGAGACACAGACGTATTAACAGACCTGTCTTTTAACGAAGCTATAACTTGTATCGAAGTCTTCGCCAAATTACAGTTCAAAGACAATACATATCTACGTGTCGATAGCAACATTATGGACACTTATGAGATAAAAGATAGACGTATAGCATTAGACACTGGTAATATAGCAGACGGATTGAAAACACTTGCCAAGTTGTACCGACAAGCACGTAGAGCTTGGACGCCAAGTAGGTTGTAGACGATAGTATAATGATAGACTACAAGACATATCAGACGTTTTATTGTATAACAAAAGCTAGACTAGAAAAGGAGCTAGATAATGATAGAAGACAAAATAAAGACGCATAGACGCAATTTGCAAATGATATCAGGTATTGATAGACAATTAAAAGAATTGCAGTCGGCGATTTTCAATTTCTATGCAGACAACCAAGTCGTAAAAGATAAGAGAGACGAAATCACTCAGGACATAGCACAGCTACGTCAGGATTTAGAAGACGTCAGACTTATGAATTACGACATTACAAAGGGCATTATATAATGCAAAAAAACGACTATCAAGACAAGCGTGCCTTCGTTATAAATTGCTACAAAGATTTATATCGACAGGGACGTTTGTCTGGTCGTGGTATAGAGCGACACAATGAACTAGTCGCAGAATATATCAAAGACTTTAAAAAGTCTACTATGCAATTTTTACCTGTTCCAAAGACTATAAAACAGGATATAAAAACGTCATTAGACAGATGGTTTATTAAAAGACGTTATGAGAATTTTATTGGTATGGATAAAATACCTTATAAGTATAGTCGCAATCAAGCAAAGCGACTATCAACAAGAGAAAAATTTTGGCTTGCAATAGCAGGTACACAATGATTATAGCGACAAGACATAATCAGTATGGACAAATAGTCGGTTTGTCTGGGTGTTATTCCTTTCGCACCGAATATGTTTTGTCGCAAACTTCGCCTATACAGGATATAGGGATTTTAAACCAAAACAAAGGAGATTAGACTATGTGTGGTATATATGGTATAGCAAAGTCTCCGACGCCGTACACTAAGAGACAACATAAAGTTGTCAAAAAGGTGTTGCGTGAAATAGCAATAGATAGCCAGTCGCGTGGTTCTCATTCGTCTGGTATTGCTAAAGTCGGAACTAGCACTAGAATATATAAATCACTATTGCCGTCTGAGAAGTTTGTAGATACAAAAGAATATAATGAGGCAGTCAAGTCATTACTAGACGCTTCATACATATTGCTTGGACATACACGCTTCGCCACAGAAGGAGCAATAGTCAAATCGAACGCACACCCATTTAGAGTAGGCAACGTCGTTGGCGCTCATAATGGTTGCGTTTACAATATTAAAGAAATGCAAGGTAAACTAGACAAACAATGTCCAGTAGACAGCCAGCTTATCTTTAAGTCAATTAACGATAATGATAATATACAGGAAGCAGTCAAAGATTTTGACAGCGACTTTGCGTTATCGTTTGTTAAAGAAAACCCAATGGTATTGTATTTATGTAGAGAGACAAATCGTCCTTTACACGTCGCATACGTACCTGAACTAAAAACGTTGTTCTATGCAAGTGAAGCGTCGTTTATTAATGATGCTTTAATAATGCATAATTTAGACGCAGACGTTTATAGTCTTAACAAAAATACATTATATGCTTTTGATACGTCAAGGTTTGACGATTTAAAGACTAATGTAGAAAAGACGTTGTTCAAGTATGAAAGCAGAACGTATAGATGGAATATCAATCAATACCCGACAAATCGTGGTTGGGGTCATTTCAAAAATGCAAGTCAAGTAGTGGACTATAACTCGCAACAAGAACTTGAATTTGATGATGACATAAATGATGATTGGTCTAAACAATGGCTTAATGACGAAGCGTTGGAACTAGCTGAGATATTTCAGACTAGTCCCAATTCTTGGTTCTTTGACGAAAGCGACGACACTTGGTATTACGTCTGTCCTCACTCAGAAGAGGTATTTAGTGAAGACAAGATGTTTAATGACAAGTATGGAATAGACGTCTGGGAAGAGGTAGAGGTCAAAAATGCCTCCTGAAGGATATAGAGACCAGCCAAACCTTGACGTAGATACAGAAGTCTCTTGTTGTGAAGACTGTAATGAAGACGTCGTCGAAGATGGCAATCATTACACCAATTCAAGTGGCGACCCTTTGTGCGATAGTTGTGCAGAGAATTACGTCAATTGTGAATGTGGAGAGAATATTCATCAAGATGACGCTATGGAGTTTGATGGTCAATACTTCTGCGAGCCTTGTTATGATGAAGCAGTGATGTGTTGTCCTTCTTGCGACTACGAGATGTATCGTGATGATATGAGTTGGTCAGACAGGTATGGAGACTATCTCTGTGATAGTTGCTACGAAGAACACGATGAATATAGTCTACCTAATTGGGAAGTCTATAGCCACAATTATGTTCAAAGCAGAACTGACTGGGTACACCCTGATAGACATTATTACCCGAAAGACACTTTTCGTTGGATAAAGTCTAAAAGGTATATCGGTCTAGAACTGGAGACTAACTTCAGGTATGACGAGAGCTTCGGAGAAGTCCAAGACGACCTGAACTACGAACTCGGAAGAACAAGAGACACTTCTAAGAGAGACAGTTATCATACTCTTGGTATGTCTAACTTTGTCTCCGACGGAAGCGTCACAAGTCAAAGGCACCGATATGGTGGCGAACTTGTTATGCGACCAAGACGTGGCGATAGACTATTACACGATGCTGACTTCTTTTGTAAGCGTCTGGAAAACCAGTGGAACGCATATGCGTCTTGGAAGACTGGACTTCACTTACATATAGACGTCCAAGACTACGACTGGATACACGCGTCAGTCTTAACACTATTTACTAAACTGATGGAACCTCATATTTATACGTGGTTGCCAAAGTCTAGATACTATGGTAGTGGTGGACAACGTTGGGGCAGACCAGTTTCACAAGTAGTCGGTGATTTCAAATACATTGGCGATAGAGATAGTTTTATAGAGTTCTATTACGACAATGGTGGTTATACAAACGAAAAGTATAACGACAAAAGATATCATGGACTGAATTGGCATAGCCATTTCCAAGCCAATCAAGGTCTGGAAATACGATATCACTCAGGTACTTTGCAAACAGACAAAATCAAGTACTGGACGAAATTCTGGACACAAGTCGTGGATAGGTCTTACGAAATAGCAGAAGACATTAAAGACAATATGATTAGTTATTCCAACTTTGGAAATACTGATATGTTTAAGTCTTTATGGGTTTCTTCTACTGTAAACACCAAGTTGTCGCAGATGTCAAATCAGTATAGTCAATATACTGACTATGGTGATAGTTCTGACGTATTTGATTATAGGAAAAAGTCTGAGGTATTACGACGATATCTCGGTCTGCCTAAAAAAGATAGACCTTACTTATTGCAACCTATGGTACATTATTTGAGACATAGAGCAAATAGGTCTTGTATGTCGTTAGATAATATCTACGACGTGTTCGACATAGACGCTGATACAAAGAGCTACTTCCAAAATAGGAAGGAGCAATTATATAATGCTATGGAAGAACATACAGCGACTAAATTCTACAACGACGTATTTTCTAACGTCGATAGTATTGTAGAGTTTAACAAAGAGAAAATGGCATTTGAGTACAAAGACATATTTAAGGATACGTTCTTACTTGTGAACGACGTTAGATGTGAGGTGTGGAAACAAATGTCCGAACAAAAACAAAGTGTAGACTATGAATACCATCTAGTCAATTATAGTAATTATGATACTACTTTGTAAAGACAATCAAGATGGCGTCCGACAATTTTATGTCGGGCGTCGCTTGGTTTTTTTGATTTTATTTATGAAATTTTTACAAAAGCTCGACAAAAAGCTCGACACGAGACAATATAGTTCTTGGAATTATAGATTATTTTTTATAACTTGTGGAGTGAAAATTTATATTAACAGAATTGCAGGTAGTCAAAGAGGTTATGCAAAGACATCTTTTGGTCTGGCGACGCTACCTGCAATACAACAATGGGAAATAAAATGAACGATACTATAAGTAAGAAAAGCGACCCTGCTTTCATCAAAATATATATTCCAGTCGCTCACGATGAAGAGACTGAGCTAGATGTATGGGATGTAGACTTTGCTTACAACGAGTTTGCTAATGCTATCAAAGAGTTTGAGAACGACAATGATATGCGCTATGACGCTTGGAATGATAAGCAAAGAGATTATATGAATGACCAAAGATGAGTTATCTTGGATTTATATCAGTTGAAAAGGGCGAGTCGTCTAAAGGTCTATGGGAACCAACAGTTGTTTGTAAGTGTGGCAATAGACACGAAGGCGACGAGCCAAGTATTAATGTTAAAGAATGTGAACAATGTGAGGGAAATATGATTGAACACAAAGAAGGTGTTATAGAAATGATAGATACAGACGATATGATGGTCTGTGGATATTGTGGTATTGAAGAATTTTATATGGAAGATTGCGACTGCTCTGAAGAAGTTATAACTTACTCTGAATTTGAAGAGAAAATATCAGAAGAGACTATCGGCAATAAAGATGAATATCATAGAATATTAGACGGAGGTAGGTGCTAATGGGAGTATATAAAGTAGTAAATGTACTAGGTGACAAAAACTATATAAACGACGTACAATATCTAAAAATTAAAGATATGTACTTTATACTATATGATTTGTTAGATAGACTGGAGGAAAACAATGACGACGAAAGTTATGCAGAAGTAAAGAAGGCTATAAAACTTTTAACGTCTGTAATGCGAGGTATAGATGAGTAATAAGATAGTAGACAAAACGTGGTCTATAAAACACGAAGGTCATTTAAATAGAAATAATATTATATTCAATGAAAAGATTAACAGACTAATTCAAGACTTAGAAAGAGTTAATAATAGTCTAGGACATTTTGTGCTAAGGGAGGGAAAATGGACAAAAACGAACAAAGACAATTAAATAAATATAGGTCTGAAAGAGCTATAGCGATTAATAAAATGATACTTGAACTTACTGCAGAACTAGACGAGATAGGTTACAGAATAGAAACTATATATCGACCAGGTGCAGGATGGACAAGTGAAATAGTTAACAACAATACTGGAGAAAATCATGAGCAAAGGTTACGAGCAGTTTAAAAGAGTAGATAAAGAATTAGACGCATTACTTCTTTATCTAGAGAAATTAGAAGAAGACTACGCAGAAGCAGTAGCAAATGTAGATAAAAACTTTAATCAGTATAAAAGATATCAAAAGGCATATAATATATTATGTAATTATTTTGATTATATACCTCAGGATGATAAAGATGCGGTTGATAAAGAACTTATGAAACTTGACTTATAAAGTTTTAAAGTTTTATTTGACCCAAGTAAAACTATTTAACTATATTCTGTGTATGATAAATACAAAAGATAGATATCAAACTTCTTTCGTTGTGGACAAGAAACTTTGGATAAAGTTTAAGTCCAAGACGTTAAAAGAAGGTGTGTCAATTAAAGATAAACTACATAGTTTGATGACAGACTATGTAAATAACAAGGAGACAACGAATGCCCGCAATTGGTTTTCTTTACCCCGATGGAAGTAAAGTATCATTTGAAGACGTTAAAAAGGGCGACGTAGATATTGTTAAAATGGGTATGTCATTACCTACTTTAATTGAAATGTCGAAAGAAAGAGACCCTGATAGAAAGCCGTCTACGACCGAGCTTCTAAATGGAGCGTGTGAATCTTATCTTAAGAGGACTAAAGAATATTATGTAGACCCTCAAGATAGAGCATTTTCTCTAGCAGGAACAATGCACCACGCTCGACTAGAACAACACGAAGACGACAGACATATGTTGGAAGAAAAGCTAGAAGAGTTTAACATAACTGGTATAGCCGACTTGTATGACAAGGAGACTAAAACATTACTAGATTATAAAAACACTGGCTCTTACAAATGTGCTAAACTATTAGGGATGACATATAAACTAATTCCAGACCCGTCTGGTGCTAGATACAAAATGAGCGGTAAATGGGGAAAAAAAGGTTCTCCTAAGATGATTAAACAATGGTATCGTGATGAAGGTCTAGCAGAATATGGAGATTGGGGCTGGCAGGTAAATTGGTATAGATATCTTTTAAATAAAGCTGGATATGACGTAGATAATATGTATATTCAGGTTACTTTAAGAGACGGAGGTCTGGCAGTATCTAGAGATAGAGGTCTAGACAAACATATTTACCTGATTGAAATACCTAAGTATGACGATGAAGTATTGGAGAATAAGTTTCTTTCTGCTAGAGATGAGCTTGTAAAAGCTCTAGAAACAGGGAACTTGCCTCAAAAGTGTAGTAGAGAACAAACCTGGGACGGTAGAAAATGTCAGTCATTTTGTGACGTCAGACATCTATGTCCTTACAACAATGGGAGTATAAATGAGTAAAGTACTGGAAGCTGCGTTAGATACTGACGGTAGAGATGCTATGGAAGTATTACACGACCAAGCAATTCTCAACACTCAAGACGATGTATTGATACGTAAGCACCAACACGTTTCAGAAGAACCTACTCCAAGCGACGTAGTTAAAAGTAGAAATGGTTTTGACTATGTAGATGAAGGATATATGCGCTGGCGTCTAAACCAACATTATCCTATATGGTCTTGGGAAGTAATCAAATATGAAACTCTTGGAGATAAAGCTATTGTAGTTCACGGACGTCTTAAAGTTATGGACGAAGGTGTACCTCGTAGTTTTGATTCAGTCGCAGCACATAGAATAGCTGTATCTAGAAATGGCTCAGGGTATGTAGATTTAGGTAATGACCTAAAAGCTGCTAACTCAGACGCGTTCAAGGTTGCAGTAAATAGACTATGTAATGTAGCAGACGATGTTTATCGTAAGCAATATATAGATAAGAGTCTTGGAGATGTCCAAGTAAATAATCTTATGGATGTTATTGCAGAGATGGACAACAAAGAAGAAGCAGACAAAGTGCATAGAGCACTTAAGTCTGGAATGATAAACCAAGACAATTACGATAAAGTAATGTCTAAATTAATCGGGAGTGAAAAATGAGTAATGTTACAGATGTACTAAACGACATAGATAACAATGTAGCTTATTATAATCCTTCAGAAGATACAGCAGGTAAGAAGTATGCTACTATCGAAGAAGGTTCGTATGAAGCTATAGTCAGTAAATTGACTATCAAAAAAGATATCGTTGTTAGAAATCAATATCTAAGCGACATCTTTGAAGCTACCTACAGGCTAGACGATGATAGATATCCTGACTTAAAAGGTAGGGAAGTCAAGTCTAAAGGGTACTTTAGATTTAAAAGCCCTGACAAAAAGAAATATCCTAAGCTTGAAGACAACCAAGGTAATAACAAAGGATATATGATATTCGCAGAAGCTTGTGGTTTTGAAATGCAGAAAGACGACCAAGGTAGATATCTTTTACCTATGGTTATGGAGTCTGACATTTCAGGAAACCCTGTGACTATTAAGGTTGTACACGACAAGTGGACTGACCAGTCAGGAGAAGAAAGAGTAACACCAACTGCTGTCAATGTTTTTAAATCTAATAGAAAAGTAGACAAGCCAGTAACAGAAGACGAATTGCCGTTCTAATGAGGTATTCTTTCGAACTTACAAAAGAAGAAGCAAAGTCTATCATAGAAACCTTGCAGTCTACTAGACACGAAGACGAGGAAGATATGAAGAAACAGGCTAGAAGAGCCTTTGAATCTCAATACAAAGACCAATATAAAGAAGACGCTCCTGCTGTAAAAGACAAAGATGTTCTTGAGCAGTCAAGAGCGGCTCTTGGTCCAAACTATTGTGATACTTGCGATTAATGGACATTAGTAAATGGAATGCCATTATGAAGTCTTTCCAAGACCTTATGGGATACCAACCTGGTATTAACGAGGTTTTGGTGACTAAAAGACTTAGCGCAATAGGATTCAAAGACATAGAGAAAATAAGTGGGCGAGAAGAAAAATATCTCGTCCACATCTTAAGGAAACGTTATAGGGAGATATTAGATGACATCGAAAGAAATAAAGATAAGAGAAAAGATAGAGAAAACGGGAGTGACGTCAACCAATGAGTGTTTTGTCAAGTACAGAGCATTTCCTTCATTTACAAAAAAGGTAGTTTTGGATATGATAGAAGAAGGATATAACATAAGTATTATCAACGACCACATTGATTTGTCGTTTTTTTGGCTCGACTGCACAAAAAACATAGTTTTCCCACAAAAAAGAGTGCTAAACTAAAATAACGCACGAGGTTGCCCTTCTATGGACGAAACACATATTAGTCGACAGTTATGTCGAAAGTGTAATTATAAACGCTTAGAGGGGCATTCTCGAAAGGAAAATTTTTGAAAAGACCAATTTTATACGAGAAAAGGTTTAAACAACCAATAATATTTGATGGATTGCAAGATGGGCTTGTTTCGCCTACTGATATTGACTTCTGCTTTGAAGTCGGCAATAAATTTCTATTAATAGGAGACTGTAAAAAAGACGACGCTCCGTTTCCATTAGGGCAAAGACTAGTAATAGAAAGAATTGTCGATACCTGGAGAGCGACCAGGAAGATATCATTAGGAGTTATTGCCACACATAGCACAAGCCCTGAGCAATCAATTATTCTAGCTAACACTGTAGTGACTAAAGTATACTACGACGGAGAGTGGAAAGACACTTTTATGGTGTTTGACGATTTTGTTAGAAGAATAGCAGAAAGATTTGATATAGATAAATTAAAAAATTTGAGTTGACTGAGAAAAGAATAAATAAGTATATTAAAATATGGCAAGTAAATCAAAAGCAAAAGGTAATCGATTCGAAAGAGAATGCGTAGACATTGCAGAACAACACGGCTTCAATGCAAAAAGAGCCTGGGGTAGCGATGGTAGAAGTATAGGTATGTCTCCAGAGGTCGATTTAGTAATAAACTATTTACTAGACGAAAATACTTCAAGAGAAATGAAGGTTCAATGTAAAGTAAGAAAGTCTATTGCTAGCTATCTTTTACCACCAGACGATTGCGATATTACTCTTATCAAACAAGATAGAGGAGAAATATACGCAACTATTCGATATAAAGATTTGTTGGAATTAATTCAACTAGCTTTTCAACTCGACTAATCACAATTAAATAGGGAGATTAATATGAGAAGTGTCTTTAGTTATAAGACTACAGAAGAATGGGAACGTGAAAAAGCAGAGTTTATGACTTATTATCATTACCTTAAACAAGTAGACCCTGATGGTTATGAAGACTGGTTTGATAAAGATATATTAGACTTGTATGTAAACAGCAAAAGAAATCCATATTTCTATTCACAAAGAGCAAAACCAAGTCACGAAAACGTTTCTATGGTAAGAGTGCCTACTAGATGTCCAATATGCCAAAAAGCTTGGGCAATAGAAATGCAAGACAATAATAAATTTGAGCCTGGATACTTAGACCAGTCTGTATATAAAACTATACCTATGGTGAAAGGAGTGTGTCATAAATGCAAGAATCAGTAGGTGGTATATTTAGCGACGATGCAGAAAGAGCTGTATTAGGTTCTATTCTAATAAAAGATGAGTGCTATGATGTAGTAAAAGAATACATTGTAGAAAGCGAAGCGTTTTACGTAGAGAAAAATAAAAAGATTTGGGAAGTAATGACAGAACTTAAGTCAGAAAATATTCCAATAGACATCGTTAATATATCTAGCAAGATAAAAGGCATTACATATTATTTAACAGGACTATCTGAAATACCTAGTACTGCTAATGTAGAGTCGTATGCTAAGCAAGTTAATTCTGATTGGCTAAGAAGAAAACTAGTATCGCAATCACACGAGATTGCTAAGAAAGCTTACGACAATAATAATGATATTAGCAGTTTACTTGTAAATGTTCACGACACAACAAGCTCTTTACTAAACTTAGAGCCTGGTCAAAAGTTTGACTTAGATACATTGTTGTCTATGACAAAAGATTCTCTGTTCAACAAACGCAACCTAACTACCACTGGTTTTGCTCCGATAGATAATATAATATCGGGTATGACTAGAGGAGAAATAACTATTTTTGCTGGGCGACCTGGGAATGCTAAAACCACGACAGTTGCCAATATAGCTAGAAATCTTGTGTTGTCTGGCAAAAAGGTTGTGATGTTCAATAGAGAAATGCCTAATACTGAGATGATGAAAAAGTTTATTGCTATGGAAGCAGAGGGTATTACATACCATATGTTGCGACATAACGCAGTCACTAGTAAATCAGAGATTGAAAAAAGTTTAAATATTATTAAAGAAAAGTATACTGACAAACTATTTATGTTTGACAACATACGAAATTTAGAGGGAACTTTTCGTGAAATTAGACGTATAAAACCTGACGTCGTTATTGACGACCATATAGGTTTGATTGAATACCCTAGTAATGATATGAGAGATTTAAGATTGAAAATAGGTGATACATCAAGAAGATATAAATGGTTGTGTAAGTCTGAGAATATTTCAGTTATTCTTGTTTCACAACTTAATCGTAACATAGAGTATAGGACAGAAAGAATTCCTAAACTTAGTGACCTTGCCGAGTCTGGTAATCTAGAACAGGACGCAGAGATTGTAGCATTTACACATTATCCTTGGACTGTAAACTTTGAGAATGCAAAGCATGGAAAGTATGGACTAGATATAGTTGTGGCTAAAAATAGGTATGGGTCAACAGGGAAAGCAACGGTTGGTTTCTCACCAGATTGTTGTACGTTGTATGATACTGTGGAAGAAGCAGAAGCAAGTGTCGCAAAAGAAATGCCAGGCGTTCCATTTTAGAATTGTGAAAGAGATAGTATGTCTTCTATGTTTTCTAGCGATGGAGACCTTCTTCTACGAGGCTTTTTTTTGAAGCTTTTTCTTTTCATAAAATCACTTCTCATTTCATCCATAAGCTCTCTTCTCATTATGTTAAATAGACCCATCTGTATATCGTTGTCTGGAAATGGACCTATTCCTAGGTCTTCTAAGGAGCCTAAATTTATAGAAACAGGCTTACCTTCTCCTTCTCTTGCATCGCTACCAAACTTTCCAGCAAGAGCAGATACAAGGTCGTAAGCGTTAAGTTGGCCTGATTCAGTTAATACTTCTAATAAGGTTGCATTTTTATATTTATTGGGCTCAAGTTCAAAATCGTACATATCTTTTATAACTGCTTGACCTCCGCTTAAATCTAAAGTAGACTTACCTAAAGATGTTTTTAAACTTAGTGCTGGGTCAAAACTTTTTTTAATAAGACTTAATAAATTACCTTCGAACATAATATCATCAGGACTTCTTGTATATTCTCCACCTGGCTGAATAGCAACTGTTTCTTTATCTACAAAACGTCCACTGTTAATTATCTCTACTAGATTAGTTTTTAAATAATCTAACTCCTTAGACGTTAAGTCTTCTTCAGTAAAAACTTTATCAGGACTACCAAACAAGTCTGCTAACAAAAATCTAGCATTAGAAGGTATAATGCTCTTTCTTTTGCTACCAAATAATCTTTTAAATAATCCTTGTCTATCTGCGTATTTCATGTTTTAACGAAAGGTTCTTAAATAATCCATAACTTCTTGTATTCTTTTAGGGTCGTTTAATATTTTAGTTGTACCAGTGGTTGTTCTATATCCTGGTACAAATTCTAAGTCGCTAAGATATTTTATAGGAATACCTTGCCTAAATCTATAAGTACCTCTTGTTAAACCGCTTGTAACTAGACCTTTAGGGTCTCCAGCAAATCGTCTTACTAATTCGTCCATGTCTGACATAAAAGGATATCTAGCTTGGTTTAAGTTTCCTTGCACTAGACCTCCTTTATCTCTCATAATTGATTGAACTATATTGTCAAAATAATCTGGGTCAAAAGATTTTTGTCCAATCCTTCTTGCTATTTCATCTGTAGCTTCTTTATTTATGTCATATATATAACTAGATGGAACTTCAAATCTAAAAACAGTTCCAGGTTCATTTAAAACATTAATATCGTCAACTCTCTGTCCAAAACTTAAATTTCTTGCATAACCTTCTGCATACTTAGGAGACAAAGTAGCGTAAGTAGAGTTAGGAAAGTTCTTTGCGTCTCCCCATATTTTTTTACCTCCACCTACAAGCATCCCGTCTTCAACTAATTTAGAAAGAGACTCCTCTGTTGAAACCCTATTAACTCCCCTGAAGTAGTCATAAGCATCATCCATAATCCTTGACTTTAATAATCCTCCAACCAAAGGACCAGCAAATTTACCAGCTCCGAAAGTAGCAACATCAAAGGTAACATTTCTTACAGGATTTTCTACGTAGTCAGACAAAATACCAACACCAAATTCCATTCCTTTGGCTATAGAATTGACACCAAATTCCATTCCTTTATATAGTCCAGATATGGCAGCCTCTGGAGCTTCCTTTAAAAGAAAGTCTGCTATTGTCTTTTCTTTATTTTTTGTCTCTACGTTTTGCATTATTTTTTAGTTCTTCTAAACAAAGGACCACCAACAACTCTTCCGCCTAATTCAGCTACTTCATCTTGTAGCATTCTAATTTTATTAAGAGTTTCTGTAACATTTATTGGCTCTAATCTACCAGGAATACTTTTATTGTAGGCACTTCTTATTTCTTTCATTCTAAGAGCAGGAAGATTAGTTCCTACTTCTTGTTTAGGTAATTGTAAAGCTCTTCTAACTGCTTGTTTTACAGGTTCTTGACTAAACAATTCTTGTTGTCCTAAAGGTTTTTGAATTATACTAGGAGTATATTGTGATGGTTGACTTCCTCTTCTAAAAACAATATCTCCTATTTCACTCTTTCCTCTGCCCATCATCTCTCTAAAAATGTCTAGTATATTTTTACCGCCTCTTCTAATAGCCTGTCCAGCAACTTTTAATCCACCGCCTCCTACAAGCCCCATAGTAAAGTTCATTAGTTCTTCGTCGCTCATTGCTGCAGCAAGCTGTTCGTTTCTATAATCTTTCGACGACATAACTCTACCAAATCTTTGGTCCTCTATCTGTCTAGTCAATGCTTCAACAAGTACATCTGCTTCAGAGCTTTTGTCTCCAAAGAAGTCTAAATAATCTTCCATTGTTATTTTATCACTACCTCCCAGTAGTTCTTCCTCTAAGTTTAAAGGTGTAGGTCCAGAACGTCGTAATGGTTTCCTACCTCCCAGTAGTTCTTCCTTTAAGTTTAAAGGTTTCATTTTATTTTTATTATCTGCCATAATATTTCCTTAGTTTCTTTTTAATAATCCTTTCAGAGGTCTATCTGCACCCTCTGCTCTGTATCCTTCTTGTTCTTTTAATCTCTTCTCCCTAATTTTTTCTTGTCTTTCTAATGCTTTTTGATAAGATTCTTCTGAAGGGAAGTCTTCTCTTAGTTTACCAAAAGCCATCTTTCCTCTTCCTGGTATAATTGTTACACCATCATCATCTACAAAACCAAACTCATCTTTAACGTTTGCTTCATAGTGTTTTTGATGTCGATTTACAAATCTTGCATAATATTCCATTACTTTTTTTTCAGAATAATCATCTGGAACAATTTGTAAACTAGGGAACCTTCTAACGTAAATAGATTCGTTCCAAGTTTTTATTTTTTCTCTTGCATCTGCCATCACTTCATCATAGTTATCTAGCTTATCAGGCATATATCCTATTTCTGGGTCGCCTTTTTCGTTGTAAGTAAACAACAACATATTATTTACTTCGCTTATTATGTTTGACTTCATAGAAGAAACCTTAGCTCTTTCAAAACCTTCTGGATATTGAGCAAGCTCTATATCTGTGAAAGGTACAACAAGCGGAGAATAATGATATCTTTTAAAGAAAGCATTAGGCATAGAACCAAATATAGGACCATTTTCTCTTAATAGTTTTCTCATTCTAATATCTATAGGTTCACTACCTTGGAAAAACAATCCTTCTACCAGCCCTTCATCTCCTGGTTCTCCAAAAAGATTTCTTGTTAATTTAACAATATCGTCAACAATCAAAGGCTTAACAGCAAACTCTACACTACTATAAAATGTATCCATGTTTGCTATAATATCTCCAAAAGAACCTAAAGTACCAGCCCCTGCTAGTATGTTTAATCCATCTTCAAGGCTAAGCTGTCCCTTCTGTCCTTGGAAAAATTGTTTATTTATCTTATCAATATAATTTTTTTGTTCTCTTTGTCCATAAAAAGCTCTGTCTCCAGATAGTGCTTGCAAGAAAGCGTCTTTTGCTGATACAGCCATAGTACCTCCAGTTGCACCATATGCTAAAGTATATAAAGGTTGTAGTATGTTTCCATTTTCTATTTCAAACTTATTGTATTCAAAAGTATATCTAGTTTGTCTTATAGGGAATCTTTTAAATAGTAAAAGTGTTTTTGTATACTGGTCAGTAAAACCTAAAGCATCTAACTCAAAGTCTCTACCCATCTGTGATTGCTGAGCATATCTTTCCATAGCTCCCATAATTTTTTTCTTTTGTCTTAATTGAGCTGGAGTAGTATAAGTTCTATTGATAACAGAATCTTTAAACTTTTCAAGCTCTTTTGGATTTAAATTAAATACTTGTTTTAATTTATTTGTTGCATAAGATTTTCTTTGTGCTCCAGTTAGTACAGTTGGCATACCAATATCAAATCCAGGTTTACCATCTAACATCTTAGTAAGCTTTATAATATTGTCTTCTGCAGCAGAAGCAGCAACGATTTTATTCCAAACGTTAACAGTCATAAATGGCTTAGAAGCAACATCTTGTGCTACCTGCCAATAATCATTAGCACCCCAAACTTCTCTAGCATAGCTTTCAGTAAGACCTCCAGTTGCTCTAGACTGACCTCTTTGTAAAGCTCTACTACCACCAAGAAGTTCATCATACAAATTCAAAGCTGTAGCTCCAGAACGTTTTACCATATCTCTTACCTGAGGATTTGTCCAATAATTTACCAAACCTCTTACTGTAGAAGCAGCTCCAAGTTGAGGCAATGTAGAAATAAATGTCTGAGTTAAATTAGGAATAACAGCAGTACCAAAGTTAATTTTAAAGAAGAACTCTATCTCTGCAGCTTTTAAAGCTCCAGCTGTAAAGTCGTTAAATCTACTAAATGCATCTTCACCAGTAATTGTTTCTTTTAAAAGTCTTACCGCATCTTTCTCTTTGACAATAAAAGGTGGTAGTTTATCAGGACTGTTTCCTTTGAATACTCTACCTATATAGCTTCCTGCTCCTTGCAATTCTATAGAATCATCTATTTGATTTACAATAGTTTCAAATAAAGCTCCTTCTGGCATAAACATTTTGTTTAATTCTATAGCTTTTGTAGAACCATTTATATAGTCTGTTCCAAGAGTTACTACATTTTTATCCAACAAGTTAGTTTTCTTTTGTTCAGCCAAAGCCATGATATCTACGCTTTTTCCTTTACCTAAAAGTTTTTTACTTTTCTGTAAAGGAGCATATGTTTTAAATCCATCGTTATATATTTGAGCTTGTATATTAGCCCATACATCATAGTTTGGAACATCAGATAAGCTACCAGGCTTTGCCTCTAAAGCATCTCTTGTCATTGTCCAAACGTCTGCAAAAGCTCTCTCTGCTTCATCTTTAGAACCAGCAAGTTTTTTTACATAATCTTCTAGGTATTCTGTTAATTCTGCTTTTTTGGTTTCGTCTAAATTTCTTAAAGCTACATCAGAATCTAAACTTAGATTGTCTAGCTCTTTCATAATAACTTTCATCTTTTGATTTATGTTTAACATATTAGAATATATAGCATCTCTTATTGGTTTTTTTATAACACTAGGTAGGTAGTATTTTTGTCTACCTGCTAGTTTCATTTTTGTTGAAAGAGCATCATCGTATATAGGGTCAAAGGTTCTTTTTAAATTTTTAACAATCTTAACTCTGTTGTTTAAGAAAAATCTTTCTTCTGGTGTTAATGGAAACTCTGTGCCTTTTCTGTCTGCTTTTCTTATAAGTCTTTTATTTTCTTTTATCATTTCATCTAAATAGTCTACACCAGTTATTTCTCCACCCTGTAGCTTCTGATATGTTTTCCAGGCAGAAGGTATTTTTGTTCCATTCTGAAGTACAATTTCGTCAGTTTGACCTACCAACCATCTTTCTGTTAATCTACTTTGAAAAGGATTATATCCAAACATTCTTGAAACAGGCAACACAGCCTTTCTTAAACTTATAACAGATGTGTCCATACCTAAAGCCTGCTGAAAAGTAACTACTCTATCTGTAGCTGTTGAGGTAATGTTTCTGTCAAGTTGAGCAAACATTCTTGTAAGAGTTTTAGCTTGAGGACTTTGTAAAGATGACTGAAATCCAGCAAATAAAGACCTTGCAAAGTTTTCAGCAATAGATGCTCCTGATGTACCAGAAATATTCTCAAGTTCTCCAAAAAATTCTCTTCTTATATATTCTTCATGGTTTCTTAATAGAGCCATATCTCCAAATTGTTCTGTAACAAGTCTCATTTCTATATCAGACATATCGTTTATGTCAGGAAGTTTGTCTGGATTTTGAAATTTCTTTATATCGTATTCTGCACCTACGTTTGCTATAGCTCTATCATAGTCTCCTTTTTTCAAGCCATGCTTTCCTGAGTAAGAATCATCTCTTAGACCCTCTAAAGCCTTTCTTCTAATTCTAGTCATTGCAAACTTTTGATTAAATACTCCCTTATTATTTGCTTCAAATCTTTTTTTCAGTCCAGGTTGAGATGTATAGAATTTAAAGAATAAATCAGCGTTTTCTTCATCTAACGAATATCTTAATCTTCCTGCTTTTACTTCAAAAGATATACCAGTATCGGTAACTTCCATAGAGTTTCTATCTATCTTAACGTCTAAATCTTTTGGTATTTCATGTAGAGTAGGTTCTAGACTACCATCTGCTCTTACTACCTTACCTTTAATATTAACATTCATATATGGTCCAGTAGCCATACCTTTTGGCAGCTGTCTTGAATTTAATCTTTTAATAGCCATGTCTGATTGGTCTGTTTCATAACCTATTAGCTGCATGTTACCATCTGCGTCTGTTTCAAAGATAGGTTTTGATGTTACATCTGTTGAAGTGTTTTCTACTTTAATTAAAGGGTCTTGAACTCTAGTATATATATCTTTGCTTCTTTTTCTAGAGCCCGCTAAACTAACTGCCTCTTCTGCAGCATCAGCAAACTCTTCCAAGCTCATAGACCTTGTATCTACACCTGGAGCAAACTTACCAGTTTTGTATGCATTTCTAAGACTTGATGGTACATATGAAGCCAGAACAACGCTAGTCGTTAAAGTTGCAAGACCTACTTCTCCACCTTCTATGTCTGATATAACCTTTCTCATTTCAGGTTCTACGATAGCAGCAGTTAAGAATCCTCCAGCTATCTCTCCACCAATACCATACTCAACACCTTTTGTAGTAACACCTCTTGGTCTAAAACCTGTTTCTACCTGAAGTTTTCTGCTTGTAGGCATAATAGGACCAAGAAGACCACCTTTGGTGTATCTGTTCATACCAAATCCAGTAGCACCACCTATTGCAATACTATAACCTTTTAAAAAATCTTTAGGGTCTGCATAGTTTACTAAGTCTTTTGCAAATAAATTATATCTTTCCATTTCACTTAAACCATCAAATTTGTCCAAGTCATAGTCTCCTGCAATAACAGCATCTCTAAGATTTAAAGTTGAGCCGTATAACATATCTAGGTTAGCAAAAGTAATTCCTTCATATCCCAAAATTCTATTCATATCCGTTACATAAGGTTTAATAGCTCTTTTAGGCATAATTCCTTTTTTAACCAGTTGTTTTGCTATATAATTATTAACAGAATTTAAACCTAAATTTTTTGCACCTATGTTTATTCCTGTTTTTGCAAGCTTACCTAAACCTAAAGAGCCTGCAGTAATCAAAGCATTTTCTCTTGAAGGCATTAAGAAACCTCCTATTCCAACTCCAAGATTATACATCCAACTTTCGTCTCCAAGAGGTAAGTCAAATGGTTGTTCACCGTAAAGAACACTTTCTGCTATACCAGGAATACTTCTATTGTAAGCGTCTTTAATCATTCTTCCACCAGGTCCATTATATGCACCTATTGACCATCTTAACGCATTGTTCCAATATCCAAGAGAGTATTCTAACTCTTCGTCTGTAGGAGCTATATAATTTCTTTCTTCTTTAGGCGGTCTACCTCTTTCGCTAAGAAGTCTAGGGTCGTCGTCTTCTTTTATTTTAGCTTTTAATTCTTCAATTCTTTTTAACCTTGCAGGGTCATTAAAATAAGAATCAGCTTCGGAATAAGGATTAGGGTTCCAATCTGGCATTAATGGAATTAATTTTAAGTTAGGGTTTCCTGTATATGCATCAAAACCAGTTTGCTTATTACTTGATAGAGCGCTTGAAAAGTCTATCTGCGGATTTGTTGGGCCATTAGACAAGGTATTAGTCCTCTATTAGTTTTAATCTAAATCTTGGGTTTGGTTTGTCAGTAGTAGACATATAGTCGCTCCATGTCTCGTAAGGTCCTAGATATTCTTCTACTTTCCGTACTATTCTTTGTTGAGTTTCAGAGTTGCTTAGTTTTTCAATTAGCTCTCTTCTATTGTTAATACCTCTTAACTCTGGGTCTGACTCTATAGCTAATCCAACATAAGCGTTTACAAAATATTGTTGACCTCTAGATTCTCCTGGCTTTACTCCTTCTCCAAGTATTTGAAATAAAGTTGGTTTGCCTTCGCCCCTATATATAGTTTGTACATACATGTCATCCATAAGTTGTTCAGCTTCAGGTGAACTTCTTTGAGTTCTCCAAAGAGTTTTCAAATATTCCTTTTGAAATTCTTCTCTTTTTGTTGATGTATCCAATGTAACGCCCTGATTTTTTGCTTCAGATAACATCATATCAGAAAAACCCTTTGAGCCATATGTGCTTTGAGCCCATGTAAGAGCTTCTGCTGGTTTGTAAAAATTATCACTTTGATATCTACTAATTAAATTTCCAACTGTTTTTAAGTCTGCTTGTATACCATCAGCGCTTGGACCACCTGGCATTTCTGCTGTGCTTAATCCTAAATCTTTAAACCAAGGTTGATTTTTTCCTATGTTGAGAGCTTTATTAAACTCTTCTATAGTCATACTACCTTCTGCTACAGCATCTAACATATTACCATATATATCACTCTTGTCAACGTTAGGGTCTCTGCTTAAAAACTGCTTAAATAAACTTTCTCCCTTTAACTCAAAATTTTCTTCTTCTTTTAATAACTTAAGATAATCTTCAGCGGTTTTATAAAGTCCTAAATTTTCTGGTTTTACCATACTATTTCTAGCCATATCATAGGTATATGTTCCTGGTTTATCATCTACTTCTCCAAGAAATATTCTTGCTGTTCTAAAGTCTCCAGATTTTATGTATCCCATCATAATATCTTCATATTCGTCTTTAAATTTGTCTTCTCTTTTTGTTGCTTCATCAGCAGCTTTCTGTGTTGCATTAGCTGCATCTCTTTTTTTATAGTAATCTAAAGTAGCTTCACTTCTTTTTTGTCTTCCAACTTCAGAACCTAGCTGTCCTAATACTTTTGACAATGTGTCTGTTGGACTAGTTGTTACTTTTGGGAATAAAGTTCTTCTTGCCATTACGTTCCTCCTGATTCATCCATTTGTTGGTACATATTATATACATCATAAGCTAATTGTTGTAAATGAGAAGCAGTTAAGTTGCTATGAGCTTGGCTTACAAAGTATTGAAATGCTTGTGTAGCATTACCAAGGTCTCCAAACATTCCTGAATACTGTTCTAGTTGCTGAGCAGTCATACTTGAGCCTCTAGGTATATTGGTATATCCAGTATATCCTGATTCAGTTCCAGCTCCCTTGTCTTTCTCTCCTCCAGATGACAGTATGTTAAGAGCTATTTGAGATTGAGAATTTATAAAGTCCATTAAAGAACCTTCCAATACTCCCATTTGATTTCCTATAGATTCTTGTGCTCCAGCATATTTAGACTGAGTTTGCTGTCCTAATTGTAGTAAATTTTGTTGTCCAGCTTCTCTAGTAAGCCTTCTTCTTTCTCCTTGTCTACCTCCAACAAGACCAGTAGTACTTTCTTGTCCTATCATTTTTAGTAAACTATCTTGTAGGTTTGCTTGCATTGACTCTGTTCCAGCTTGAAATTGTTGTCCTATTTCTCCTAACAATCTTGACTCTCTATCCATTAAAGACTGTTGGGCGTCGTAATATCCAGCAATATCAAATTGTCCAAATAAATCAGCATATTGAGAAAATCCTAATTGACTAGCAGGGTTCATTAAATTATAGCCGCTCTCTCCTATAGAAGATAGTATGTCTTCTATGCTAGAAAACTGAGAAGTGTATTGACCTCCATATGTAGTAGGTCCATAATTAGGAGTGCCAGAACCAGGAGTGCTTCCGCCACCAGGATTACCATCTCCATCTCCATCTCCACCGCCAGAACCACCGCCAGTATTACCGCCGCCGCCGAACGGGTCATCATCTGTTTTATAATTAAAATTAAAATTAGGTTTCATAAATCCACCTGGTTGACCCATTTTTTGTGGGCTCATACCAGTAAAAGATGACTGCATTTGTTTTAGTATATCGTCGTACATTGCCATTATTAACTACCGCCCATTGGTATAGCTGTTGAAGGTTCTATAAAATCATCTTCTTCATCTCCAGTTGGCGGAGGAGTTTCACCATCTTCCATGCCTTTTAAACCTGTAAACATTCTATTCATGTTGTATATAGTATACGCATCTGCTAACGCACTAGTCATATTTAATAAACTTTGTTGGTCTGCTGCGTCTTGTATAAATAGATTAGTTGACTCAATGTCTCTACTTAAATCTCTTCTTGATTGTTTTAAAAATCTACCACCTGGTAAAGAGCTTGATATATTTGCCCTATAAGGGTCTACTGAACTTCTTCCAAGTAAAGAAGCTCCTGCTCCTATTGCTGTTCCTATAGCTGGAGTAATTGCTGGAAAAGCTAAACTTAAACCAGCGCCAAGAAGTGTTCCAAATAAACCTCTGCTACTTCTTCTGTTTGCTCTTCTTTGCATTTCTCTTTGAGCTGCTTGTACATCGCTTTGATATTTAGACCTAGCTTCTTCTACATCTTGCCTTTCTTCTTGAACTTCCATGCCCATATCAAGCATATTTGATTTGTTCATAAATTCTTGCTCTGCTCTAAGTCTTCCTATTAATTGTGAAAAACTTGCCATTATAATTTACCCTCCGTTAATTCTAAAAAATGTTCTACACTACCAGCACCTTCTTCTGTGTTATAGTGTTTTTTCCAATACTTTGCTAATTCTTTTTCCCCTTCTTTAATTGGTTCTGGTATACGCCAGTACTTAATTCTACAATGTAATATACCAGCGCTGATATTAGTACGAAGAATCCAATCCCAATCGTCAATGTTAGCATCAATAAAATAATAAGGGTCAATCCCAAGAATATCAGCAGATGCCTGAAGCAAGTCAGGGCGAGATGATATAAAGTTTTTACAATTGTCGACGGCTGTGCTGGGCTCCACTTGCCAAAAGCTTCTTGCAGGACCTCTACCAATTTGTTCGATATATTCGTACTTGCTTTCCACAAGCCCTGTAGCATATACGATATCCAATGCTTCTTTTTTTGCATATTTGTCTCCCATCTGGACACAAACATCTTTAATTAAATCTTTGATTTGTTTGCTATTTACGCCCATTGTTTCTCCTCTTAGGTTTAATAAAAATATTATGAGTATAGCTAGAATGTACCTCACCGCTATAAAATACTAAAAATTTGTCGTCTATGTCAAGATAATTCATCGTTCTTTATTCCTTAATTATAAACTGTCCAGAAGTAGAGGACTGTTCTGTTTCTCCTGCTTCTACCGAACTGTCTCCAGAGCCAGGCATTGAAAAGTATGCGTTCTTTCCTCTAGCAACTCTTACTCCATCTTTAATTACTTTAATTGCATCTTTCTGCGGTTTTTTCACATCAGAATGTTGTGCAAATGTTTTTAATTCTTTTTGTTCTGCTGGTCCTTTTTGTTGTACAAACTCTAGTTCAAACAACTTACCAAATTCTTTTCTAACAACTTTTAACCTACCATTATGGTATTGTATAACTTCTTCTCCATTCTTCATTTCGCTTTTACCAACAGCTCCACGTTTTACTTGTTTGTTAGTTCCAGCTACTCTTCTACCTTTTAATAAAGCCATTATCTTTGTCCTTTTGCTCTTAATATAACAGATAAGTCTTGTAACTCAAAATCTGCTGCTGCAGTTCCATCTATTTGTATTTGCATAGATTTGCCACCTCTATTAGATGATAATAATAAGAACTCTTCTGTTGCTAATGATGAAGAATCCATAACATTTTCTAGTCCAGTTGTTACAAACTCATCACTAGGAGATGCTCCGTTTCTTCCTACTTTAATGTTAGCAGTACTGCCGTTATTACTATAAGTAGCATATACTGAATAAAATCTTTTATCTACAGAAGGTAATCCAAAATCTATTTCTTTTGTTTTTATATCTATAGTTTGAGACCTAGGTGTAGGGTCATATCTTTTAAATGTACCACTATCTGGTAAACATACTAGCTCTTCATTAAATACTACAAAGTTTGAAATTTTATCTCCTTCTAAAACATGAGTACTGTTAATATTAACAATAGACTTTGTTTGTATATCATATAAATATCCTGCAGGAGTTGTGTCGTTTGCGTCTCCTACAACAATAATTTGATTCTTTTTAGGTATAAACCCTACAACCGCTGTTTCTTCGTTGATGTTTGTTTGCCAAGTTTCATCTTTTATTGTAGTTGATAGTTTAGAAATATCTTGACTATATGAAAACATACCATGCTCATTTACCCAAACTAAACCTACATCTGATTTAGTAACAGCTGCAGGAGAACTAACTCCTCTGTTTTCTAATTCAGCTTCTACATACCAGCCAGCATCAGAACCTGTAGCTATGTTAATTACAAATAATTTATTCTTTTTATATACAAATAATTTATCTTGAAACTCTGCTAGTTTTACAATTTCATCACCGTCATTAGTCCCAACATCTAAATAAAAACTTTGTGGAAACAAATCATACTTTCTTACAGGAGTATATTGTATTCTATCTCCCATTACTTTTGTTGTACCTTGAGAATCTTTATATCTAACATTTGCTACAAAAGCTCTTTGGTTAGCAACAACTGCAGTTTTATATCCATAAGTTCCTTCTCCGTTAAATGATATTTCTTTTTCATCTGACAAATAACCATTTATAGTAGCATAAGTATCTAAACCAGGTTGTTTCATTGCATAAGCTCTTGTTCCTGCAGCTCTGTTTTTTGTATCATTGGTAACAACATAATCTCCTTTATCTACAAAAGAATCAAATTCATCAGCTAAAGATATTCTTGAACCTTGTTCAAAGTCTATATCTAACAACATAGTAAACTCATCATCAGGATTGTTAATATCTCTTAAGTATATTCTCATTCCTTGTATTTCAGAAAGTTTTACCTCTCCATCTCCTATAGAAACACTTATGTTTGGAAATTGTCCATCTGCAAGAGTAATTGTACCTCCAGAGATATTGTCTAAACCTGTAGATATTAAAGATTCTTGTCCTCCGTAATATACGTAACTAGCTCCTATTGCGTAAGTGCTAGCACCCCAAAGTCCATCTGTTCCACTAGCATCTGTTTGTACTATAAAATCAGCACCACTAGGGTCTTGTCCTTCTTCAGCTCCAGAAGACGCAGATGTACAATCAGAGCTAGAACTATCTTCAAAGTCCGCATCTAAAGGTCCAGCAAATTTGTCTCCTACTAAATCCATCGTTTCTGAAAGAGCTCCATAAGGAGCAGATGTTCTTACTAGTCTTTGCAATGCAATAGTTTTAGAACCTGTGTTTGACAAGTTGCCATCAGAAATTCTTAAGCCTCCATCTGCATAATAATATACAGGTAATACATCTGTATCGCTTGAAGATAAATCTGCTTGAACACCTCCATTGTCCCAAGCTCCCAAAGAACTTGACTGTCCTACATATACTCCACCATTTCCATTTGTATATACTAAATGTTCTCCAGTAGTAGTTGTACCAGTTGATTCTGGTGGACCATCTGTATTTATTTTAAATAATCCATATGCAGGTTCATGATTAGTTACATCGCTAGTTATAGAACTAGCTAGGTTTTTAAACTCTCCGAGCGTACGTATCCTACCAACAGAGCTTACATCTACATTAGTAGCTTCTGCAAGAAAGTTGTCTCCAATATCTCTTGCAGAATCTCTATTATTCAGACCGCCGTCAAATTTATTTAATGGTACTGAAACTTTGGGCATTTAACACCCACATCCACATTCGCAGTTCATATTATCTCCTATTTTTTATCTAGTGTCTTTTTCACTTCTGCCCATAGTTTGTCATCTAATTTGTTAGATGATTTAGCTACAAGCCAATCTCCTAGGTGCATAATGATAGCTTTGATAAGCTTCTCTGTACCTAAACTTGTAAGAACTTTACCTAATATTGGTCCCATGATTCCTCCTATTAATTAGCATTTCCATCTTCTACGTGCCTGTCTTATTCTAGAATTAGGATTATTCCTAGTTTTAGCAGAACTTCTTTTCAGTTGTCCTAAAGACCTTGCACAATAAGACTTTCTTCTTTTGGCTGCTTTACTACCTTTCTTTACTTTGCCAGTAACAGCAGTTTTTAATTTACTGCCAGGATTAGCTCTTCTATAAGCTTTTACGCCTTTCTTTGTCATTCCAGCACCTTTTTTAGTAGGTCTGTAATTAGCGTTCTTACCTTTAGTAGTTCTTCTTATAGATTTTGCTTTCTTTCTTGGCACTATTTTATTTCTCTTTTAATCTTGTTAAATACTTCTATTTCATCAAATCTCATACTGATACCAGGTTCATACCTCATAACTTCTTTCCCTTCTTTTAGAATGATAATAGTAGGGACAACTCTAATGTTCCACTCTTTTTGTATTACAGCACCTATAGTTTTATTATTTAAATCTATTTCCGCTACGTAACAAAGGTCAGCAAGCTTTTCAATCTTAACTCTATTTTTGTAATTCCAAGATGCATTAACTTGTACTACAGCACATTCTTGTATGTTTAATGCTTGTATCTTCTGAAAGCTATCTAAGTTGACTGATTGTGAGTGCAGCCAAGATAGCGATGAGAAGAGCGTTAATACCAAGTATGATATAAATCTGTTGTTCATCTGTAAACCTCATTATTTGTTATTCATATCAAGTAGAGTTTCTTGAATCATTCTAGTATCATCTTTAACCGAGTCTACTTTTTCTTCAAGTTTTTCTACTTTTTCTTCAGTGTTTAATATAGAATCACGAACCATTTGGTCTTTCAAATCATATTCCATTCGTGATACTTCTGGCTCTGGTAATTCTTTAGCAAGTTCTATTTCTGCTTGCAGGGAATACCACATACCAATTATCATAGCTACAGTAACTAAAATGCTTACAGCTGTTTCTATAGATAATGTAAATTTACTATCTTTACTTACTTCCATTATTGCCCCTTTATGTTATCTCACTGTGAACTAATACGCCACCTGCGTAAAAGTTATTATTCTTTGTTAATATTGTATATGTTAAATCTTCCTCTGCCATATATTCAAATCTATGAATTTGTTTATTTCCATCGATTGTTTTCATAACGCTATTTTCTTCTAACTGACTAGCGTCTAAGTCATATAAATCTTTTGTCCTTTGCGGTCTATAACTAGCTATGCTGTTATCTGATAAATATATAGGGTGGTCTCTTGTTACTATAATATTATCTAAAACATTATCTTCGTTTTCATACATAATTCTTACTAACCTACTATGTCTTGGTTTTTCTATTCTAAGAATAGGTGTTTCCTCTATCTGTCCTGTTTCTAAATTGTAAGACAACACTAAATCGTCTACTGATAAATCATCAATACTCATTAAACCACTAGGAGTATCTACCAGTACGCTATGATGTATACAAAGACCTCCTATTCCAGGGAAAGTTATGTTACCAGTAATAGCTGAACTATCTACCGAGTTATTTCTTACAGTAAACGAATAAGAACCCGTACCGTCTTTGTTAGAAGGTTCGTGTAGCCAACCTGGTCTAAGTTTTAATGTACCAGAATTAAAGCTTGATAACGAATTTTGTAACGATGTAATACTAGATACTCCGCTTGTACTTGTACTTGGTGTACTGCCATCTGTAGTAAATTGAAATCTTAAACTACCAAATGGACCACCACTTGTAGTAAAATTTTCTATATCAATTCCGCCCGAACCTCCAGTTAATACTAGCGTAGCAAATCCGCTTGCCATAGCTGTTGTTCCTTCTGCCCCAGAACAATGCAAATTAGTATTACCGCTTGTGCTCCAAGACGTGCTTGAAGCGTCGTGGTCATAACTATAAAACTCAGACATATTGTGCGGAGCAGAGCCATCTGGTCTGTCTCCGCTATCATTTGCGGTGTTGATAGTTGCAACAGTTCCGTCAGATAAATCTTCTAATGAACTGTTAGCAGTTGTTCCACTCCTACCAAATTCTCCATTAATATCATTAATGCTAATTTGTCCTGATGACGTTAATGCCATTATTTACCTTTAATTCGATTAATTAATCTTATTAAATACCCAATCATTATGCGTCTTTAATTGCGTTCAAGTCTACTAATTCAGCATCTACTTCAGCTACTTGTGCTTCAAGACTTGCTTTTTTTGCTTCTGCTCGTTCTATAGCAACATCAACTTCCATATTCTCTGAATAATCTAAAACAGAAACATCGTTTCCATCTGCATCTTTCATAGTTCTCATATGTTTAATTTCTACTTGCTTTACAACTGCTGGAGTATCTCCAGCTTTTTCTGAAATTACTTTAGCCATTTCATTCTCCTAGTTTGGTTTTAAGTTCATCTATTTGAACTTGTTGTTCTTTTATTGCTTCTATTAAAACACCAACCATTTTATCATAGTTTACTGTTTTAAATGTTTTTTCATTACCCTCGCCACCAAACTCTCCAGTACAAAGTTCGTGTTCGGTAACAAGTTCTGGTATTACTTTTTCTACTTCTTGTGCAACTAACCCTATATCGTGTGTGCCTTTTCTTGAAGTAGCAGTCCAGTCATATTCTACACCTCTTAATGCCATTACTTTATCAAGAGCATTATCTATGGTAGCAATATTTTCTTTTAATCTTTTATCTGATACAGTAGATGAATATGCAACTACATCACTATCAAAATGTCCTGCACCAGCTGCAGTTAGTCTAAATCTTTCAGTCATTGTCATTGCATTATTTAAAGTTCCATTTGCTGCTGCTCCTTGCCAAAATCTTAATTCATCATCTATAACTAATGCTCCTCTTACAAAGTTTGAGTTGTCAGCAGAACATAAAAACTGGTCATTTGTATCTGTAGATGCTTTTACACCAAATCCTATAACAGTAGCAATAGAACTATATTGAGTGCTATAAGTATTTACATAATCTCCATTAGCTCCAGAATATCCGTGAGCCATATTAAAACAACCATTGGACGCAGCTCCATTTGCTACAATTGCTGGACTTGTTGATGAATCACTTTTTACATCAAGTTTTTCATAAGGAGTACTATTGTTAATACCAACTTTATCTGCACTTGCATCAGTAAATATCAAATGTGTGTCAGTATCTCCCTCTACTCTAAAATCTACTGCATCATCTCCACCTTGATTAATAACAACAGGTCCTGAATGACTCATTAAAAATACTGCTTCGTTAATTGTTCTATTGTAAAAATATATTTGGCTTGTATCATGTTCTATACTGAATGTACTTCCACCATCTCGTGTGAAATATACTGAACCATCATCTGTAGTATTGATGTGTAAATCAGCACTCGGCGATGTAGTTCCTATACCGACTCTTTGAGAAGAGTCAATAGTTAAAGCATTGTTACCATCTGTTGAAAAATACAATGGCTGGGCTGCTTCAGTATATACACTTAAAGCACCACCATTGCTTCTGATATAATTGTTATTATTAGATGATAGATGAAATAGTCTTAATCCATTAGTAGTATCAGTTCCAACATATAAAGTTTCGTCATCGGCTAAGTAAATATCTCCATTAAAATTTGTTAATTTGTGATTTATAATTTGACCAGAACTACCATCTAATGTTAGGTAAGCTTCAACACCTCCACTACCATCGTCATTTCTAAAAATGATGTCAGTATCATCTACTTCATTAGTAATATAAAGACTACCATTATGATTTTCTATATTGTTATTGCTTGAAGAACTATTGTGATACATTTTTAAATCATTACCAGTTCCTAAATGGAATTGAACATTATCATCAAGTTTTACATAATCAGTTCCACCTTCATACAATCTCATTATTTGAGTTCCACCAATTACAAAGTCTACTTGGTCTCCTGATGATTCGTGAACATAACTATTACCACCACCGTCAAAGTAAAATTTCTTAGTAGCAGCTAATCTTGCATCTACAAAGAAATCAAGAGAAGTTGCACCACCATCTAATCTTAAATATTCGTCATCTCCACCAGAACCATCATCGCAATAGAACCTCATATCAGCATCAGTTGCTTGTGCCATAATTTTGAAATCACCATTCTTGCTTCTGATTACTGCTGTGTCAGCTCCACCTGCCTCAACATACATTTCTAAGTCTTGACCAGCACCAATTTGGAATGTTGCGGCACCAGCATCTTGTGGTATCATAATCGCATTATTCCCTTCGTCCATTCTAAACATATGGTCTCCACCGACATAAAAGTCTAATCTATCTCCTGCTGTTTCTGAGATATAAGTGTGACTACCGCCATCTAAATAAAGTTTTTTGGTTGCATCTATCTTTGTATCTTTTGCTATGAATATAGTATTTGTGCTACCATCTAATGTTAGGTAAGCTTCTGTTCCACCAGAACCATCATCTGATTTTAAAATTACATCTCCATCATCAGTTGATGTTTGAATAGTTAGATTCCCAGTGGCATTAGAGAAAGTTGCATTACTTCCATCATGCGATAAACTCATATCTCCACCACTACCAAGTTGTAAATTAATACTATCGTCTAATCTTAAATCTTTCGATACATTAGTTCTTGTTTGACTACCATCTAATGTAAGGTATGCAGTTGTTCCGCCTGAACCATTATCTGATTTTAAAATAATATCTGCATCATCTGTTTGTTGAGATATAATTAAATTACCAGTTCCAGCTCCTATTATGTAACTATTAGAACCATCGTGATGTATTTTTAAATCATCTCCTGCACCTGCTCGTAACTGAACACTATCAGCTAATTCTAAATTTTTAGCAACTTTAATAGCAGTAGCACTACCATCTAAAGTTAGATAAGGTGTAACTCCACCAGAGCCATCGTCTGATTGCAGTATAACATCTGCATCATTTACTGCATTGGTTATATATAAATTTCCAGTTGCTGTATTTTCTATGTAGCTATTACTTCCATTGTGCCATAGTGCTAAATCTGCACCTGCACCAATTCTTAATTCTTGATTATCGTTAGGTAATTTAAATTGTGCTACATTACTTGTATCAATAGTCAATGCGTTAATAGTATTACTACCACCATCATCTACTTGAATATATATATCGCCATCGTCTGCGTGATTTCTTATATACAAAGCTCCTGTATAATTATCTATAAATGAATTTGAGCCATTATGAAGTAATCTTAAATCGTTACCATCTCCTATTCTTACTTCTGCATTATCTGCTACATATAGCTCATCATTAAACTGTGCTGGTTTGTCAAATACTGTTTTAGTAGAACTACCTGCTAAATAAAAGTAAGATGTCATACCACCACTTCCATCATCAGCTCTAAATATTATTTCTCCATCATTAGTATTGTTATCTATGTATAAATTACCAGTATGGTTTTCTAAAGAACTATTACTGCCATCGTGATATATTCTAAAATCAGCACCAGTTCCAAATTCAAATTTTACATTATCTAATATGTATGCTTTCTTATCAAATTCAATTCTTTCATTATCACCATCTAATACAAGGTAATTAGTTACTCCACCACTTCCATCATCATTTTTAAATATAATATCTTGGTTATCTGCTCTTTGTTGGAATATTAAAGCTCCTGTATAATTGTCAGCTCCGAAACTATTTGTTCCATTGTGATAAATTTGTAAATCATCAGAAGCACCATATCCTATAATTACACTATCAGGAACTCTTGTATTTCTGTTTAAAGTGTTTATTGCAAGACTACCATCTAAGGTTATGTAAGCAGTTGTACCACCACTACCATCGTCTGATTGGAAGATAATATCTTTATCATCAGCATTGTTTCTAATATAGAAATCTCCAGTAGAATTATTTATGCTTGTATTAGTTCCATCGTGAATCATATTTAAATCAATATCATTACCAGCACC
>Ga0209645_1000075_pt1 | contig 45119 bp, 73 predicted proteins | sample ETNvirenome_6_30_FD_184070 | JGI IMG/M metagenome (GOLD analysis project Ga0209645, IMG submission 184070) | Marine viral communities from the Pacific Ocean - ETNP_6_30 (SPAdes) (version 2) | ecosystem: Environmental > Aquatic > Marine > Oceanic | place: Pacific Ocean | collected 2013-06-19
GTTACTTGGATTACAGGAAACTCAGATGGTGGCGTGGCTATTGGTGGTATTGAACAACGAGGTGCTACTGTTTCTGCAACATCAACTGCTGATGCTGGTTATATCACACTATTAGAAGTGCCTTATGCAGATTACAAAGCAATTAAGGCATCTGTTCATATTACAGATTCAACAAACAACGAAGTTCAAACTATGGATGTTATGGCGCATTATGACGGTTCAGCCGCTAACTATACTTCTTATGGTATTATCTTTGATGGTGCTGCCGCAATAGGTTCTATCGAAGCAGATTTAAACGGCTCTAATCTAAGACTTAGATTCAAGAATGAACAAGGGGGAACTGCGACTCTTGCCGGAAGCATACACGCAGTATTACACGCATGAGGTGATTAAGTATGGGTAGACAACCGTTTAGAAGAAGAAAATCAGATAACACCATAGATGATGGAACAGGTGGTGGCGGAAACACAACAGGTATGCCTCTTGTTGGCGACCAAACTAACAATTATACTCAATATTATCTTATGCACAATTTACATTCAAATACTAATCAAGGCATTAATGTTACGGCATCTAATAGTTGGTTTTACAATGGTTACACAATATTTTTCAAGTGGGTAGTACCAAAAACAGGCACTTTGGATGGCTTGTATGTTGGTATAAGTTCTGCTAATAGCAATACAAACTTAGCATTAAGAGCGGGTTTATATGATTTAGATTCTGATGCTGAAATTAATGAATTGCAATACTATGTAGATATTGATTTAAGTGGTGCTTCAAGTGCTACACTTTTGGGTTCAACTGCATGGAAAGACAAAGATGGTAATTCTATATCCGCACCGACTGTAACGAGGGGAGATGAATACTTTTGTGGTTGGGTTCAAACACAGGCTACACCTAATATCTTTGAACCCCAAATATGGAATCATACTTGTGATATTAACTTGATGAGCGGTACGGGCCAACTTTTTACATGGGGAAACCCAAGTCATATGTATCGTATGACTCATTCTTATTGGACTTACTCTTTACCTAAAACATTCAGCACTAGCGATGATACAAGTGCAGGTCAAGCGAACAGACTTTGGTTAGGCACAGGAATGACTACTATTAGCAAGAATCCAAACATAAGGGCTAAAATTACGGATTGATGAATATGTGGAAAACTACGGAAATAGATGAAGATGGAAATATATCAGAAGAAACAAGAAACTGTTCTTGGGAAGAAATTAGAAACCTGAGAGATGGCTTATTAGCGACTACTGATATGTATATGTGGCCTGATAGATTTGATTTATTAACAGAAACACAACAGAATGAATTACTTGCATATAGACAAGCCTTGCGCGATTTACCCGAAACAGGATATGATGTGGATGATGCAGAAACGGAAGGTGCAAACAATACATTACTTAATATGCCTACTCAGCCGGATTGGTTATGATAAAAATTATTAAACAAACTTGATGTGGAAGAAAATAGAAACGGTGATTGAATGGCTCTAGAATTAGATTATGAACATGATTTAGGATTTACAATGAATGGAATCTATGCTAAAATAGAAAGACTTTCTCTTGAAAATAAAAACAATGATGAAGACATTTCAGTTGATTATACTGTTAAGTTTTACAAAACCGAAACTGCAAGACAAGAAGGAGAACACCCTTTTGGTGGAAAATCTTTTACAATGCCTCTAAATGTTTCTAATGGTAAAACCCAATATAACTTAGTCAGACAATGTTACCTTCATCTTAAAGAACAAGAAGGTTTTACTAACTCAATTGATAGTTAGACTTTAGCCATTTGATAAAGAGCATAGCAACCTGCATATGTTCCCATAATAGCAACAAATCCTATTATAATATACACAGGTAAAAAGGACGAATCTATTTGGCCGTCTAAAACTTTTGAAATTGCGCTTACGTCAATCAATCTTCCCACCCCTCAAATATTGTGTCTAAGCATTTAATCATCATGTTACAGGTAGAGGTCGGTCGGGTCATATAATAGTGTAAAAAAAACACCTAGTTTATTATTGTTATTTTACTAAAAGTTATACTATAACGATTAGAAATATACATTGGTGGCGAAACCAAAAAAAAAGCGAAGTGGCCGAGCAAAATTAATTACTCGACCACAACGCTTTACATTCTCTACATTTCCATATGTAGAGTCTTTCGTCAGAACCGACAACCTTTCCTAAAATTCGTATAGGAATGGTCTGTTGATTACAAACTTTACATATTTCAGCGAGGCCCATTTCTATTTCCTGTTTGTTCTTCTACAATCAACTTTTCCATGTAGTCTTCAATTGTTCCATCACCGTATCGGGTTGAACCGAAAGCGGCGAAAAACAATAAAGAAATAATCAGGATAAAAATAAACCATCCAATCCATTCAAACGGCGACATTACCAATTTACCTCCAACTCTAGTTGTTCTTCATTCTGCATGGAAAAGCCTTTGATTAATTTATTTTGCCTTCCATGAGTCCATAAATCATACACTAATTGGCAATCTGATAAACAATATTCTGCAACTTTAGTGTATTCTCCTGCTTTCCAAACTAAGGGTGCTTCTTCACTAGTCATTAGTTTATCAGAACCTAGTGTATGTTGAACCAAGTTAGATAAAGAATATCTTTCACCGAATTCTTTAGTTAAGTAATGGCTCGTATCAATGTATGATTTATTATCAAGATACTTGCCTATACAATAAATATCTAACGCATTTTTCAATACAGGTAAATCAAACGCTACAATATTGTGTCCCAATAGTTTACCACCTTTTTCAAAGTGGTCATCTAAATCAAACTTTAGTTCTGAAATAGGTTTTACTGTAACATTACTTTTTGATATTGAATCATCTACTTGCTTATCTATGTAAATAGTTCCTTTGTCTCCATCCCATGTACAGACAGTAGATACAAGAAACATATGGGTATTACCCCAACCGCCTATTTCATGGGCGTAGTTTTTTGTTTCTAAGTCTATGGCTAGAACATCAGACATTTTTTCACCTAACCAAACGTAGCAATACCTAACATGGCTAACAATATAGTAACGGGTAGAATGATTGTAAGTTGAATTATTCCTTTCAACAAATCAATAATCATCACTCATCACCATCTGCTGCGCCCCAAAGTTTAGCAATTTTACTTTGTTCTGCTTTCTTTGGGTCAGGAACATCTTTGTAGGTAGTTTTTCTTAACCATGCTACTAAATGTTCTCCGCCACCAACGGTAATCATTCCAACTAAACCCCATCCGTCTTTGCCGTATGTGTTTAGTGATTCATTAATCACCTTTGGGCCATCACTTGTTTTGTACACCACGTAATCGTGTTCATATGTTTCCTTCATTTTTATCACTTCTTCCTCAAATATGTTTTTCTTCCGATTTTCTTTTCATCGAATGTGTTTTCTAAAATATCATTATACCAACGATAAATTGTTGCTTGTCCCTTCTTTGTCTTCTTTCTAACTGCTTCCATGAGAACTGTTTTATTTACCCACTCATCATTTGCGCTTAGAGAATCATAAACTTCTATGAATGAATTTATTTCTTTCTTGTCTGCTAAAGACTGTGCCTTCACCTTCAAGGCCGTATCTAGCCACGACACAAGCGATTTATAGCATTGCCGTATCATAGAAGAAGCCTGTCTAACGTGTCTTTCTGTAACAATAAAACGTTTAGATGTATCTGTAATACTAGGTGCTTCTGCTATACAACATAATACAGATAGTCTAACCATCATTGCGTTCATTCTAGTAATGAAGTTACCCGCTATCTCAAAAACTTCGGTTCTACTATCAGATACGAAGTTTCTCATTTTGTAAGATTCGTTTAGTAAGGCATCGTTAAACGCTGAACCAAATCTAATTGTTTCTAATGCGTTTTCTCCATTTGCAACAAAGTGTTCATGTAGAGTATCATAAATAATTAAGAAATTACTTGCAAAGTTATTGATAGGCATATTTCTTTCTTTGATTGTTCCAACTTCTAACAGAATTGCTTCTCTTAATTCATCCTGAACTTCTTGTGGTATTTCTGCAATGTAGATTAAACAACGTTGCATTACTCCCTTTTCTGCAATAATATTAGTAAGTTGTTTTGGTATGTATGTTGTACCAAACAAAGAACGTCTACAAAGACATTCCAATATTTCACCATCTTTCAACCGCTTACTTATTTTCCAATTTTCACCATGTAAAGAATTCATAAATGTATTCATATACATGATAACATTCTCTTTGTGTTGAGATTGCTTGAATACACCTGAGTATTCAAACTCATCATATGCTGCTAAACCATCTCCTTCTAATGCTCCTTTGATTGGAACGAGAACTCTTTCTCTAGATGTTCTACCGTCTTCATCTTCAACCATTACATCTTCTTCTTTGAATGAACCAATTAACGCTGCATCGGTTGTATCTTTAACATCAAAGATATCAAATTCAGTTCCATGCTTTTCATTTATCATCTTAAATGAAAGATTTGCTACAGGGCCAAAGAAATCATACAATGTTGTTTTTCCTGTTCCTGATGTTTGCATCCATAAGAATTGGATTCTAGTATCATCTATTCTTCTACCACTAGGAATAGCAACCATATCTTTACATAATTGCCCTAGTAATACGAAAAAGGATATTGTTGCAGGAACTTCATTATATTTTGAAACATCAGTTGCACTCTTTACATATCTTTCAACTACTTTAGGTAGTGAATTTTTATTCACGATGTTTGTTTCTGTTTGTTCTGATAATCCTTCATAATACAGTCTTTCTAATTCATCTTCAATTTCTATACTCATTATTATACCTCAATTTTTTCTTCTGAATTTAAAACCTCAATTAATCTTGAGGCTAAAGTTTTTCCAAATCCTTTGATTTCACTAATTTCATCTACGGTTGCTTCACCTATTTCCATTAGAGAACCAAATTTTTTGATTAGGGATTTTGCTTTCTTTTCGCTAATTCCCTTGATTCCCATAAGCACATCTATTCGTAAATCGTCTGTGCTTATCTTTTTCTTAATCATACGTGGAACATATACGTTTCTATCAATAGGCTGCATCTTTGCTACAACTGCAATCATTCTTGCTGCGGTTTTCGCATCATTAACCCATAAAATAGAAGCGTCTAGGTCTAGAATTATTCTACCTATTGCTCCATCAAATTTACGTTTTAACATAGTCCATTGGGTTTTAATCGGCCCACCAAACTTAGCGTGTTCTTTGTAACGATTGAAAGCATCAGAAAAAGTACCATAAAGAATCACAACATTATTTTGAAATTCTCTATCCATATTATCTAATTGATTCCATAATCGCTTATTCATTATTGATTGAAGAAAATCAAAAGTAGATTTTGCTTCAAAACAAACATCGTTGAAAATATAGTCTCCAACTTCTAACCATTGTTTTTCATGTTGAATGTTTAAGGAATTACATTCTTCAATAACAAAATCTGTTAATTCTGAATGTTCTCTACTATCTATTACTAGTTTCATTCCCTACACCCGTTACAACAACCAAGTGATATATTCCACTTGTATTGTTTTGAATTACAAGTATTACATCTCACATAAAGTGGTTCACTCATTCAACATACCTCCAACATTTACCTACACAGTACCCGTTTGGTATTAAAACCCCTTTACAACTAGGAGCATTATAACCCTTGAAAACAATACCTTCAACATATCGTTGTGTTGTAGATTTGTCCCAATCTAACCAAACATCTTCTTTAGAGGAAATAAGTTCCAACTCATTCATAATAATCTCAACAATTTCTCGATTCTTTTCATTCGATAATTCTCTTTCACCTAAACTTAACAAATCTCTAAACCATTGTATGAGATATACTCTAGCATAGTGGCTAGGATTTTCAACATATATTGCATGATTTAGGCATGGTATCAAAGGTAATCTACCAACAGATTCAGGTATATCAATTTCAATCTCAGAAATTTCAATAGGGACTACTTTAGGCCATTGAACTAATTTAGTTCCAATGGTGGTTTTTTCCACAACTCTTGAAGATTTTGCTAGATTTAGAATATGTTCTAAAGGTTGTTTTAAATCTTCTAATTCAAGTGGAATACAGAAGTATGGTTTTCCATTTTCATCTGAACTACTCAAGTTTATCGAATTAGGAATCCTACGTAGTCTATTAGTCTGAATACCTGTCCTATCCAATGTATCAAAGTGAGAAAACGTTTCGGTATAATACTGCTGAATGCTTCTGATATCATTGGCTATCTCCCCATACACAAACAGATGAAATCCTTTCCCACTAAAATACATTTTAAACATTACATCGTCTTTACGTAAAAAGTCTACAACGTCTTTCAAATCTTGGTACGCCAACTCTAATGGTTCATTGTGTGCATCAAAATCTAAAAACGCTCTATCCAAAATAACGGTTTTGTCGTTTTTTGAATTATCGAAGTATTCAGCAAAATCATAAACAGTCGTATAACAATTCATAATTCCGTTGTAAAGATTAATCCATTCTATGAACTCATTCTTCGACTTCACTATCTTCCTTTTCATTTGGGGGGCTTTCCGTATATGGCTCCCCGCCCAAACTTCTCTCGGCATTTTCATTTTTATTCACCTCATTAAATTGCACTTTTGCAGTTGCTAATTCTTGTTTTACTATTTCTGCTATTCTAACTTTCAATTGTTCCATTACCGTAGTCATGTATAATTGACCAAAAGGAACTCTAGTTTCAGAAAATACTTGTGTATTCCAAATCATTTCTATCTTTTCAGTAGTTGGCATTTTGTTGTATATTGTATCGGCTAAAGAATTGATTGTATCATTTACATTTGCTAATTCAGTAAAAGACCAAACCTTTTGATTAAGTTCTTGTTTGACTAATTTATCTATCATTTCTTTTTCCTCCTTTTCTTATAATCTTCTTTTGCCTTACGGTAATCTTTCCATTTCATATCCAACTCTCCGCATCAGCCGCTTCACAAATACCAAAGAAACTACAATTTGCACAAGTTTTGTAAAAATACTTAGTTTCAAATTGTTCATTTTCATATGCGTGTAGCAGTTTAGCAATTCCTTTCATTACAGAATTGATACTACTTTTCTTTGCGTCTTCAACATATATATGATTAGAATCAGGATAATACCAACCCCAATGAGAAATAGGTATTTCAGGGTCAAGACCCATTTCTACTAATTTTTCATCAGGTGTATTCTCAAACAATATTTTGTAAAAGGCCATTTCCTTTCTCATCATTGTCTTTTTCCAATCTTTCCATGCTCCGGTCTTAAGTTCAAGAGGGACATAAATATCGCCATCTTTGAACATTCTATCAATAATACCTTGTAGATGAACCTTGTAATCCCTAGTTAAAGGATAATCAGGGTGTGTATCTGCTGCAATAGTTATTTCTGCGTCTAATAAAATCTCATTGATTACAGGTAAGAAGTCTTCTAATGTTCCTTCTTCCTTAGCCTCTTGAAATCTATTCGCTTCAAAGATAGACATAGTTTGATACATATCTGTATAATCATCAATAGGATAAAGGCTCAAACAATAATCAACTAATTCACTATGAGAAAGATTCTCCGCTTTCTTAATATCAAAAGTATTGAAGAAATCTTCTCTAGCATTGTGTATTACTGTTCCTTTATACATTGCTTCTGATGTATCAATAGGCATTTTCAATATGTATTGAAATTCGTATCTTTTAGGACACCATTGATATGAACCAAAAGAAGACTTTGATATCTTCAATATAGGTTCTTTTTCGTCATCGTATTTTTCAGGCAACCATTGGTATGTATATTCTCTCCATTCATTTTCTAATTCCATTATTATCATATCCATTTTTCTAAATTTTCTAAAGTACATTCTTTGCATAACTGATGGTGAATACCCTCAATTAATAATGTGGAATTTATTTTTGATTTCTTTCCACACAAAGAACATACCCTTCTACTCACTCATCCACCTCTTTTTTAGAGCAAAGCCGACAAAAGTTTTCCCCTACAACTCTAGGATGAGAGATTGGGTTACTACAATCCCTCAAAACCACTCCATCAGACTCCTTTGGTTTTGGTCGTGTTTTATTTGTGATATCTTCCACCCCATTGCTCTAAAAATTGGTTCTGCTTTTTTCACAACAGATTCCGCATAGTGTTCCCAATCAGGAGTATAGTTTTTCATCTCATCAACGGTTAAACCGGAGACGTAAGATGGGAAAACCATTACCTGTTTAGTAGGGTGAAGATACTGTGTTATTTTTGTATTTTGCGTATTATTACTCACTCTCATAAACAAATATGAGTCGGAAATATCTAAGTCATCAACATATTTACGATACAGAACTCCTTCTATTCCTTCTCTAACTGATGCTCTTTTACCTTCTAAAGTTCGTAAATCCATAGTGCTACAACAAGGTTGCTTCATTAAATTAAAGGTAGTTGAAATAGAAGAACAAGTTTTACATTTAACTGAAAACCTTTCAGGTTTGTATCTGGTTCTTTTTAGAACATCTTCAATATCAATTTGACCATGTTTGACTGAGTTGTATTTATCTCTAAGATAATCTACGATTTCTTCTTCTGATTTATTCTCAGCCCACATTGTTAGTGTTTTGATTTGAACTTCTTTGGCAAGATTAGTTTCTGAGATTCTTTTTGCGGTAAAGCCCGTCATAACGAATTCATCTTCATCAAGATATTCTCCATCTTTCCATGTAATCAAACCTGCATTTCTATTCTTTGTTGTTCCTACTCCTAAAGTTTTGAAGTATTTCTCAAACTCAAGAGTTACAGGGTGTTCTTCTAAACCTAAGATATTAGGGAAAATCTTTCTAACTTCTTTGTTAAGATGTTCAACTGTTTCTTTGGCTTTTTCAATAGAATCAATTTCAACATAGATAGAATCTGTATGACCATATACTACTTTCATTCTAATTCCCTCACTATAAACGCCGCTTCTCTAATTGCTTCTCTAGCACTAGCAGTTATACTAGCGGCTAAATCTACATCAGCCCAACCAAATCCCTGATATGCAATGATACCGTAGAATGAAGCCATTAATCTTTTAACGGCTAATTGGTTATTGTTCCACTTATTGTATTCAGATTTATCAGAAGCATTCTTCATGTTTCTTTTGTATTCATTACGAAGTTCCTTTAATTCTAAAACTGCTCTAGGAAGTAATCCTAATTCATCTGTTTTGTAATATAACATATGGGTTTTAGATACTTCTGAGAAATCTTTTGGTGTTAGAATATTAACTGCAAATTCAGTTGGTTCAGCAGATTTAGTTTCCCAAGAAATATTGCGAGCAATCATCATTGAAGGATATAGACCCGCAAAATCAAATGCAGCAACCCCAAGATGAAGACCATTTGTGTTTTCACTTAATGGGTCATATACCATTGCACCTTCATAATCTACTCTTTCTTCTTTAGAACCTGTTGGTGCTTTCCATGAAGCATTACGCATAAAGTAAATACTAGCCATATTACTCGCATAGAAGCAAGCATCAAAAGGTGCTTTTAGAAGCCGTTGTAGAGACAATACTGCATCGGTAGTGAAGTTTTCCTCATCTATCTTTACAAGCAGTTCTACGTCCTTCTGAGCATACTCTAGGTATCTTACTGTATCTTCTAACCAACCCTTAGCAAAGAATTCATTCTTATCAGGGAATTTTTCGCTCACTAGTTTCTTTTGCCCTAGTAAAGTTTCAGCAACATAGTCTAAAGCCAATGAAGGTAATGTTCCTCTTTGAGCATCATTCCATTGTCTTTCAAAAACGTGTTCTAAGGCTAAACATATTCTACCTTTTATCGGTTGATAGATGGGTGAATAATTTTGTACCTTCTTACTCATTTTTGGTTTGTTTTTCCAATATACTCCTGATACTTCATTGAAAGGTGATAGCCTTCTAGCGTCAATACCATTGAATACCATTCGTTCAATTAACTTAGGTAAATCGAACTTCCATCCAAACCACGAAATTAGCATATCAGGATTCATTTCTTCTACCTTTTCTAGAAAGGCACTAAGCATTTCTTTTTCACTACCAAAGATACGCATACCCTCATTAGAATAACTCATTACAGGTTGAGAATCAGGAAACCAAACATAAGTTGTATATTTTCCAATCTCTTCTGTTTCATAATCAGGGTTAAACATATCCATTGGGTCTTCGGGATTTAATTTTATTCCAAAATTATCATACACAACAATACAAGTAATTGCTCCTTCATAGTCATGGTCATCAGATACCCATTCCATATCCCAAAACCATTTACGCATTTCATATTCAGGCATTTCTTTGATTTCATCAACTGCGTATCTGTAATGATACCTTACATCTGCTTCATATGTTTCACCAAAAGTTGCTTGTAATTTTCTAGCATACTTAGGATTATTCGGTCGCCACATTACTTTGACTAATTCTTGACCTTGAAGATTATGATAATCTCCTTCTTCGTATGTAAGATTGACTTGCAACTTTCCTAAATTATCCTTAATGTGAGCAGTAAGCGGTAAGTTGTTTTTCTTCTTTACAAAGAAGTAAGGCCGAAATTCATTATGACTTATTTCGTTATAAATCACATTATTATTTTCACGCCAACTTAATCCTATACCATTTTCTGTTTCACAGATTATCATTTCAATTCACCGAAATATGTGGGGCTTTCAAAATAAACCTATCATTCTGAACAAAGAATAAAGGAAATTCATCTTTCAATTGTATGAATACTGCATCATCTGTTCTAGAAAAGAACTTATTCACTTGACCTGTAAACGATACAGTAGCAGGTTCTCCCTTAACTTGAACATCAGATGTTAAATTAACTGAACAAAATTCTGTAGCATTATTATGAATACTACTAGAAAGAATTATTTCACCATCAGGATGAATATCAATTTTGTAAAGAGAACTTCCGATTGCATCACATGATTTGATAGCACTATCTAAGGTATCAGGACTAATATGAATCATTGCTTCTAATGTAGTATTACTAAATTCAATAAATTCTGCGTCATTAACATCAACAGTTGAATCAAGATTAATATTCATTAAATATTCATTAAATGAAATTAGTCTTGCAATCATGGCTTCTGTAGGGTGATTCAAAGTTTTACCATATTTGAAGGTAGATTTACCATCAGATAAAGTAATGAAATCATCAACCGTAATTGTAATATCTTCTTCCATATTTTTGATGTAGTTCAACATCTTACTAATGGAAGATACAAACATAACATCATTTGTTGATTGACCTGCAATAGAAATACAACAACCTGTTGCAGCATCGGCATTGTAGATATCTACAACACCGTTGCCACAAACAAAGGTTGCGTAATCACTAATTTCATATTTTTTGCTAGTTGAACTAACAAAGTATTTTCCTGAAAGTTTGATGTCTGTTAATGCTTCTGATAAAATCTTTTTAGATATTCTAATCATATATTTCCTTCCCTTAATTCAGGGATTCCATACCAAGCATTCTTTCCATTTGTTGAAAAGATAACCCATTCTCTACCTACTAGGTCAGAATTGGTTTTACTCGCTTGTAACTCAGCAATATACTTAGTGTCTTTACCCTGTTTTATTTTATTAATATGTATCATTTGTATGAATTTAGCGGGTGTTGATTTGTGCCAATCAGGAACTTCTCCGATTGGAACAGGATTAACAATATCACCATAAACAGATTTCATATGTGTTATCAAAAATCTATCTGCTTTCAATGCACAAAAAGTATCTAGTAGTCTGTTGTAGATATTGTTTCTAATCTTCCAATCAAGAGGTTTAACCATAATAGAATCTGTATCTAGAACGATACTACCATCTCTCTTGCTGCTCTTTACAAGGTGTTCTCTAAGAACATCTCCTGAGCCTTCATAGACCTTATCTACACCATCGAGAACAACTGCCTTAACATTGCCATTCTCAATATCTTCTTTTACTAAATCACAAAATGCGTGTGCGGATTCAAAGGTTTCTTGCCAATTGGTAGTTCCATCAGAATTCATTTCTACAGGATTGAAAATAATAATATTTTCATCTCTATCATGTGCTGAATCCCATGTAGGTTCTGCCCCATTGTCGAAATCGAGAACATAAATTTTCATTCCCTTTTCTTTTTCTTCGTCAGTTCTACAGTCTAATGCTAGACCTGTTTTACCTACCTTCGGATTTCCGGTAATAGAACAAAGTAAAAATGCTCTATCACGCTTTTGCCTTTCACTAATTTGAGAAAGAATTTTCTTCTTCATCAAATCATATTTGTTTTCGGTTATTTCTTTTTCACTTACTGCTTCATTGTTTTGTTTTTCTTTCATTTCTTTCCAAGACATATTTATCACCATTTTCATTTTCTATAATTTCAAAATGTTCCATCTCATATGTTGAGTTTAGTATTTCTTCAAGTCCAAGTTCCGATACAATTAATCTAATTTCTTTAGAATTCTTGAAATGGAACTTTAGCCAATATTCTCCGGTTTCAATGTTTTTTCTCCAAGTTAGAAAACTAGGTTCTTTTAACTTGAAGGCAAAACTTGAACCCCAAATAATACCATTTGAAATCAAGTAACTACTGAGAGTTCCGTTTGGGTTTGTCTGATAACTCATTCAAATTCCTCAGTCAAAGAACCAATCAGAAGTTTCTTCTTCTACAAAGTCAATCTTTTCAGGACTTCCACCTCTAGCATCTAGAACGAAAATACCATTCACGTTAATTGTAGGAGATTGTAGATTACCCATATCATCAGTTGATTGTGATGTTCTACCGACTATGATTACATTAGAACCGATACCAAAATCAATATCTACGTGTTCAGGAATCCAACAAGTAGTTCCACTCCAACCATCACTCTCAAAGTCGAAATCAGTATTCAAATCATCTAGTGTTAGAATACGGTTGCCGTTCTTTGTAGGAGTCATGTTGATTGCGGTAACATTACCATCTGTGAAGACGAATCTATCAGGGTAAATCTTACTAGATACTTGACTATGATATCTATCTAAATCAACTAACGGAGAGTAATTATCTACAGACAATTCCATTATTTCATCTTGAATAACATATGATGAAGTATCAACGTATTCTTCATCTTCGGTATTCAAGTCTGCATTATACACTAGAGATTCTAAAGTTGTGTTAGTTCCACCGTGAATCTTTGTATCATCGTTTGAATTTACAATACATAAGAAGTGTACGAATTGGAAAGTCTTTGGTGCAAAGTATTTACTTGAAATACCCTTGTAGTTAAAGAAATACTTACCCTTCTTTCCATCTACTTCACCAATGAAAACTCCACCACGCCTGTATTCTTCTTTAGGTAGTGGCTTACCGAAGTTAGCATTAGGATTAGTACCATACATTCTAACTGAATCTAGAGGAACAATGTAATGTCCTGAATCAATTTCAACATGATTGTTTGGTAGTTCTTTCATTATCTTGTTAGATTCTACACTATCTTTCATCATTCTACCTTCAAATGTCCCATCAGGTAGACTTCTGAATATTGCAACTTTTCCTAGAGTGAAAGTCATATCTGCATCTCTACGATATTCGTTTACTATTCTATCTCGTTGCATAGCCATCATGTCTCTAGCATCTTCTAGAGAGATAAAGTAACCAACGGCTTTCTTGAATAAGCCACTACTACTTTCTCTTACTGTTCCATTCTTCTGTGCGTTTCTTACGCTGCTGAAATATTGTCTCCAAAGACCTCTCGCTAAAAGAGCGTCTTGCTCAGGGTTTACGTTATTCTGAGAACAAATCTCATCAAACTTAGCCTGAGCATCTTCAAGGCTCATTTCTAATATTTCCGCCGCTTTCTTTATTTCTTCTGTTATTTCATTTTGCATTTTATCGCTTCCATTTTTTTCTTTGGTTTCCTTTAAGCCATTTGCCCTATCATCCAAGAAGCCAAAACCTTTGGAGTCATGTTCCCACTTCTCCATTCTGCTTCTCCAATAATTCTCAAAAACTTAAATTTTTGAGTATGGGAAATATCTGTTTTACTAACTGTGTCGTGTAATCCAACACAAATAGTTTTCATATCGTATGAATCGTAAATCAAATTATGCACCTTCTCTAAAGCATTGTGATGTTTATTTTCTATTAGTAATTCTATTATTTCAGTAAAGGGTTTCAAATTCTTGTTGATTTGATTTTCAAGTGAGGACTTACTAAAACACGCAGCCTGTAGTTCAGTAAGCCCTCGTCTCATGTCTCCATGTAATGACTCTATGAACATTTCCAATTCTTCATCGGAATACTTATTCATTTGTTCTGAAATGAGAACATTACGCATCACTTCAAGCATAGCATCTGCATCTAATCTTTTGAATTGATAGTTAGCACATCTCGATTGAAGTGGATGAATGATTCTGAATCTTTCATTACAGGTAATGATGAATCTACAGTTTGACGAATAACGCTCCATGATTCTCTTTAGAGCATTCTGAGCATCCTTAGTCATACCATCCATCTCATCAAGTAAGATAATCTTGAAAGGAACATCACCTACTTTCGATGTAGAGGCAATGTCCTTTATTTGGTTTCTAACTGTTTCCAACTTTCTATCATCAGACGCATTGATTTCTGTAAAATTCATTCTGAAATCTTCACCTAACATTTCTTTTGCTAAAGCAGTAGCAGCAGCAGTTTTTCCTACTCCTGCTATTCCGAATAACAAAACATTAGGCATATCTTTTTGGATAATCCAAGATTGTGCATCTAATGTAAAACTAGGTTGTCCTATTATGTCGTTTACTTTTTGTGGTCTATATTTTTCAGTCCATAGCATTTTAATTCATCCATTTTTCTAAAGTTTGTATTGGTATTATTGGGTCTGTTTTCCTTTTCCGCTTTTTCTCTCCCAATTTTAGAAGGCGGTTTTCTGTGTTATCAACTCTCGATTGAACATATTTTCTAAATTGTTCATCTTGAATTAAGTCATCAAAGAGATGTGGTGGAAAACCAATTCTCTTTGCTATCTTTGGTTTGATAGAATATGATTTTCTAGTAGGCATTTGCATTTTTCTATGTAATCTACCTTCGTGTGCGTAGGCTAACAATTCGTAAAAGTACGTAGCATTCCACCTACGCTTTACAGAATAATCTACGAATGCTAATTTGTTGGGGTGTAGATTAGGTACTAACCAACTCAATATCTGAACATCGGGTGGTTTAGTTAGTAGAAGCATTTGAGATACGTCTTCTCTATCAGCATTCTTTAGATATTCACGCACCATTGAAAAGGTATCAATATCATAGTTTCTAGGCTCTTGAGAACGTGGGGCTATAGATTGTATATCTTCGGCCATTGTTCGCTTTGTGCAGCGTTTTAGAGTGCATAAAGACATGATAGATTTAGGCACGTCCTTTTGATTATCAGAAAGGAGAACCGTTTGACCTCTATATTCAAGCATGGCCCTTCTAATAATATCAGTTTTAGGTTTGTAATTGACTTCATCAATCACTAATCCCAAAGTATCATCGAGACTAAAATTATCTAATTCTTCTATTTCATTAGCATAAAAGAATATATGATTTTCAGAAACAAATTCTAGTGCCTTTGTTTTCTTTTCTGTGTCTGTTTTTCCTACTATTATTATTGGTTTATTTTGTATGTGTTTTTTTGTTGTTTTTATTAGGCTCATTTTCGACCCTCACTTCTAATATATCATCGTATTTTGCTCCACAACTACAACTAATTTTCATTATGAACCATTTCAAATTGTTTTCATTATATGTTCCTGCTTCGTAGCCAAATGTTGCACCACCACATTCTCTACAACCTAAAAATAATCTATTGACTGTATAATGTTCTATGATTTCATCATCTGTGGCTTCTTCTTTTGGCTCGCCCATCATTACAGATAATTTACAAATGTTGCATAGTCCTTTTTCAACTTCATTTAGATTACATCTAGAACAAAGCATCAGACCAACTCTTTGATTCTTAGAATATCTTCAAACCCTTCAAGAGATAGATGTTTTCCATTATACACAATAGAAAATATTCTCATAAAATCATCCCATTCTACATTTGAATTATCTAACTTAGGTGGTAAAATATCTAAGACCTTTCCAATTTCTGAGTTTTTTGTTATTTTCAGTATTGGTTTAGGGCGTGTTTTACTTTCACGTTCTTTCAACGTAGATGTTATTCCGTGTTGCAAAAGTGTTCTTTGTAATGAAAGTAAAAAGTTCTCATTACCTCTAAATGAAATCTTTAGCCTAACCCTATAACCGATACTACTAGCATCGTTCTTAGTGATATTACACTCAGGTTTAGGACATGAGATTAGTATTCCTTGAAGCATCTCCTTGCTGAACATTGTAACGACTGAACAATTTTTGGCTTAAAATATTACTCTACATCACCTGTGTATTCGGGGTGATTCTTAGGTAAATATTTTCTACGGCTTTCCATTTTGTTTTTGAAAGTATCACCGATATTCAACGCTGCTTTATGGAAGCGTTTCTCGGCTACTTTATCTCCTTCGGGAACTCCCTTCTCTTTGATTTCTCTTAGAGTTACAGAAAACTGCCTATCAGGATTATAACCACATTCGGAGATTGCTTTTATGATTTCAAATTCTGCGTGTTTTACGCTACCAAATCTCATTTCTTATTCACCCTTTTCTTTGCAATTTTACGCGTTGTTCTTACCTTTGTTAAGTATATCATTTCACTAATAATACCGGAAACACAAAGGAATATAAAAAACGCAGATATTATTTGACCGTTTTGAAATAAAAGTTCTAAATTAGAATCTGTAGTTTGTCTGAGTTCTAATTTAGTTGCATTGAATAATGCTAATCCCGAAATAAAAAGACCTATTCCATAGATAAAGGTTCTAGTAAATATATTAAATTTGAATTTATTACTCATCTCATCACTACCCATTTACAACAAGTATCTGCGTTAGGTGTTCTGACTCTAAGGTTTAGAGATTTACCACAAACTTCACAATTCATCTAGCCATCTCCTTTTTTAGTCTTAAACATCTAGCACAAGTTGTAGTCCTTTCTGACCTAACGTGATTAACTAATTTTTTACAAGTATTACATTTGTATTTTCTCATTATATCATTTCCTTTACATCTTCTAATGTGTTACAATCTGTCGGGTATTTATCATCTCTAATTCTGATAAATCTTGGAAATCTTAACCCGTATGTTCCATCTTTATTTTGTGTTACTAAATCTGCCTCAACTTCTACTACTATTCTAGGAAGAACATAAAAGACCTCTTTAGCATATTTATCCACAATTTTTCTCAATTCATTTGTTAAAAAGAATAATTGCATTTCAGTAAAGCCTAATCCGACTTTACCTATTTCCGTATATCCATTATCACTTACAACTGAAATACCAAAACTACTCATCACTTGAGAGTTTTTACCTGTACCATATTCAGCAGAAGTGATTACTACATCTAGATTAATTCTAGTTGGTTTGTGTTTTAGAATAGAATTTGTCCTGCCTGATTTATACTCGCTATCTAAATCCTTAATCATAATACCTTCATAACCACCTGATATTGCGTAATTATACGCAGTATCAATATCATTACTCAAAAACTCAGTAATATATTCCTCATCAAAGTTATCTTTGAGAATGTTTATTCTTTCACGGTATGATTTTTCAAGACACGATTCCCCATTGAAAGATATTACATCGAATATAATTAATTTAACAGGACAATCTCTAATCGCCTTTTCCTTATCCTTTGAATGAACTCTTGTTCCTAACTTAGAATGAGGGGCAGGATTTCCTTGAATATCTACAGGATAGATTTCAGTATCAATAATAAAACTACCATTCCAATCAACTTCCTCGACAATATCAGTAAATTGTTCTGTAACAATCTTACCTTTACGGTTGAAAACAGTCATATCTCCGTTATCATTTCTATGTAATTGATACCTATTTCCATCATACTTGATATCAACTGTATAGTTTTCGGGAAGATTATTGTTCAATTTCTTAGCCAAAGACGGCTTAATGAATGTGCAATAATCTAATTTCATTGGTGGGATTTTACCTGATTCCAAATAAGTAACAATACTTTTCAACGAATTGTATCTTGAAAACTTTACAATATCATGTTGAGGATAGTACAAATTCAACGCCTTGATTAATGTTGATTCGAGTATTCCGTTATTGGGTGTTCTAGTCCAATAACGAATAAACCATTTCATTTCTAATCCTGAAAGTTCACTAAAAAACGAATCAAACTTATCAAATGATGATGAGTCTAACTTTGAACAAACCACATTCAACATTTGATAAAATTGTTTTATCGTATAATTAGAATAGTCTGAACCATCACCTACAAATTTCCATACGCCTTGTCCTAAATCTCCATCCCATATTTCCTGACTAGTAATTATTTCATCATCAAATACGTTGAGAGATTTAGCAATCCATTCTACTGCTCTTTTAGAACCAATATTGTTTGGTGGATAGTCTAGACTGAGAATAGAAATCAAACTAGCCTTATCTTCTGTGCTAGTTAATAGAGAACCTAATCTCTTTATTTTCTCAGTTGGTGTTCGGTATTCTATTGATTCACAAAACCTAACAAAACTACTCAAATTCATGGTTTCCACCAAAGATAGTATCTAGAGAATCATAGAGAATCTTTGCTTCTTCCATGTTTACTCTAACTCCTTTCTTAGTTGGATTTCCGTTTGAGTTCCAACGGATATCTACAACATCTATTTTCCAATAGTTTCCTATTTTTACTATTAATTCTTCATTTGCGTTTCTTGGTATTCTTACTAATATTCTTTCATTCTCCATGCCAACCATTCCTAAAACTCTTGTAGTCTTTTAGTGATTTAAAGTATCTAGGCGATTCCCATTTGTCTACTCTATTTGCTACCCAAATAACTCCACCTAAACTACTAATTTTTACAATTTCATATTCTTTTTCATCAACCTGAATCATGTCTTCTGTTTGAACATCGGGTACTAAACCATAGTGCCTTGATAATTCACTTGCAACAGAAGGCATATTTTCTGCAACATATTTGATAATCAACCCTCTTTGAATTGGTATCTTTGCGTCTACTGTGATTTTTATGTTGCCTGTAAAATCACAACCCTTACAACCATTACTATTCTTTTTCTCATCTGTACAAATGGGACAAGGTACTTCTGCGGGTAATGGTGCAGGAAAATTAATCGTTACCGCTTGTTTCATTCTAAACACTCTTGGCCTGTTAGTAATCTATACTCGACAGTATATTCAATAGTAATATCAAAATCAAAATCGGGTATATCTAACATGACTAAGCCCATAGATGGTGCATGGCCTGAATCAAACCTATGAAAATCAGAATCGGTAAAAGTTAAACTAACATTGTGTGGTGTGGAAACTAATGAATACGAACCACTTTCAATTGTAATGTTTGTGTCTAAAACAATATCATCTGAAAGATGAATCTCTCTAGTCATTAACGCTGATGTATCAACACTAGTATCATTGTTGTATGTATGTACATGAGAAGTCCAACTAGTAGATAGTTCTAGTGCGTATTCTGCTGAGATATCATACGTTTCGTTTGATGATGTATTCAACAGTTCATAGGTATAGACCGTAAAGTTTTCAGTTTTTGAAGTGGAATCATCCACGTATAGATATCCACCCACACTATCAAAGGTAAGATTGTTGAAAATAACACTATTATTTATCACTTCAAAACTCAAATGTGTGGCCGTATATGTAAAAGAACGTAGTTCCAACCATTTTGTTTCATTTCCTATACTAATAGGAGAATATGTGTCGTTCTCTAATAAAACAATAGTTCCTGATTCGGTTTCCCAATCAGGGTCGGTACAATCGTCAAAGAAATCTACAGGGTCAGGAATTGAATCTGTGCATCCTGCTAACATAGTTGTTACTAATAATAATGCTATCATTTTTTTCATTAAATCACCTTTTATTAAATTGGAAATCTGCAATGTCTCCTAGTGCTAGTTGTTCTCTATCTGCAATGAATTGTGCAGTATCAACAATCATTTTGTGCAACCTAAGCACATCACCTGTTATTCTTAAACTTTGGTCTAAATCATTTCTAATGTATTCTAGTTCTGTTTTCAGGGAAGCATTCTCACTAATTAATTCCGAAACTGATTCGGTAAGAGATTCTAATTCTTCTTTCATTTTTTTAATTTCATCAAAGTGCATTATTAATCACCACTTACTTCCAACATTTTTCTTTTCAGCGTATGCTAACTTCCTTCTTTCGGCTTTACGCTCAGTCTTTCCTTTTCTTCTTGAGATTCTTGCTGCTTTGCTTTTACTAATCATTCTTCTTCACCATCCAAAATATCTTCTGCTACATTTACCCATTCAGGCTTTGCAGGTTGTTCATAGAATCCCAAATAACACTTCTTTGAAAGCCCATCATCACAACGATATGCTAAGTATTCTCTATCACCTAATACTATTGCAGACTCCATCAAAGTTTTCCATGTGTTAATTGTAGACCAATCAGTTCCACTAAAATACGCACTACCAAATGGGTGTGTATGAATCCAACACTTGTAAGGTAATTGCATTCCGTCTAATCCATCTTCTTGATTTTCAAAGGAAACAAAAGAAGGTGTTCCTACACTAATATACAAGTCATCTTTAGCATCAATCAAAACTTGAATTTCTCTAGGTTTATCGAAAGCCTCAGTTGATTGCTTCCAAATCTCATCCAAAAATAATTCTGTGATATTACAAGGAAAAACAAATCCTTGCATTAATCCTTTGACCCTATCAAAAGACTCCTGTATCTTTTCTTTCCAATCTTCATTCTTTATTTCTAATTCTTCAATATTCATATTATAACATTCCTGTATCTTTTAACAGGAGGAAAACAACACCAACACTAGTTATGCCGAGTAATAACATAACTAAACTTGATTTGCTATCTTCTTTTTCGGGATAGGGTATTCCTGTTAGATGACCCCACTTATACAAAACAGAACCCGCAGTTCTGTTATATCCCATTTTGTTCATTCTTTCTGATACTTCTTCGGGTGTATATCCCCTATTAACAAGCATCATTAACGCTTTTTCTTCTTTGTCTGACCATAATTTACTCATATCATACACCGCCTACACTATCTAAGTATAAATCCATACTGTTTTCAAATTCGTGAAACGCTTTATGTCCTGCGATAAAACCACCTGCATGACGTTTAGTTCCTAGAAATTTTTCACCACAAGCAGGACAAGAAACTTCTACGATTTCCGCTTGAGGATAATAACCATCTGTACAAATTACATTAATTATTTCTCCTAAGTCGCCTTCATCTAAATCCTCAATATTCGATTGATGGTTTTCTTCACTCATATCAAACTTCAACCCCTAGCCGTAAAGACTTGATATTTAATTTGTATGAATAAATTATACCATTCATATCAAAAACCCAATGAGAAGACCAACGTTCAAGACTAAAGATACTCCTAGCAAACCTGCTAGTCTAGCGTATTTAGCATACAATTCTTCATATTCTTTCAGTTCACTATTGTTCATGTATCTACCCATTATATATTCACCACCTTGTATTCTGCAACGTCATCATTATTTACAAACCAACGTTGAATCCATTGTGCGCCCATAGCAGCAATAACCATGTGCATTGTATTGATTTGTTTTCCTGTACCGTTCCAATCACTTGCTTGGCAAGAAAAACTACCATCTTCACCGTTCAATGCTTCTGTTAGCATATTTTCTTCTGCTTTGTAAGAAAACAATGCTGCATTTCGCCCTTGTGAGCGCAAATCTAGCCACTTAACCTTAGCAGCGTTACCAAAGCCTAGTTTGTAGACTAAACGCCTTGTAGCAAGGTTATCTACACAACACACAATCAAGTCAAAATTCTTTGAAAGTTGGCTTTCGACTAATACATCAAAGGGTTCAGAATTTACACTTCGATATTTATCGGCTAAACAATCACTTTTGTTTCTACCAACATCATCAGGACTGTAATTCTGATATCCTAGATTCTTACTTTCTACAACATCTGAATCATAGATTGTAATATCATACAACATTCTTTTTCCACGTTCATATTCATTTGTGTTTATTCTTGAGAGGAAATCAACCAAATAACTGCCGATTCCCCCTGCTCCTATTATCATTATATTTCTCATACAAATTCCTCTATTTTCATTTTTCTTGCATCTCTTTTTTCATATCCCCATGTTTCTACCAACCTATCAGTTGCAGTTCTGATAGATACCTCAGTTGTAGGATAGACTCTTACTATCCCTCGCTGAGTTACTTCTTCGTTACCTGTTAGTTCTGAGCAAAGCCAAACACTAGCAGCGATATCAGTTTTAGACATATTTCTGTCTAATGCTTGATATTTTTGATTAACAATGTTTACAAAGTTAATACATTGTTCTCTAAAATTACTATCTTTTACATTAAGTAAATCTAAGATAGTTGCAGTTTCTTTGAATACATCAATATTAGAAAACACAAATGATTTTCTAAAGTGTTTTGCACATATTCTAGAAACTCTAACTATGTATTTCATACTTACATCAGTTAGTTTTACGTGTTGTTTGAGACTACAAACAATTTCTAAATCTTTAATAAAATAATATGTAATACCTGCTGCCCTTCTTTCTATAGAATAGCCTTGAAGTAATCTAAGATTATCTAATCTCATATACATATTTATGCAGACTTCTCTTTGGCTTTTACTGATTTCATATTCCGATAAAAACATATTAATCAGCGTCTTTGCTTGTTTTTGTGATGAAGTAACTCCCGCACCTCTAATTTGATTCATTCTAAAGTTATGTCTTCTACTAGTAGTAGTAGAGTCCGTAGACCAAATGTGTGAACCTAAATATCCATTATCAGGTTGTAAATTACTTTGGCCTAAATCATCAAAGAGAATTCTTTTAGTTTCTTCAAATGGGTTGGTCAATATAACTAAACCACATGAATCACAAACCGTTTCACCTAATCTTTCATCGAAAGAGAATTCATTACCTGAACATTCGGAACATTTATTCAATGTCCCACCTCATTTCACCGTTCAAATAAGATTCATCTATTCTATATGAAGGACTTACAGTTGCGTTCTGAATATGTTCTTTCAATGTATAAACCATATATTCTATACCTGTATTATCATTTAATAGAATTAATGCTCTACTAGCCAATTGGTCGCCGACACTTGAACCCTGCACGACTGTATCAATACAAATACTTGCCGTCATATAATCCATAGGATATTCTTCAAATGGATATTTTTCTTCAAAATCGTGTGCGAGTTCGTCAATTTCTTGTTCTGTTAACATTCTATGGACTGCTACAGATTGATGTTGTCCTTTAGTAGAAGTGAATATGTTTCCATCTTCGGTATCATTAACATGGTCATATTCTGCTTGTCTCAGAACCACCCAATCACTTAATTCACCCCTAACATACAGTCCGTATGTAGGCATATTGGGAATTTTAATTGGATAGAGTCGGTCATTTTGTTTACACAAATCAATAACTAATTGTTTTGCTCTTTCCTGTACCAAATTTTCTGTTCTATTTTGTTTCAACCATTCAACCATTAATTGCCGTTGAGCAGAAGTTGGTTCTTCGCCGAATAATTGCTCCCATAACTTTGGAGGGGAAATAAGACTCCATTTCTTAGACTTGGCTTTATTAAATCTAAAACAATCTATGAACGTATTCAAATCTTTAACTGATATTTCAGCCCACACGTTAGATGATATTTCCAATGCTAATTTGTTCTTAGAAATTCTTCTTGTGTTTATTTTACACTCCACTTTATGTCCTTCTGAATAGAAATGATAAGGTGTTCTATTTTCTAGAGCATACAAAACATTCGGTGGATAGTTTAGTAGATTGTCTACATAATCATTCATTTTTTTAGCAGAACGTGTATGTTCTGAATACAACAAAACTTTTGCTATTATTTTAAAGAAGTCGTTCTTTTTAACCGATGTAGAATTTATGGAATATCTTGGGTCTTTCATAAGAATGAGGTTACACCTTCCATCTTTATACTTGAAACCGATTTTAGCAAAAAAACCGTCATCTAATTCTTGATTATAGTAAGGACTTCTTTTACTGTGCGTTTTCAGTAAACTACGTTGTAAATGTTCTGCTAATATTTCTTCTAAGTAATTATATCCCACACTTCCATTTCTAAGTCCTATCTCAGATATATTCCAAATATATTCCCCTCTATTATTTAGGTTATTTTTCAAACGCCTACTATTAGAATATCTAGTTGCACTAATTATATTCCTACCCGTAGTTTTGAATAGGAAACTCATTCTATGATGAGTATGGTTGTCTGATAAATTTAATTTTATTTTCATATTCTTCACTTTCTCCATTTTTATAATAATAATTTCTACGTTGTATTAGGTTACGTAGACCCCTTCTTTTTTTATTTACATCATCGTGATATCTTTCGTCTCCTTTAGGAACGTTAGCAAACACAAGGTCTAACGCAACCCCTTTAGACAATAGATTAATCCCTTCATCTGCGCTATATCTTTTACGATATACGCTTTCACATATTCTATCTATAAGATGTTGTGAATGGCGTTGGCTATAGTTACTATAAACTTCTTTAATAGTAGATTCAGGGATGTTTTGTGTCTGAAAAATCAGAAACTCATGTATTATGTGAAATTCCTCAGATTTCACACGCTCCGCCTGCACAAGCAATCTCTCCCTGTAGTGTTGTATTATCAGTCAGTTCTACTATCTTAGTTAAATCTATTTCCTTTAACAAAGGAAGTAGTTTTTTGTAATCTTCTTTTGATATTTCTTCAAAGGGTGCTTGAGCATATAATCCGCCGTCATAAGGTAAAACAGATAGACCATTGTAGATATCTCTATTGTCCCAAAGCCATCTTCCGACCATATCCCATTCACCATCTTTTACATTTATTGTTGCAGACACATTATGAGTGTTAAATCCTTTAACATGACCCTTCTTTACCCACGATTGGCTAAATAATTTTACCCTTTCTAGCATTTCTAAGGTAGATTCTTCTCTTGTTATCGCTCCTTTAGGCGATTTCTGTGGAATAGAGATAACTGCTTGATTTCCTCCCATAACACAATCTTCTACTAAGTCAGGTAAGTTAGTTTTGAGATATTCATAGATAGGTTCAGATTTCAAAACTCTAATTCTTCTGATGTAGTATTCTGAATGCCAAGAGTGTATTCCTGATGAAGTTCCTAGCACTAAACTAGTAGTTCCCGCAGGTTTTACACAAGTTGTGCGAGCAGCAGAATTTATTCCTAATCTATTGGCCCACAAGTGGTTTGTACCAACAACAACATTAGACATTTCTTTTAGTTCTGATTCAGACCACTCTTTACTAGCAATACCCGTCATTGATACACCAATGAGTGCATCTTTTTCTGTGGTCATTTTCCAAATAGGTCTTAGATAATGAAAATCTGTGTATGATGCCTGTAATGTTCCTAAAATAGTAGCAGCAGATACTCTACCCTTCAAATCTTCATGTGATTCAATGTTTGAAGCATTGATTTCAGTAAGATTGCAAAACTGATAAGGTCTAAGAGCAATCTCACAACAAGGATTAGTTCCCCAATCAATATCGTTAGTTAGATAAAAGGCAGGTTCTCCTGTGCCTGATTCAGCAATATTATTCCAAATATTATGGAATGCTTCTTTCTTAGAATCATCTTTTTCTAAATCATTTCTAAGGAAAACTGCTGAGTTATTCGCTCTCATCCTTTGAGGATTCTCATTCCAAAATTCACCATCTTTACAATGAAGCATTAATTCATCATCAGGACTAAACAAAGAAATCATTGCTGCTCTACGAATACCACCTGCTAATACTGCATCAGCAATATAACACATGATATCGTGGCATTGTAACGATGTTAATTGTTTATTATCACTTGCAACTGATTGTAAAATCGCTTCAATATTATTGATACAATCTTCTAACACTTTTGGATTTGGTGAGCGACCACCACTAGTTTTCAAAAGAGAACCTTCGGGTCTGATATCTCTATAATCGAATTTTAATCTATTTCCTCCAATAACATAGGAATTTATCAATTCGTAAATCGCATCAGCCCATCCTTCAATTGAATCCTGAATTTTATATCTCACTTTGATATATGAACGCTCTTTAAGAAAAGGTAATTTGTTTATGTGATGTTTTTGAACAGAATAACCAACTCCTGTTCCACCTAATAACAAAAACATTGCTTCTGAAAAAGAACGTATAGAATCAATTGGCATATATGCACAATTGTACACTCTATTAGGAGATAAATCAATTGCTTTACCTGCAAATTGCATAGAGCGCATTGATGGTAGGACTTTCTTTGGTAGCACATAATTGATATAAACATCTGATATTTCTTGTCTAAATTCAGGGAATTTTTCTATGTGCATCTGCATATTTCTTGATACGATTTCAGGCCAAGTTTCTCTACGTTGCTTGTTTGAATCGTATTTTGAGTATTTCATATAAGTTGTAATGTCTGATAGTATTTCTTGTTGTATTTCCATGTTAATCACCGAAAGAAGTGGGCCTCTCACCCACCCGCCGAATATTTCCCTCCGGTGGGATTTGCTACACGCTAGAGTAAGCATATAGTGATAAGGGCGATAGATAAAATAGGGGTTAATTCATCTATCGCTTTACGTATTTCCGATAGGATTGTTTGTGGAGTTCAATATCCACCGACAACTGCCGGAACTAGGTTTACGGATTCTACTGAATCCCACTCAACCGATGTAATGTTTTCTCTTGAAGTAAAAGCACCATCAACGAAAACCCAATGTGTCGGGTGGTCGTTAATTTGGTCAATTACTTCACTTTCTGTTACAGTCAGTTGCGTGTGTCCTGTTTCGTTCAATATATTCAATATCATTTTTATTCACCTGTTTCTTCTTGTTGGTTTTCCAATCTAGACATTTTAGATTTCTCTAGTCTAGTAGACAGAACGTTGATTGTTGTTTCATAATGAGACAACATAGCATTAACACTATTCAGTTCTGCTTGGAGTTGGTTTGCGATTGCTATAAGTTGGTTTGCTTGATTAACCAAATTAGCATTCTGCTCAAGGACTTCATCAAAAGTCCTCGTTTCCGTTTCTAGGTCTTCTACAATTTCTTCAATTTCTTCATCATTTTCTTTTGCCATTTTACTCACCCGTAATATGTCTCCTGTGTCTTTCAATCTCAGCAGGAGTTAGTATTTCAAAAAGTTTTTGCACTTGTTTTTCAGATAGAGGCTTTGCCTCGATGATTTGTCTCTTGATAGTTGTAAGAAAACCATGTTCCCATCCTCTAACTAGATTAGTATCAAAAATTGGTAAATCAAAGTATTCACAATTCTTCAAAAACGTGTAATTGCGAGCCACTTCTGAATTCCATTCTTTGAATCCATCTTTTCTAGCCAAAGATAATTGTTCAAATCTTCTTTCTAACATTTTATCTTCAAGTTTGAATTTATCTACATAATTATTCAATCTCATTATGAAAATACCTATGTCCTCAAGAAGTCTATCATTAGGAAATCCTCTTGTGTGAATTTGAGCCTTTGGATTATCGGGATGATTCCATCTCCAAACAATAGAAGCCATTTGATATTCAGGAGAGAATTTTTCTCCTTTACTTGATTTACGAATTCTAGTAATGGGGCGCACAAGTTCTAGCGTATCATCGTAATATGTTTTACCTGTATGATTAACATTAATTCTCAAATCCATATCCTTAATCCTGTTGAAATCTTCTTCAAATTCTTCACCATGTTCTTCCCACCAAGCATCACGAATCAAAGATTTAACCATCTGTTGTTTCCATTCTTCGATATCTTTTTCTGTAATAGTGTTGATATCAACTCCTTCGTTTTCACTAAGATGACGTAACACCATCCAATTATTAACACAACTTGAACCGACAATTTCTCTAGTATTGTTTAGTGTGTTTTCAATTTCAAAGTGATAAACAATAGGATGACCACATAAGCACTTGTTAGGATGACCTGATGGATGATTCAAGATGTATTGATTTCGTGATTGAAAACCATTTCTTTGAATTGCTTGTCTCCAAACCTTTCCGGTTACTCTCCATTCTTTCTTTGCTTCTTCATAATCATCTGCAACAGATAAATTAAGTAATTTATCAGTTAATCTAGGATAATTACCAAAAACAAACTCATCTAAATCATCATATTCTGCTTCAAAATCAGTCATCATTATCCATCCTTTCAAACGCCCGTTGTTCAGCAAGATGACCTTGTAACAATTCATTCAATTTACCATGTAGTGCTTCGGCGCAACCTGCAATGAGATTACGATTTAGACACAACCAAATCTTATGTTTGTTATTAAGAACAACCTTCGGGCTATCATTTTCATCCATTGTAATTACAATAGGAGGCATTTCTTCTTCATCAATCAACCTAAATTCTACATCCATCAACGAAACCTCCTACACATTTCACGCATTGCTTGTCTTCTGTTTAGACCATTTTGTAAGTTGAGAGTATCTGCTCTATCCTTACAATTTTCTAAACTCAGATATATTTCACCTGTGTCTCTTATTCTTCCATTTTCTTCAATGTAATTTAATATGTATTTTCCTTTCATATTTCCAAACCAATATATTTTCATTTTTATTCCTTCCTTTTCATAAAATCTATGTATTCATGCGTAATTCCATCCATTACCGCAGCAATGGTTGTAATTGCGTCTTCTAAAATTGCCTTCTTAATAACATCATTAATTTCAGGCATTTCGTTGTAAGCATCCACCATTCCGTTGAAATGTTTTTGCATTCTCATCAAAGGTGTTTCGCTTTTCATATCTTATCCATCTCCATGTTTCCATCTTCGTCTATTGTTACAAAAGTCATAGATGGTGGTTTCCAAAGAGACAAATCTTTTGCTAATTCCATAACATTAGGAGGGCAAGTTGTTGATTCACCCTCATCATTGAATCCCATTAACAGAACATCTCCGTGAATAGGATTATCCAATAATGTTCTCAATGTTAATCCGTTTGTATTAGTTTCTGAGACTAATACTGCTATTCCTGCGTTGATAGGTAATTCTAGAATTCTAGCCGAATCATTTCCCCATACATCGAAGTTTTTACCTCGATAAACAATTTCGATATTGCCATCAACGGCTCTTTGCATATCTGTATAATCTCTAACGACAAAGGATTCAACTTTCCCGTTTGTTTTAATTACAATTCCTGCTTTCATTCTTCCTCACCAATTCCATGCAATTCAAAGAATGATAATTCAGCAATGCACAAACATTCCTCAATTTCCCATTCTCCACTTGTATTCTGAACTGCTTTTTGTCCTGTATCATTACAATCATTACAATTTTTTTCATCCATTTAAATTTCCTCCACCGAATCTAATGCTAAAGTAATATCATAAACTTTATCACAATGATAACAGATAACGCTATTTATCAACAAACAACCTTCTTCATAACTTCCGTTTGATATGTTTGCTGTAATTAATTCATCTATATGTTCACATCTGCTCATTTTGTAAAGCCTCCATTATCATTTCAGCAGTAACTATTTCATTTTCTTCGATTAATTTGTATCGAATATTACGTTCTCTTAGAAAAGAACTACCAATTCTAACTGCTTGTTGGATATCTGTTATTCCCATTCTTGCAGGAATAACAATCATACAATCACAAGCATCACAACATCTACCTTTGAATGGAGCAGCGTTATTTCCTTCGCTCCAATAGACCTTTCCATTGTAATCCTTTCTTTGTTCAATTTCTTTATCACATAAACTACATTTCATTGTGATGCCTCATTTTTTTCCAATTGTCTTTCTTTATGTAAGATACCAAGCATACGATTACCGTAGATAGTATCTCTAATATGTAGGTTGGGTTTACTGATTTGTACCCAATCATGGTAGAAAATATACCATCTTCCTGTATGATAATTTCCTTCTACCATATCAAGACTACAACTTCTACACAAATACAATTTTTCATTTTTCATAACCCAAAACGCATCTTCACGTTGTGGTTGTCCTAATTGTTCACATCTTATACAGTTGTGTTCAAAATCATTCATTGTTCTATCTCCTTTTTAGGCCACCAATCAGGCTCTTGAGTTTTCCAATCCGCAATGTGGGATTTGTCGTGTATGTAATACGCACGATACTTCTCAATTACTGAAAAACCATCAAAACCTTCAAGTTTTCTACAGTTCATATCTTCTGAGATAGCAACTGCGAATTCAGTCAAACCAATATCAGGTAGTAAATCTAACACATCTGAAAGTTGATATGCGTATTTTTCAAGTACCCATTCAACCTTGTGTCTTTTACCATAACGGCGTGTGTATTCAAAACACAACTCGTAAGCATGGTTGATTAACCATTGATAATTTTGACGTGATTCTCTAGCCCAAATAGTACAGGGGTGATTTAGCATCACCGGATAATACGGTGAGTCAATACCTAAATGCTCCATGATTGTAAAAATCATTTGTGCGCTTTCAGTTGGCATCTTAACTACGTGCTTATTATTCATCATTTCTGCACATTCTTTGGGGTTTTCACTCAATACGAAGATATTCATCCTATTCGCTTCCCTACATAATTTAGATTCTTTTTTGCTCTTGTAATTGCTACGTAACAGATATTTCTTTCCTGTTCTCTATCTGCTGCTGACTTTGCCATTGGATGAGGCATCTTTTCAGGAGACAAAATCCAAACATTATCAGCCTCTAATCCCTTAGCCTTGTGAACTGTTGAAAAGATAACAGAATTCTTTTCCTTATCTCCAAAGATAGTTTTGATATTCTTAATAAGACCACCAACAGTTAGAGTATTTCTAGACATGAGATGTATAATACACTCATACTTATCTTTCAAACTTTGAACCTGTCTGTCCTTTTCTGCATTGGTTAGTGCAACAATTAGATTCTCTACGTATTCTTCAAGTAGAGGCTTGAACATATGAAGTTCCATATCCATATCTTTTGTTATCTTCTTGACTAATGCTTCAAGACTAACTCCGATATCTCTACCTAGAACCTTTGCAGGAACACCTGATGCAATTAATCTAAAACATTCTCCGACCAATGGAGCATTGACTCTACAAAGAACCAAATCTCCGAGTTCAGGAGTAAAGGCTGCATGAACATTTACTGCACCATCAATTGCATCATCAGGACAATTGTAATTCTCTTGAAATCTTTGAGCATCTGCAACTACAGTTTTAGGACACCTGAAAGTAGTGGAGAGAGTTAGCCTCTCGATAATTCTCTTGGAATCTTTAGCCATCATCTTCTGTAACATGATATCCATGCTATTTGAATCAGCACCTCTAAACCCGTAAATTGCTTGGTTTGGGTCGCCAACAATAACTAATCTTCCACCATTGCAAGTTCTCAAAACTAATTCTCTTTGAGCCTCATTGAAATCTTGAGCCTCATCAACAAACACATTATCGTAATGTTGCATTGGCATATTGTGAATTAGCGGTAGCCAAATCATATCATCAAAGTCTAGAATAGATACATCAGTTGAATTATTGTAGATTGTTTTCATTGCTTGAAGTGCATCATTGAAATCACGAATACCATCAAACTCGATATCATATTCATCAACTAGAGCATTGATTTGTTCTCTATCATCCCAATCAGATAGCGAACCCTTTAGCAAACTAATCAACTTACACAATTGGTTTGTAGACTTGTAGTTCTTACCTAGCACATTATTCACAATGTTTCGTGTCTTTCTATTATCAACTTTGGCTCTACGATTTTGGGCTTTTACTGCCTTCAATCCTAGAGCATGGAATGTTTTTGCCTCACAATCATGTGGCAACTTCTTATCCAATTCTGTTGCTATAGATTTGTTGAAAGCAAGAAACATCTTACTTCCTGAGCATCTATTTGCTCCTTCGACAATCGTATATGTTTTGCCTGTTCCTGCACCTGCATAAACAATTACGTGCTTGTCTGTGTTTTCAATTACGTTCCAAATTTTTTCTTGTTCATTTGTATTTTTAAACATATTTTTCACCTCCGTAAAGAGTGGAATGGGAAAACCGAGAAAGAAGGGAAGTAGACTAACAACCCTTGACTAGTGAATCTATGGCTTTTTCTTTTTTATCGCGTCAAAACTCGGCTCGTTTGCAGGATTAGGATGTGAAAAAAATTCCTGCAAAATTGAGTGTAAATGGGGGAAATGAGAAAGTTACTATGCTATTCAAAGGAACACAAACGACAGTAGAAGAAATATGGTTCTCATTATTACCGTAACAAACCCCCGAATAAATCAAGGGTAACTTGTCTATGAATGTTTAGTAAAGAGTAAGGGAAAAAGAACGAACAAAACATGGGGGAAAGTCCGTTGCCGCAAATTTGCTACGGAGATAATTTTCTTTTTTTATTTTGGCAAACCTTACTCCAAAGGAGTGTGATAGGTAGAGGAAAAAGCAATCGGTACTATGCCCTAGATAAACGAGATATATCAATTGTCGGTAAGCACGACAACTATTTATTTTACACGACTATACGACTACTCATATTTTATAGCGCAAAGTAACTTGTTGGATATTCAACAGTTAGTATAGTCCCTTCTGAAAAGTAGCGAGGAACGCACGTAGCAATTCAACAGGTTCGCCACATAATCAGAATTTTTAACTCAAACATCTTTATGCTTTTATTACTTATCAAAACCTCAAGTCTCACGAAATTTATTTTCCCCCGTCAGGGATTATATCTTACAATTTCATGTGTGAGTGGGAAATTTGGCCAAAATCGCATATTTCTCAATGTTTATCACCGATGATAAATATCAACAGGCTTTCAGTCATGCGATTTGACCCTATGTTTCTCATTTCTCATGTTTATCATGCCTCTCGGCACAAGAGAGAGAGAGAGAGAGAGAGAGAGAGAGATGATGATAATAATGATAAATGATAATAATATATCATTATCTTTCTTTTTACTACCGTCAGCCCCATTTTTTCATTCTCATTCGATGAGAATAATGTGAGAATAATGAGAATCTCAAGTCTGAGCCATGAGATTTCAGCGTTAATATCAATAATAAATATGTAATCGAATATTATATTTCAATAATCAATATTCCATTGAATATCTAATATTGTATAAGTTATAATATATTATATTATTATTATATTATATTATAGTCAAGAGTAGTTCATGTTGGGGGTAGGTAGGTTAGGGTATAACTTTTTGATACCAATTGAGTTATTGGTGTTGATATATTGACTTAGAATAAGTCGCAATTAAATCACTAAAGATAAACAACCTGAAAAAGCCGATTTCCCTTATAAACGTCCCGACATCACATTCCGGCCTTCCCCGATTCTTAACTTTAGCAATCGTAAAAGATACAACCATATGGTATGGTGCTTTGATGAATACCTTATAGGGGAAAAACGCTCTTTTAGATTGTTAGGGCGGGGAAGTCTTAACATGGAGTTGAAAAATATGGCAATAGTCGAAAATTACAAATCAGAGTTTGTTCCAACAGTTGAGGCCGTGCTCGAAAACGAAAACTTTACTCCTGTAAAGGCGTATCATCCGGATGTAATCCGCGATACAATCCAAATGGGACTAGATGACGAAAAGCAGCAAACTAAAGCAGTTGCAATGATTAAAACAATCATCAACGAGCATTACGCTGACTTGGGCGTTTTCCGCCGAAGGTCTGCTTCAGTTGAATTGGCTGGTGAATATCTTGAGACATTCAATAACATTGCAAGCGCGGTTAATTCCGGTCTTGATTCTCTTGATTCTACTGATGAAGCACATATGCTTGATGCAGTTAAGCCAAAGAAATCCGCAATAAACCCGAACCCACGATATGCTTCAGCAACTGAAGCGGTTGAGGCTAAGGTTCTCCGTGCAGTCCGAGCGCATCTAATTAAGATGCAGGAGTCTGCCTGATTATCGTAAAACTTCCCCGCCTGAAACACCTTAATCTCATTAATTTTGAGATTTTGGGGTTTTGGGGTAATCAACAAAGCAGTACAACCATATGGTGTGAATGCTTTGGGAATACCTGATAAGTAGAAAATGGAGTTTATTGATATGACTCAACAAGTCCCGCCCCAAATACCAAAAATTGAAAGTGAATATCCTTACAAAGTTGTTCTAGGTCAAATGAAACAAGGTTCAGACTTAGTTTGGAGTGTTAAAGAAGTGCGAGTTTTTGCAGATGACCCGACAGTAGTTATTCAAGAATCTGTTCGCATTGCTTCAATACTTGCAAACATTCTTCAACAAGCCGATGAAATTCCTATTGATAAATCAAGGACGCTGAAAATATGACGGAGACGAATTGTGTTTTCATGTGTGATAATGAGAAAGATAATCCTGATTTTCCATGTGATATTCATTTATATGAAAATGTTCAACAACAAACTGAGATTACTCCTATTAAAACAGAAGATTCCTTTGAGTTAGAACATGGTTTTTCTCATTATTTAGATTCAGAAATTATTCGTTATTATTGTAATAATTGTAATACTGAATTTACTTATGATGAAGTGCTAGAAATGATAGGAGAGGAAGAAGAATGACCTTTAGAAATATATTTCAAACTAGACATTATTTCTTTTTCGTTCATCTAATTCTTTTATTGAAATTAAGTAAGTCTCAAATAAGTAAAATGAAATCTGAATTAAGTAAATGGAATAACAATTTTGATTCAGATAAATGGGATGAAGCAATTCAGAACATTTCAGAATTACATGATTAGATTCATACGCCCTTTTGCGTAAAACAGCGAATGGAAAGACGGAGTATCAACAGTAAGCACCAAAAAGAAGGTTGATTCTAGATACGATACCTTTGAGGTCTTCGTTTAACGCTCCCGATTTCCATTATAATAAATTAATTTCCTAATTAGTGGTTTTGTTAGTTTCCACTATGTTTTTGTTGGGTAGGACACAAAAAACTAACAAAATTAACTTTTGAGGTATTCTTCAAAGCAGATACTACCATATGGTAAGGTGCTTTCGTTATTACCTTATATAGAGTAAGGTTATTTTAAGGGTATGTTCAACTCAGTCGTTGATATTCAAGCCCTACCACCTGAAGAAATAACCCTAAATCATTTTCTTGAAGATTTAGAGAATATTGAGGAATTCTCCAATTCTAGAGAGTTATTCCACAGTAGAGCATATCACCCCGAAGGTGATGGTTCTCTATTTGCTCACATGGTTGAAGTGTTCAATACATGGGTTCAAGATTCTCTTAGAAGTCTACTAGGTTATTATGGTATATTGTTCCATGATATCGGAAAGCAGGAATGTGCTGAGTGGAAAGGTGATGATAAGGGATTTCATTCTTTTATCAAGCATGAATCCGTAGGTGTTCGCATATTTATGGAGAAATATTCGGATATGAATCCATTTGTTTCTGATAATAAAGAACATATTGCTTGGATTATTGCTCAACATACTAACTTTTGGAATGTTAAGAAGCATGGAAAGAGTTTGGCTATTGCTACTCATCCTAGATTTCATACATTGGTTGAAGTTTGCAAGGCTGATAAAATGGGTTTCAAGGATGATGAATTAGTGGATAGATATTCTCATTTCAAGGAAATTGCTCTTTTGGAGGCTGCCTGAAATGGGGAGGCAAACAATGATGCGAGTATTATCCCGATATGCAAAAGGGCGCAGAAGTTGGAGTGTTCCTCTTATGCCATCTACAAGGAGGTTTTGAGATATGACTCAAGAAGCAGTTAGAAAGGAAGATTTGCCCGAAACAGAATTGAACGAATGGGGTTTTCCGAATGAAGATTGGAAACACATTGGAAACGGCATTTTTGAAAGAAGGCCGGAGAAGAAAGTTGAACAAACTAAACCTATACTTTCTTTTAATGGAGTCCGAATGAATCAAGAAGATTTTCTTGAAAACATGCGAAAGGTGGCTTATGTTTCGCTGACTGATGAACATCTTGCAGATAGCCCATGCGAAATATGTGGTGATAGAGATTATGATGATTCAGCGGGAGATGTATGTTTTTCTTGCTATCTTGAAGATATATTAGAAAAGTCAAAGCAGGTCTGAAGATTAGGGGGGGTAAAACCCTTCTTTTCTTTGGGGTATTCTAACAAAGTCTGATACCATATGGTTGTTACGAATGTTAAACATAAATCGTGGGGTGGTTTCTCCCACCATATGCTTTGTTGTTCAAATTTTTTTTAATTTTTTTTAATTTTTTTAATTTTTTTAAGTCTTAGTAAGAATTATTTGGCGTTTAATCCTGCGGAGATTAAAAAAAAGCACCCCTAATAGAATAAAACCGCTAAAAAACACTAATTTTAAAATTTCGGCGCACTACAGATACATTGGTTGGCAAATAATTAATGGCATAGTGTCCGTAAGAAATAAAATAATAAAACACGCTAAAAGAATAACTTTTATTCTGGTTATAGGATTAACTTAAAAAAAATAATTTCGCAAGTGCCAAAAAAATTCCACCACATTTTTTGAAAAAGAAAGGAGTAATATATTTGACCTTTAGATTTGATATCTGTAAAACCTGCCAATGGGTAATGCAAGTTGAAGAAAGTAAAAATGGTGATTTTTGTATCGTATGTGGGACATATACTACGAGTTAAACTAGGTGTAGTTTGAGTAAAAATTAGGATTAGATAAATAGTAAGAAAAATCTCTCTTAGTCAGATGTTATTGTCCGATAGTTGGATTTGGGGTTTAATTGATGAACCTCATATGTCCGAATTATGGGGTGATGATTACAAAAGTGCTATTTCCAAAGGTTATCCAAAGTTAGTAGTTGAAAATATGTCCATGATTGCTAAAGTAATAGACGGAGATGTAGTTGCTCATACTTCTTTTACTGATATGGGTGATTGGTACTTTATTGGAAATAATTATGTGAAGCGAAATTTTAGAAATCGTGGAATTTTGCGTGAAATGGTAGAAAGAAGGAATAAAATTATTGGAGATATACCTAAGATTGCAATTCTAAGACCTATTGAAAATACTGATTTGTTAAAGTTGAGGAATTTCATAAAGACTTTAGGTTATATTCCTGTCCGAAATTACAAAGACGTAATGGACGTTATGTCCGAAGGCGAATATTTTGAGATTCAAAATTGTGAAGTGTGGAGATTTGATTGAAATGAGTTGGGAAGATATAATTAAAAAACGAGAATTGGCTTATTTTAAACGAGCACAAAAATATCTAGAAAGTGTAGAGAAAAATATAGACACCGCAATGTCTCTTTTAAAAGAAGAAAATGGTGGATGGAAAAGGAACAGAAACGAATTAATGTATCTTCTTGATAATACGTACATAATCCGAGATTTTGAAAACGAATTAGATATGCTACTAAACCTAATAAAAAAGGTTGAGGATAAAGCCACTCAGTTAGGAAAGATGCCGGAAAGGGATGAATTTGATTTTGTACTAGAAAACGAACGTGCAGAAACAGAAAGTGGATATTATGACCCACGAAACATTGGTATGCAGTAGTGATTGAAATGAGTTGGAAAGATATAATTAAAACTGATAGATTAAACAAAGCCCTATCACCCGAAGGTTATAGGCTTTTGGCAAATGAATTAGTTGATGATTTTGCAGAAGAAGTTGGTCGTCTTCCTCATGCTCTTATTACCGAAAAGTCTTATTTATTAGAGTTAAAAAGCACACGATATCCAGAAAATATTCCAAAATACATAAAACATTATGCTAGATTGTTAGACGGACATAGGAATAAAATACCAGAAAAATTTCATTTAGAACTTGATACCCTTATTAAAAACTTAAATGGAATAGCGGGGTTTTTAGAATGAGTTGGGAAGATATACTCAAAAAAACCCCTAGAACGGAAACTGCGAAATTACCTAATCTTTATCCGAAGTCTAAGGAAGATGAGGATAGATTAACACGTATAGTAATAGGTGATAAAAAACCTGAAAAAAAGCGAGAACGAATGAGTGTTCTACATGATAGTAAATATTCTCATTTAGCAACTAAAATTATGGAGGAAATTGAAAAAGAAGGTGGTGCTTTAGGTATGAAAAATCTAGAGCAATTTGCTTCTCCTACTGCTAGTGGTATGAAAAGAATAAAAGAAATTCTTAGTATGTTAGAAGATGAAGGTAAAATATTCAGACATGAAGATGGCGATATCTATACCCATGAACCAAAGAAGTGATTAAAATGACTTGGTTTAACATAGTCAAAGCAAAAAGCATTTCCAAATGGGCGAAACAACTCATTGACTATGTTATGTCTGATGGAAAAGAACGTACTATTACAGAAGTTATAAGAGATATGAAAGTAAAAGGGCAGGAAAATTCACATTTTTCACAAAGTTTTAAGAGTAGATTTATTCCAACTACACAAGAGATTATTGCTTATCTTGGTAGTAATAAAGATTATGAATCTAGAATAGTTGATTCTAGAACAGGAAAGGAATTGAAAAGGAAAGCACGACCTTATCATGTGAAAAAATATCGTGCAATATATGATAACAGGAGAGATTCGGAATGAGTTGGAAAGGTATTTTGAAAGAAAGCCCTGATTATGACCCGCCTATGACTGATAAACAGATAGGATATCTAGTTGAAGGTTGGGTTAAGTTTTTCTTATGGACACGTGAAAATAAATGGAATGAGTATATGGGATTTGGTTTTAATGCCGGAGAAAAAATAGATTATTTACCCGAAGAACAACAAGACCCAAATAACCCTAATTTCATAGGTAATTCAGATGGAATAAATATCCCTTATTCTTATACTAGAGAAGAAATATTACAACAAATAAAAAGCGGTGAAAAATTTACCGCACAAGAATTTTACGATTATGCGGGTGATGGGGCTTTTTACGATAATGCGTTAGATTTTTCTGTTACTGATGTTAAAGACGTTAAACTACCTAAAAAAGAATATCCTCAAAATGATAGTGCGTGGTTTGAAATTCTGTCTGATTATGTGAGAGAATTAGCAAAAGTTGGTAAAACAACTTCTATTATTGATAAGTATTTTACAGAAGACATAGAAAGTACATATCATCCTAAACTCAAAGAAAAGATGAATATTAAGAAAATGAGTTGGAAAAACGTAATCAAATCAAAAGAAGAACCTGTTCACATTAATTTTCTTAGTGAGGATAAACTAATGGCTTGGGTAAATGGGCGTGGCCCATACACAGTAAGGTCTATCTATGCTAATTTGAAGAAAAATGGAACATTTGAAGATAGAAGGGAATTTCTTGATGGTAAAAGGCTTAGGTGATTAAAATGAGTTGGGAAAATATTCTAAAAAACCAATTTCAAGAAATTGATAATTTTATACTAGAAATGAAAAAAATTAATCTTGTAGCAGAAAATACATATAGAAATTTTGATAATGAATCCTATAGAAAATTTCAGACTACGGATTCATTAGAAATGAAAGATTTATCAACCTCTATTATAGATATGGGAAATGCCATAGTAGCGTTAGAAAAAATGAGAAATAAACAAGAGGAATTACGATGAGTTGGGAAAATATACTAAAAAATAGCGTTACACCTATTGATAATTCGTTGAAATGGAAGGTAGAAATAGACGATACGCTATCCATTAGTATTGATGGTCAAGGAATTTATGAAGCAACGCCTTCTTTTGATAAATTTGAAATCAATATGAGTGCTAGAATGGAAAAGGATGGATATTTAGTAGGTTTAGTAGATGAGATTCTTTGTAAAAATCTAAGTTTTGAATATCTGAAAGAAATGACGGATGAAGCAGACTACAATACAATGAAAATTGGCGATTTAACAATACCTGCGGATAAGATTACAATAGATTTGTATGATGGAGAAGAACGCGATACAGATGGTAATGAGTTTGCTACAAAAATAATAGTTAAAGATATTGATTTAGAGTTAAAATATGATAGGTCAATGGAAAGCAGACTAGGCGAACAAGATTTTTTCTCATCAGCAACTAAGCCAAAGATGGAAATTGTTAGGTGTGTAGTTTATTTAGAATTTTGAGTGAGTTCTATGAATTGGTTTAACGTTGTAAAAAAAGATACTCAGGAAAAACTACCGGAGGAATTAACCGCCGGAGCAACAGTTAGCCCTTATAAGGCAAAAGATTGGTTTAAGAAAAAACCTAAAAAAACTAAACCTGCTGATAATACCGCAGGTACAACTCAGACTACGTTGGATTTGGGGGAAAAGAAATGAGTTGGTTTGATATTCTAAAGACTCGTCTTTTTGACGAACATGGAAATGAATGGGAAGATATGGAAGATACTCATCTCATGGATGGAAAAAGAATGAGTGGTAAGTCTCACTCCTTTGAGAGTAAGAGATTATACCCCATAGAAGATTTAACAAAGAGAACTCAAAGAAAAATAAAAATGCGTGATAGAATCAAAGAAAGAGATGCACGTGATAAAGAGATTCAAAAAAAAGATAAGTTTGCTAGGGCAAAAGCAAAAATGAAAGAAGAAGGGCTAGATGGATTCAACAAACCTAAAGCAGATAAAAATCATTCCACAAAATCTCACAAAGTTATGGCTAAAGATGGAGATAAAACTAAATTTATTCGCTTTGGTCAAAAAGGTGCAGATACAGTAACCGAAAAGAACCCTACTCCGGCTAGGAAAAAGAAAAGAGCAGCATTTAAGGCTCGTCATGCTAAGAATATTGATGATAAATTTTCTGGTGCTTATTGGGCTGATAAAGTGAAGTGGTAATATGACTTCCGAAGATGAAGAATCTCTCCGACAAAAACTTGCAATGGGTATTGAAATTGTAACTAAATTAATACAAGAAGAACTTGAAGAAATTGCAGGATATGTGCGTAGAGAAGAATTGACTAAAGCCGTAGATGCGTTGTTTAATCTCGTAAAAGAATTAAACGATATTAACCAATTACAATGGCAAAGGTCGCTAAAAGATTTAACCTGAGTTTTCAAGAATGTTTATCTGATAATTAACGTTGGGGTGTGGCGAAGTTGAGTGATTCACAAGCAGACTCTTGGTTTAATATCTTGAGAATGGCGGGTGCAGTTACCACAACTTCTTCGCCAAATTTATTCAATAATCGTTCAATTCGGGGGAAAAAACGTGGTAAAAGAAAAAAGTACCGAAAAGAAAAGCCCTACGAAATTTTCAGGCGGCGGTAATTCGGGAACTCTTGAAGAAGACCCTAGTAAATTTTACAGGGCTTGGAAGAATGCTACAACAAATTTCAAAAATTTAGGCACTACTAGTGTAAGCAATTTATTTGAAGCAGTTTCCAATCATGGTAAAATTGGTAGGGAATCTCATCAGGGTAGAGATAAGGGTAAAAGAACAAGCGGTTCTGCGGGTGAAATAATAACAGAATTAGAGGGGATGTTTACTAATACTTTAGATATTGATGATATTCAGATGTTAGAAAGGCGTATCAAATACCTAGAAAGAATAGAAAAAGAGGATAACCCAAGAGATATTCCTTTCAAGGCTGTTTCTGATTATTCTCCAAGAACAGGAAAGGTTAGAGAAAAAGAAACTGTGTATGGTCATTATTTGACTCCAAAGTATCGTGAATATAGACAAGAAGTAAAGGAACAAAATTTACCTGAAATCCCTTCTTCTTGGTATAATAAATCAAAAGGAAAAGCAAAGCCTCCAATGTGGCAAGCACTTTTTGGTAAAGGAAATAACGAATTGAAAACAGAAGGTCTTTTGATTGTACTGAAAAAAACAGTATTGGCGATTGAACAGGGTATCAATTTGGATAAAGATAAACCAATTAAGATTACTGATAGAAAAAGAGTTAGAGGAACAAGTGCGGGTGTTGCTCTCTATAATGAAGTTCCTAGATTTAAAAAATTCATTGATACTGTTGTAAAACAGGCTAATTCCGGTTCGGGTTATTTATCTAGAACAGGTGGGTTAGGTTTAGTAGCCGCATTAAGAGATATTTCTGATGTGAAAATGATAGCCGAAGATACAAAAGATTCTGAGTTAGTTAAGGTAGTAATGGAACGTGGGAATATGATTCCAATGAATATAAAATCGTTTTATGTTATTATGAGCAGAAGACAAATGTTGAATGCTTGTATTCATGCAGGATTAGACAAAAAGAAATTCGCTGCTACTATTGAATCTTTCAAGAAGGCAGAAGAAGTTGAGATAGAAAATTGGGAACAGTTATTGAAGGTGGCGTAAATGTGTGTAATAGATGAAATAGATGAGATGAACCATTCGGGATTTTGCCCTTATTGTTACGGATGTAGAAAAGAATGATTACTCGTAAAAGATGTGTTTTGTGTAATCACGAAAGACGTGAAGACATAGAGCGAATGCTAGAAGATATGTCTCTTTCACCTGATGAGGTTGATAGAGAATATAATTGGCCTAGCGGAACTACATCTAAACATCAGCGTAATCATATGACCGGATATTCAAAGTCATCGAATCCTAGATGTGTGATTTGTACTAGTGAAGGGCGTTCAGAATTAGAAGTTAGATTACATGAAGGTAGTGTTACTCCTGATGATGTTGCAAATTTACTAGGTTGTAGTAAAAACCAAGTGGTTATTCATATGAAAGACCACTTACAACCATTGGTTCAAAAGTCTGCTGCGAATTTAATTGCAGTAAAAGAAGTAGATGAGATAGAATTGTTGAGTAATAACATTGGTAGATTGGAAACTAAGATTGATGCGTTGTTTGATGTTGATGCTTTAGACCCAAAATACATTGATTCTTTGACGAAGTTAGCAAAAGAAGTTAGAGAGTCGCTAAAATATTTAATGGAGTTTAAAGGTAAACTTGTGCATAAGCGACAAGATACAATTATTGTTCATCAGATGCAGGTTATCAAAGAAGTTCTAGCACAGAATCATCCTGATGTTTGGCTAGATGTTAGAAAACAAATGGAGGATAAATTACAATGAGTTGGAAAGCCATAATTAAACGCAAAAAAGAATTAGGCACTATTGAACATGGTGTTCAAGAAGATAATTACCGTTGTCAATTGTGTGGTTATGAAAGTAATAATCAAGAAGATTTTGCTAATCACGATTGCACTCCTGATTTGTTAAGAGACATGGATTTTCAATTAGATAATAGGTAGGAGAGATTACAATGAGTTGGGAAACTATTCTAAAGGCTTCAAAAGATGAAGTAATTATGAGTATTTTGTATGCTCCTGATGAAGTGATGGAGGAATACAAAGACGATATGAATAGTTTTACAACACAAGTAGGTAAAATAAGTCGAAATCTTGAAGATGGAAAAGTTCCTGCTCTTGTAACTCAGAATGAAAAAGTAGAAGAATTTACTGCGAAAGTAAAAGAAATTCAAGAGTTATTAAAAAAGCGTAGAACTCAAAAATTAGAATCCGGTAGAAGTGATAAATTTAGAAAACTCATTGATAGATATGTTGGCATAACAGAACCGAAAGAAGGTGAAGATGTTAATGAATTTTTAGAAGTAGTGGAAAATATAAGTGCTTCATCTTTAGATAGAATAGCAACTACAATTCAAAGAATTTTAGCAGAAAAAAACTACTACGATGCCGTCAAAGATAAAGCAATAGAAGACGATGTAGCATTTTACAAGGTAAGTGAAGGTGCTACTGTAACCTTTGATAAACAAATTTCAGATTCATTAGGTATAGAATTTGAAGAAGAAGGAGATAAGTTTGTGTATAAATTACCTGAAACTCTAACCCATAAACAGGCTCAAAGGTTGTTATCTAAAAGTAGTCAAGGTGTTTTAGATGGTGAAGTTGAGCGAACTAATCTAGCATATATTCTACGAGCAGATAAAGTAAAAGGTGGCGGAAGTGTCGGTGAAGACCCTTCAAGAAAAAGAGTTGCAGAAGATTTTACTGATGAAAGAGCCATAGGTTATCTAGAATTTATTGCTAAATATGCTAAGAGTAAAAGAAACTTCAATATATTTTTACCTAGTAAGTCTTCTGTTACTGCTACTAATATGGATTTAATTTATGATGGAATTAAACCAATGCCGGAATTGTTAGAATTGTTAAGAAACGATTCTTTTGATGTGAAGTCTTATTCAGGAAAGGCTTCTTTTGATGTGAGTAATTTAGTATTCAATGAATTGATGGCAGCGAAAGATAAAGAAGAAAAAACTAGATTTATTAGAGGTGATTATTATGATATTTTGATTCCGTTATTTGAAAAGGACATGGTTACTTTAGAAGATTTTAGACGTGTTTTAGATACAGACCAAAACAAATTAGTGGATGACCTACTTGAAAGAAAGCAAAAAGGAATTGCATACGCATCCGGCAAAGCAACAAAAAACCCAATTGATGAGTTTTTCAAAGGTTTAGAAGAAAATTCTTCATGGTTTAAGTATTATCAAACTCTTAATAAAAATATTTTAGATATTAGCGGATTAATGATGGCTCTTGTAGAAATAGAAGAATATTTTATGACTTCAAAAGAATTAAAAAATCTGATTGGAGAATACATCAAATCCGAAAACCCGACATCTGAAATGAGAAATGAAATATTAGACTATGCTAAATCAAATTATTCTAAAATAAGAGAATCTTATCTTGACGCATTGAAAGATAAGATGGCCGATGTTGCAAATTCTTCAATAAAAGGTGCAGGTATGAAAGCACAACCTATTGATTACATATCAGGGAGAGTGGATTAATGGCAACAGTACAAGAATTTGAACAGTTTATGACTGATTTAGAATCTTTCAAAGATTCATTAGCCGAGCCGGATATGGAAGGGCCGGAAAGAGAATTTTATATTGAAGACGAATACTTTGATTTTATTAAATCCGTTAAAGGAAATCTAGTTACATTACTATCAACTTTTATTACTAAAAATAAAAATAAATTTGAAGGTAAAGAATTACAAGAAATCCTTGATACCTATGCAGGATTAAAAGATTTAGAAATGGATGATAAAATTATGGATATAGTTTCATCTAGTTCTACAATTGAAGATGTTAATTTGGATTCTGTAATCAATTCTGTTTTTACTATAAAGGGTAGAAATACTGTTAAAAATTTGAATATGCAAACTATTCTTGATGGGACATATGATTTAGTAGATATTAGAC
>Ga0209645_1000076_pt1 | contig 45045 bp, 73 predicted proteins | sample ETNvirenome_6_30_FD_184070 | JGI IMG/M metagenome (GOLD analysis project Ga0209645, IMG submission 184070) | Marine viral communities from the Pacific Ocean - ETNP_6_30 (SPAdes) (version 2) | ecosystem: Environmental > Aquatic > Marine > Oceanic | place: Pacific Ocean | collected 2013-06-19
CAACACAAAGGCACTCATATGATGTGCTGGGAGATGCTGTATCAACTACAGCTAGATTAGAATCATCTTGTAAAGCATATGGTGTACTATTGATCATCGGACCTGAAACTGTGCGTAGAACCAAAGAAGATTTCTTTTATTTGAAACTAGATGATCTTGCAGTAAAAGGAAAAACAGTTGGGTTGGACATTTACACAGTATTACAAAAATCATATCCTGTTGCAGACAAAAAACTACACAACGAAATGCACACATTATATAAGGGACAGATGTTTAAGGATGCAATCAAACTATGTAAAAAACTCAAAGGCAAATTTGATGGACACATGGATGACTACTACGACATGTGGATTGGCAGATGTGAATACATGGCCGCACAGAAACTGCCAAAAGATTGGAACGGTGTGTTTATAGCAACAACAAAATAATTGGCTCTAGGGGGTGGATTCGAACCACCACGCTCTCCCAAGCAGTAGATAAACAGTCTACCATGTCTCCCATTCCATCACCCTAGAACATTATCTTATATGGTGTCTAATGCACTGATCATACGAGTCATACCAATGCCTCCACCTACTCTAGGAAAGAAATCGTGTGCCAAAAACTCTTCCAGTTCTGCTTCTACTCTTTCTTTGCCAAACTTGTCAAACAACAATTTTGCATATGCACCATCTGTGATTGTGTGGAATGTGTCACGCATCTGTTCTACATCAGTTGAACGTTCTGCTGATCCTATTGTTTCCATGCCCCCTAGTATTACATCAATTTTCTTACTGGTCTTGCCATCTGTGTTTCTGCTCATGTTCCAGAATGGTGACGTAAACTCTGGAAAGTCAGTGATCATGGTTGACCCAAAGTCTTTATGCATGGCTGTTTCATGATCCGCTGTAAGTTCACCTTCTACATCATAATGCTGTTGCCATTCTGCATATGTTCTTTCTTCAGGTTTAGGAAACATCAAATATTCACATAATTCATATTCCATCTTTTTTAAATCATCTAAACCGCCTGGCATTTCAAATTCAAACATAGGAAATATTATGTCGTGCCTGCCTGGAATAGCATTTGGTTCTTGTCTATAGGACGTGGAGACACAAAAAAACCCCTTCGAAGAGGGGCGTGTAAGTAGTTCGTATTCTAGCCACATCTGGCCGGTTTGTGGCAAAGGCCATACTTGGCCGGCATAGTTGTAAGTTGCTACGTTAAATGGATCTTCACACGCCGCCAGTATTGATAATCTGTTTTGTGTGTGTACTTCTTCAAATCCTTTGTTCAAAAAAAATGACCTTAAAAGGCCAACTGTCTTTGTAAATTTGCTTGGTTCTATGAGTTGCGTCATTTTTTTCCTTTCTTTACTCAAAAAAAATTTAGTCAAAAAAAATTATTTTTTTTGCTCAGATTATTTACCAAAAGGTTCTAAAAATAACTTTCCATTTTACTGTCACGCACTGTATCAAGAGTAAGGCAGTGTGCTCCGCCATCCCAAAAGTGTCTGTGCCTGTATCTACAGTAGATTGGTTCAACGCCCATGTCTTCTAGTTTCCTGTGTACATCGTCATGCTCTACCAAACATAGTATCTGATTAGGCGATATAGACAGCATGTTTACTTCATACACTGTTTCTTCACAAAATCCTATCCATTTGTTAAGCCATTGATCTACATATGATGAAAAAGTTTCGTCTGCTCCTTCGACCCACCACTTTCCTTGGTGTAAATGTTTTTTCCTTTCCCATTCTAGAAAACTTTTATTTGTTACAGCTGGCCTATCAACTGGGAAAATGTCCCAACCTGGTAAAGTTTTTCTATAATTTTTAGGGTACATCCATGGAGCACATATTACTTTGCCAGGCTTGATAGGGCAAAACGTTCCATCACTATGGCCTCCAATAGCAATTTTGGTTTGTTTGTAATGCGGAAATTCTTGCTGTATCCATTGACCTAAGTTCTTTATGTCTTCATTATCAACCACCAGTCTGTCACCAAATCTAGTGACACATGGTGCAAAAAAATTCCATGACTGATCAACTGCTTGGTCATAGTTTTCATCAAATTCTCTATATTCAAATGGGCCTAATCCATTAGTATTTTTCCTCTTTTCTGTTAACCTTGAATCAAGAACATCTGGAGAAAACAATCCTGTTCTTTCTAATGCTCCATTTGAATATGATTGCAATATTTTGTTACCAAGTGTAATTGCATAGTCTCTTGGTACTATCATGGGTTTGGGGAGAGTAATTTGTTTACTCTTTTCCATAAACTCTACAAAAGTTTCATAAGTGTCAGTCAGCAGTTCTCCTGTATCCAACATGTTTTCAGGTATGCGTACCACATCAACACCTAATCCTTCTAATGTCTGCTGTATGATATCCAAGTCTTCAATAGTTTCTGCCATCAGAGTTTGCATCATATTTCTTAGATGGCGATTTGGTAAGTCTTTGAAAAAATTTGGAGAGTAACAATTACCTAATACAACTTGCCTCAAAGGATCCCAACCGTTGAAGCTATTGACTTTTGTTACTCGATAATCCATACTTTTACTTAATAGGTCATAAAAAAAGGGCGGTTATAATGACCGCCCCCAATTGCTATTACTAAAATGTGACTAGGCCGCTAGTTGGTTGATAACTGTTCTACCAGAAGCAGAAAGTAAGCTAATCATTTCATTTCTTAGATTCTTTGCTGTTTCATAGTTTGACGTCGCTAACACTCTAACGTTAAAATCATAACCGTTGTCGATTAATTTTTTTGTTGGAGTTGGTCTTGACATTTTTAAGTTTCTAAACTTAATAACGCCACCGTTAACATTACCAGTTTTGTCTAAAGTGTTTTTAGCTTCTTCGATAAAAACACCAACTTTTGAGTTTACTCTACCTTTTGAAAACTCTCTTGTGTAAGTCACATATTGCTTAGTTCTTGCCATTTTGTTACCCTTCTTTTAAGTTAAGTTGTAACAAGTATACAATCTTAATATCTAAGTGTCAACCTCTGTGTTTATATAGAAAATTTGACCGGTTGACCATTGTAAAAGAGGTCTACTAATTCTGGAAATGTTTTGTCAAATGACTCTTTGCGATATTCGTCGTGTATCTTAACCTTTTCTTGGAAATTAGGAAACAAATGATCATTTTTCTCGTTGACCCAACTTGCTGTTTTTCTTACATCAGCTGATGGAGACGCTAGTAGTTTTGCTCGTATTTTTTCTGCTATAGGCTTTGGAAATACGTTAGGCTGATACGGCTTTGGATCGTGAAGTCTACCTAACCATGGTTTTGGAAAATTATTTTTAAAATAATATTCAAACATTTCTGGTAGGTAATAAATTGTAAATGCAGTTACAGTGATTGCAATGCTGAATTGGAAATTTGAAAGCTGGTTTACCATTTCTTTGGCTTTGAAAAGATTTATTTCTGCTAAGTCCCACTTTGCTGGATGCCGGTTGTATTCAAACCTGTGCTTAATATCATCTATACTTGCTTGTAGATCTACGTGTTTGAAAGACTTCCACGATTCGATAATACCGTCTGAAGGCCACCTGGTCATGTTTGTACTGTAATGTAGCCTTATGTGTTTAGCGTACCCACGTTCAATCAGTTTTGATAAAAAATTATTGTGTTGAGCATGATCAAGTACAAAAGGTTCACCGCCATGCATGTGTATTTCTAGAGCATCCTTAGAAATATCGATAAGTTTTTGCCACACTGCATCATTCTCAAACCAGGATTCTCTTGGATGATCTTTTCCGTACAAGTCTAACCATTCTTTTATAAAAGTGCTAGAGTTGTATGGATTACATATTCTACATTTTAAATTACATAGGTTGCCAACTGGAATACTAATCACTTGTATGTCTCCTGAAGACATGTCATAATCATTAAACTCTTGTTCCCATCTTTCATTTCTGAGTTGTCTGGTGCTTAAAAATCCTGCATCTTCATCTTTCCAGCACGAATCACATGCTTTTGGTCTTTCGCCATTTAAAAATTGTTTTTGTAATTCTTTTATGAACTTGCTGTCTTTGAACTCTTTGAGTGTGTTGCTTTGTATATAATAATCTTTGAAGTTTTCATCTAGATCATGTCTAAATTTACAACATGGCCACATCAAGCCATTCTGTTTTAAAAACAAGCCATTCCATGGCTGAATACAAAAATTTTTTGGGAGCATGTATTAATTATGCTGATTCTACTTTGATCTCTAGAGGGTGGCCATTTTGTAAAGCTTCTACTTTGACCTCTGTTGCTTTTTGCTCAGCTATTTCGAAATTATATAATGCAACTACTCCTTTACCATCTTCGTGTATGGTTTTGGTCATTTTAGTTGCTTGTTCTTTTGTGTACTGGAAATGTTTTATGAGTGTGTTAATTACAAACTCCATAGGTGTTTGCTCGTCGTTCAAATACACCACAGCATATTTGCCAGGTTCTTTGATTACTTGTTTTACTTTTTCTTCAACTTGTAAATTATCTTGTATCATAATTTGAATATTGTCCATAGTATTTAAAGTATAAACTCTACCTATTATATGTCAAGTAAAAGGGGGTGTTGTCACCCCCTTGATATACTATTTGATTTTGATTGTTCTTGGTTTTTTAGAGTCTGGAATAATTTTTTCTAGTGACACTTTTAATAACCCATCTTTAAGTTCTGCTCCTAAGACTTCTACATCATCAGCAATGCTAAATGTTCTTTCAAACTGTCTTTTGCTAATGCCTCTGTGTGTATAACCTTTTGGTTCAATAACCTCTACATTGTCTGAGTCAGCTTTTTCATCTTTATGTATAGATTTGATAGTAACTTTACTGTCAGCGTAATTTACATCAATATCATCTTTTGAAAAGCCTGCTAGAGCAAGTTCAATATCATATGTGTAATCACCTGTCTTTACAATATTGTAAGGTGGATAGTTTCCTCCTTGATCAAAAAAATGTTCATTATCGAACATGTTTTCAAAGCGATCAAAGATATTATCATATCCTACAGTGAAAGGTCTTAGTTGATTAAAGATTGAGAGTGAATTTCTTGTCATTTTATTATCTCCTTATTAAGCAAGTTAATTCTACGTAGATCCTACAATAGCAATCTACAACAGTATTTATACATATTAATATAGTGTTGATTGTAAAAAAGTCAAGTCCAATACCAAAAAAAAAATTAAAATGGCTGGGGAAGAAGGGCTCGAACCTCCATTGCCTGGATCAAAACCAGATGTCCTACCATTAGACGATTCCCCATTATTTTCTAAGATATTTCCAACTGATTGGAAATTTTTGTTTGGTGATTACATCGATCTGGTTTGCTATGTTTTGTGTTTCTAGTTGTGTATCTTTTGCACATCTCAAATTGCATACTCTAGCAAATGCATACAAACTGCCTGACCAATACCATTCAGTCATCATTGATTGTGGCAACACCATGCGTGCCATTTCTGGTGCTACACCTGAATTCAACAGTAGATGGTAGTACACACGCATTGAATTCATCAAGCGTTCGTAGTAGCCTTGATCAACATCAACTTCACCTTCTGATCCTTGTTTAGAATCTTTGGGTTTGCCTCTCCATTGTTCTGGATGGAAAAACTCTGGTTCATAATCTACATACCTCCTAGACACTTCATTCCATATTAACCCAACTTGATGTTTAACCAACTGTCGTGCCACAAACACAGGTGCTTTAATTCTAAATTGCAATGAAGCATGGCCAAATGGTGACCAGTGTTCGTGTTCTGCTAGGTACTTGATTAGTTTTTCATCTTGTGGACTAAATTCTGTTTTCGTTTTTGCATACGAAACTCTCGCCGCGTTGACTACAGTTAAGTCAGTGCCCATCCAATCTACTAATTCTACTTTCATTTTGCTTGGCACTAATTTAAGTCTTCAAATTGATATTTTGGAGTACTCATGTTTGTAACAACTGATTTGTCTATGGTTATCTTTTTAATTTGTTTTGCTTTCAGTTGTGTGATATCATATATGGTCGTGCGTAGTATTTCATCAAAATAATTTTTGATGCCCCGAGCGCCAATGTCTGAATCAAAACATTTTTCAGCTATCAGTTGTGATGCTTCTGAGTGAAGTTCAAGTTGGATGTCTTCAGTAGCAAATATATTTTGATATTGTAGAAATGGTGAAATTTTTGATTCGCTTATGATTTTTTCAAGTTCGTTTACTGTGAGCTTTTGCAGTTCTACAATGTTTCCTATTCTTCCGACAAACTCTGGAATCAATCCATATTTTATTAAATGATCTTCTGTTGTTTTATGTACGTTTTCAGACTCCGATTGATTAGCAATAAATCCTAAACCTGTTTCTGCTTTTTTGATATGTTCTAAGCCTACAAATGCTCCTGAACATATAAACAAAATATTTGATGTATCTACTTCAATAGATTCACCTTGTGGATGCTTGCGGTTGCGTTTCATTTGTACTTTGAGCTTCGTTCCTTCAATCACTTTCAGCAATGCTTGTTGTACACCTTCTCCAGATACATCTCTTGTGATAGACACGTTTTCAGATTTCCTAGCCACTTTATCTATTTCATCTAAAAATACAATGCCTCTTTCTGCTAAAGCTATATCGCCTTTAGCATGTTCAACTAGGCTTGCTATAATAGTTTCTACATCATCACCTACGTATCCCGATTCAGTCAGTGTAGTTGCATCTGCAATATAAAATGGAACATCTAGGTAGTTCGCAATAGTTTTTGCTAGTAATGTTTTACCTGACCCAGTTGGTCCTATTATACACATATTTGACTTTTCCAATATGTTTGGACTGCGTAACCGTTTGTAATGTAAGTAAACAGACACAGCCATTTGCATTTTTGCATCACTTTGCCCGATAACGTTGGAATCAAGGAACTCTTTTATTTCATGTGGATCAATATCTATTACGCCTGTGTCTTCTTTCTTAATGTCATCACCTTGAAGTATAAGTCCGCACTTGTCAACACATTCATCGCATATAGCAGATGTTTCTGATGCAATTAATTTGTTTACGTCTTCTTTAGTTTTGTTACAAAACGAACATTTGTTTAAAGTTTCTTTTGGCATAATTTTGTAATTTGTGTTAATGGAATATCAGCACAATCAATTATAATTGTAGCTTGATTTAAAACAGTCTGCAACCATTCTTTTGGATTATCTTTGTCTAAAAGATAATAAAGCACATCATTGTCTACGGTTGTGAGAAGATGTTTAATTGTTTTGTTTGTATAATTTTTAAGAGCGTAACAAGGTGTACCCATCACTGTGTCTGGATATGTACAGAAAGTAATTTTGTTTTTATTCACTGTCCATTAACCTTTTTACTATAACTTGCTCTGCATTAGAAAGTGTATTGATGTCTAAACTTCCATTCTTAACTTCAGTCACCAGACGCTTGTATCTTCTTTCACTTTGAGCTTCGTATTCTTCGTCAGTCAATATTTTTTTTGATGTTTTTGGCCTGCCCCAATAATCTGAATTTGGAATAGGTGCTGGGTCAACTGGCTTTAGTTTTTGTTCAAGTTCAAGTATGCGTTTTTCATATGCATCACGCTGTTCACTTGAAAGATCTTTGATAACTTCGACTTCAACAATTTTTGGCACTTCGATGTATTCTTTCACTGTGGTAGGCTTTTTGTCTAGTTCATCTAGAGTATTGTGTAATTGTTCTAGTGTTTTGCGATATTTGATCCACAAAGCTTCTAGTTCTTCAGTCTTATCTGACATGGTATTTTACTTTTGAAGTCTATTTTCTAGTTTCTTTTCTAATTCAGCAATGTCAGTTGGCACACTTAAATCAATTTTCGCCTCTACTTCAATAATTTTTTCAACTTCCTTTTCAACTTCTTTTATTACCTCAACCTCTTTTGGTTTTTTGTCTAATTCAATTTTGTGTTGATCTAAGTCAGCTGATAATTTTTTGTTTTCTAGTAAGGCGTCATCTAGCTCTGCTTTTATACTTTCATTGTTATCCAAAGCTTCATTTAGTAGTTGTAAGTTCTTTCGATACTTTACCCATAAAGTGTCTATAGTTTCTTGCTTATCCATTGTTTTTTTCCTCCAAACGTTTTTCTAACTGTTGTTCTAACTTTACCACATCATGTGGTGCTTCGACATTTAATTTTTCTTCTATTTTAACAATTCTATCTTTGTAAATTACTTCAGAATCTTTTTTTTTCGACGTATTGCCTAAAGTATCTGTACTAGTTGATTGGTTACCAAAAGATTCAAAATCCCAGCCATATCTGTGTTTGAGTGAGAAGTTAGCCGCTATCAACAATAAAACAGCTAAAGGATCAAATACAAAAATAATAATGATAATAACCCAACGCACAGCTTTCTCTAATAAATTAGTGTCTGCTTCTTGACCATACACAAATTCAGCGATGTATTTTAGTGGTCCTACATCTGCTTCTAGTTTGGCCAGTTTGGTCATAATAATAATCTTCTCTTCATTTTGTATGTCAATTTCCTTTTGTTCTTCGTCAATCAATGCTTCTAATTCTTCTATCCTAGCATCAATATCTTCCGTCTTATCTGTGCTTTGTGTTCTTAACTTTTCAATTGATGTGTTTATCAAATCAATTTGTGGTTGGTATTTGTTGTCTATTGCTGTAAGTTTAGTGTCTAATGATTCTTGTTCTGTCACTATCTGTGATTGTATTTGATCTATTTGTGTTTGATACTTGGCGTCCACATCATTGGTTGTAACTACAGCTTCAAGATCTTGTTTCATTTGTTGGTTTACAGCTTCAATGTCTGCTTGTAGTTTTTCATTGATTGCAATTATTTCTTTTTGTACCGCTGACGCTACAGCAACTTCATTGGCTAATATTTCTTCTATCTTTGCATTGTAAGTCTTTTTGTTGATTTGTCTTTTGTCACGCATCAAATTGGTCTGTGCCATGTCTTCGTCTTTGCGAGCAGATGCTTGTTCTCTTCTATCGTTTTGTAGAGCAATTTGATTGTCTGCTGTGTCTTTGAGTAATTGTATTTGTGCACCAGCTGAATCTTTGATGCTTTGCTTGGTAGTTTCTAACTGTTTGAGAAAGTCTTTGTTTTCATTTGCTATTCTGTCATATATGGATTGTAGTTGAGCTTGTAAATTTTGTAGGACTAAACTGGTTTGATCATTCACTGTTTTCTTTTCTTCTGCGATCCTTGTGAACAGATCATTAAGGTTGCCTTGTTCTACCTGTACTAATTCGTCAACACGCACTTCAACATTAGCACCTCCTTGACTCATTTGTGTGTCTATCTCTTTCAGCCAACGATTAATTTTGTTTTCTGAACGCAAGATCTTTTCATCAATGGTCTCTATTTGTGACCCAACATTGGTTTCTGCAGATGTTTGTTCAACATGGGCTTTGGATAAAAAACCAAATATACCCATGGATGTAATAAACATTAACACCACAACTGCTATGGTCAAATAACTTTTTAACAGCCAGGGTATGATTCGCCAGTTCTGATACAGCCACGAGGCTGTGACCAATTTGCCAACTTCAAGCACAGTTCCCATGATCATAATTGGTACAGCCGCCGCCGCGAATATTGCCGCCAATCCAAGAATAGAATAGTATATTGCTACACCTGATATAGACAGTGCTGTGATAAATGTTAGTAAAATTAAGAACATGTTTTAATATTTACTCGACATCACTTTCGACTAGTCCTAGTTGATGTGCTTCTTCCCAGTCTTTTTCTGTGATAGTAAGTTCCCATAAAGTTTGGTATTGTCTCCATGCGTCTTGCAAGGCAGGGTGCCACTTTCTGATTATGACTGCTTCTGGAGTACCACATAACTCAGCTTCTTTTTGAGCTTGTTTACATGCCACAGCCCATTCATCTTCACTCAGAAGTGTTTTGGTTTTAGGTTTATTAGGTTCCTGTTGGTATACTGTGTGACCACCATCAGGAGATGTATAGATATATTCAGTCATACGTCTAATTTATCTATGCTTAAAATTAATTAGAATGAGTAGTATTGGCCTATACTTGTTCAGTTTGTAGTATAAGTGTAGAGTCATCACCAGTACTAACTGTAGCAAGTTGAGTAAGTTGATTGACTGTGATTGCTTCGAATATTTCACCGTAAGCAATAGGATTTCCTACTGTAACTGACTGCATAATAGTATCAGTTGTTGCAGGAAGATATAATGATCTAATTTCGCTGTAGCTGTTTGCACTTGAGTCACCAACATCTTCACCGCCATTGATGCCTCTAGCAATTAAAACTCTGAGTCTGTTTGGTTTTGTGTTAGTGCCTGGTGTACCAACATTACCTGCGACAGCTCTTGTTGAACCATCTGGTATACCATCTGTTGTAGTTGTGTTGATATGGTCTGGACTTTCAATTTCTATAGTAAATTCTAACAGTGTTGCTTGAGCATCACCATTAGCTTCTAGTATCTCTATGTCAAGTATATCAACGTTACAATCAGTTTGTAGTGATTGCACCATTTTTTCAAATCTCATTAGCCCACGTTCCCTTCTAGCCGCTAATACGTTTGTAGTAGCTCTAGTTGTGCTTGTTGCTAGTGTAGATAAGTTTGTGATGTATGGTCTGTCTGATGTAGGAAAATTACCATTAGGGCTAACTGCTCCACCGTCTGTTCCGTCAGTGTTTGTTGCAAAAGCTGACATGTCTATGCTTACTCTAAAGTAAGCTGGTTTTCTGGTATCACCCTTAACTGAAAAATATCCTGGCATAGTTTATTAGTTCCTTTGTTTTATTTATTTAGTCGTAGCCAAATCACAATCACTAGAAATACTGTTCTACATCTTTAAAAATTGCTCTCCAATCCAGCTTTCTTGCTTTGGAAATAGCGTCTAAATAAGGCACTAGTGCATTGTTTACGGTAGTGGGTGTATTTTGTAACAGTTTGCTTACTTTGTGCTGTTGACCATATTTTTCATACACTAAATGCCTCAATTTTGTTGGTGTGTACTCTAAATCTAATTTGGAAGAAAAGCATCTGTGTAGATTAAATTGAGTCTTATGTCCAAACCTATTTGACTGCATGGTGTCTGTAATAAAGCCCATCATTTTGTCCAAATAAAATATGTTTAAAGGTGTGAATGTGTGTTCAATTTTGAAATGTGTGTTTGACCCACACACTGCTTTAATTTTTTCTACATTACTAATAAGTTTATTCCATTTATAAGGCCATCGCAAAAAATGAAATTGCTCATCTGTACCGTCAATTGATCCTGAATATTCTATACATTTAAAATTAGCCCAAACGCCCAGTGTTTCTTGAGTGGGCACAAACGAAAAATTTGTAGTATAATTTACTGTGATTTGTGATGGATCACATTTTTCCATTATACCCTTCAACAAATACAAATGACTGTCACTGTACAAAGGTTCGCCACCTGTGATCTTAATCCATTGTAAATTAGATAGATCCAAATTTAGCACAGTATCAATAATTTTTTCTCTTGTATATCTGTAGTCCTTGTTGTGTACGAATTTGGACTTATCAAAATTGATACCACTGGCATGATGCGTTCGCCTTTGCTCATACCATGTAGATGACAACTGTGGATTACACATTGCACAAGCAAGATTACATCGATAGTCAGCTTCTATAGTAAGGGAATGTATTTTTGATTCTTGCCTAGAATAATGAAAACTTTTCTGTCGTAAACTTGGCATATTAGATTCGTCTTGCTCAATACAAGTTTGACAAGCATCTTGTTTATAATTTTTTTGACTTGAATTAGTTAAAAAACTTTGGATGTCTTTTAGTAAGGAACTTTTGGTTGCATTTTCTAATGGGATTAGCGTGTCGTCTTTGTATAAACAACATGGTCTTAATTTTAGAAAATTTTCAGTTACAGATAAATCAAGGCCTTGACCAAAGTAATTGCAGTACTCTCCCATTATAGTAGTATTTAATAAATCCTCCAAACGCCATTACGTCTACAGGCCTGCCCATAATATTTTCTAACCTTGGTGCCAGGACCAAAGTAGGCAATTTCGAAATGTCTACAAGGTGGCTTCCAATCATATGATGCATACATTGGTTTGATGTAACCACTTTTATCAGACGTGTCATCGTTCCAGGCACTAACAACTCCGTCAGGGTTGTGTTCTAATGCGTGTTGGAATGTAGCATCAATAACTTGTTTTTGATTTTGATGACCAGTCATCACATAAAGGACAGGACTACTGCTAGTGCAACCTACAATTAATATGGATAAAAAGATTACTAACTTTGCCATTTATAAAAAATATGGTTGCCAATTTGCACCACTTTGTGTTTACTTTTACGCCATTCAGGATAGACATAATCTGCATGATAATGAGTTGCTCCATCTAGTATGAATGCAATGTCTTGAATATTATCTTTGTAGGCCAACACAAGACCGGCAACACTTAAACTGTTGTTCCATTTTCCTTCGTGTGTTGGTTTGTCTGACTTGCCGTCACAGTACCAACTGAATTGACATTTGTGTCTCACAGGAAAGTTTTCAGTCCATGCAAGTGTAGGTCCTTGCTGAACAACTTCGCAAACTGTGTCAGGAAATCTTTTGTCAGCAACTCTATTCATTACTACAATAGCAACTGCCAACTGGCCCATTAATGGTTGATTCTTTGCTTCGAAGTATATATTTTTTGCAAGACATTCTTGGTCTGTTGCATTTTGCGTCCAATCACCTTTAGCTATTCCTACTATGCTAAAGATAAAAAATATAGTCAATATAAATTTTAATTTACCCATACTGCTATTGTATGGTATTTTGTGTAAATGTCAACTTGTTATAATTGTTGGAAAACTACAGTTTTACAACGCCTTCTTTGATTAGGCGTGTTCGATTTTTCAAATGTTTTGCTTGTATTTCGTCTTTTGACCCACCAAAGTATTTCACAGCATGACCTTCTTTGACTAGAATATCAGTAGCCATTTTTCCGTCAACAACAAAATCGCCCAGTATTCTACCAAACTTGCCTTTCATGTCTTCACCTTTTTTGTTGACCTGTGTTTTGAGTATTGCTGTTTTACCAAGCAAGGATTTTAGTCTTTCTTTAGATGCCAGTCCAAACTTCTTTTCAACTTTATCTCTGGTTCTCGATTCCGGAGTATCAATACCCATCATCCTAACTCTTTCATCTTTAATCCACATACCAAATCCTAAATCAATATCAACATCAACAGTGTCGCCATCAACTATTTTAAGGATGTTTACTTTATATTCGTACATATATGCATCTATTTATTAACACATTGGATCACGCCAACAGGCTAAAAATTCTGTATACAATAGAATTGATGTGCCAATCACGCTGATAATCAAAGGAGACAACAGTATCAACCACCAATAAGTTCTGAATATGCCATGGCCATGTTTAAGTCTGTATTCTCTTTTGCGTTCAAACCAATGTGCTATCCAACGAGCACCTGCTTTAATTTTATTAACAAACCATAGATTCAAAAACCAACGTAGTATACGCACTAGTATAAGAATAGGACTGGTGATTACTTCAAGTACAAGCAATAAGATATCAACTGATAAATCAACGCAACGATCAAGTGTTGCCCATTCATGCAGTTTCTGACCTAATCTGCGTACACGTTCCTGGCGTTTGCGTTCTCGTTCAGCCAGTCGTTCTTCAGATATCCAGAACATTAGTCACTGCCGATCATATCTATCAATGGTGGCCCATAAGTTCCTAATGCCCACGCAAGAGCTACGATCGTGATTACCCCATACACTAACCATTTCATTTTGAAATCATCAACTTCCATTTTCAGTGCAACAATTTCGTTGCCTAATATTCTCACAGCAACCTCTAGTTTGCCTTTTTCATCAACTGCCATCTGATTTTCCCCTAAAGTAATGTTTTGAAGGTTCGTATTTGAGCCATTTCAAAAAATCTAACCATACATGTTTAATAATTTTCGCCATTACTGACGTATTTAATTAAAGCACACTATTTTGATTATTTTGAGTCAATAGTTATGTGCGGAATGTACACATCTGAATCTAATATTGTTTTAATAATTTTAGCAACTTCAATCATAGGTAGCCAATGTTCATGCCCTGGCTTGCCATCATTAAGGCCTGGCGCTGTGATATGATGTGACCTTACAGCTTTTCTTTTTCTTATTTGCATACTTCTCATGAGCAGTGCATTTTTTTCTATATGATAAGTGCCTTGTAAATTGCCATCAGTTTCAGCTCTAGATCCAATGTTTATTACCTTTCCAATCCAGTTATCGTTAACACAATTCAACAGATGATACTGGCCAAGATGACAAATGTAAGACGCATTTATAAACACATTGTAATTTTGTAACTTTTCAACAAATTTAGTAATGCGTTCGTCGTCCCACAGTCTTAAATCATAACCATTTGACAAATGAATGAAGTCAGCATCTGGGAATATTTTACGCACGCCACTAGCAATAGTAACTTTATTTGGATTACCTGTGCAAAGTATCTTGTATGATTTCATACCATTTTCCTAACTGTTGTTGAAAGTTTGTTCCACGCAATTTATCTAGTGATTCTATATAATTTATTAAGTCTTGTGTTAAATCTTGTCCCTCTTGGAGTAATTGTTGCCTGATGCTGTTATGTAATTTGCTGTCCTTAGTAAACCTGTTCAGTAGTTTTTGCTTGATATTTGAATGTAAATTTTTAATATCTAAAAATACTTTGTCTCCTACTACAAATTGCGGATATATTTCTATACTACAATTTTTAATTACCCATTGTAGAAACTCATCAAAGTACCATATGTTTAAGGCACTGATAGTAGGCGTAACTGCTAAACGTACATTTAATTTTTTGTAGCCTTGTATATTGCTTAGTAAATCTTTCCATTTAATCGGGTGTCGTAAAAGTTCAAATCTACCACCAATGTCATCAATGGACAGCAATATATCAACTTGTTTACATGTAGCAAAAAGTTTTTGCAATCTGGGGGAAGGAAATACTGAACCGTTTGTATTAATTTTCAGTGTCAGTGCTTCATTTCCAAAACACTCTAAAAACTCTTCTGGATATGTGTGCAATAATGGTTCTCCGCCATGAAACTCTACAAACTTCAACTGTGAAAGATCAAAGTTAGAAAAAATAGTTTGCATATCTGGCATTTCTTTTTTCTTCATCTTGTACCTATCATCAACATTTACGCCAAGGGACAAAGCGTCTTTTACCCACCCCGTGCTTCTTGTGTGATCACATATCATACATTTAGCATTGCACAGTGTCCCATATCTAAGGCCTACACTAGCAATACTATTGGTTGGTAAATTGTTTTGTTTAGTAAATGAATTACAAGACAGTCTCCTACTTGTCATGCCTATTGATTCAGCATTTTTACAACTGTCGCATTGTGCAGTGAATTTGTCTTTTAATATTTTTTGTTTACTACTGACCCATTCAAAATACGTTTGATTAGATAGTCTTGATTCGTATTTTTGCCCTGACCAAACATTGCAAGGTTGCATTTGTACATGCTGATTTTCTACAATGACGTCTACATGATTGAATGCTTGACTACAAAACATAATTTATAAAGTGCCCCACTTCTGTTGCAAGGCAGGGGCCGCCCCGAAAGAAGTCTATGCCGCTAAGGCTAGTTCTTCCTCATATGCATACGTGTTATCGTTTGCTTTTATAATGTTGACCAATAACGCAGTCATCCGGTAAACTCCACACTTCTTTTAACATACGTCAATCCTGTTTCGAGCCCATTAAAAAGAGATTGTAATATCGCCAAACAACAATGCTATAATACCTGCAATCAAAAACAGGTCAGCACATATACTCCATATGATGTATCCTCTAAACAGATACTTGCTCACTTTCAATACTAAGGGGTTCTTCATCTTGTAGCCCCATTAATTCTTTGTCCATACACATCTCCTTTTGGTGGACTCGCCCGGTACTGCCCCGGGGTCCGCCCTGCCTATTACAAGTGTTTCAACATTTACAATACTATTTTATGCTAATTGTTTTAATTTGTCTACCAATTCGTCGATGGTATTGACGGTTACTCCTATGGTATCAATTGGAAACACATGAAAGCCATAACCTTCAATGGTTTCTGCTATTGCATTATGGATTACAGATTCATCTGCATAGATCCATTCTGTGAATCCTCGTCCTTCTAATTCAATTGCATAGTCAAATTGATTCTTCAGCACTCTTTCAAGTTCGCTCACAGCAGTGTTCTTTCCGTACCACACTTTATCAAATGTGGCTAGATGGCTTTTGCCTGGAAAACTGTTTTGATATGTGCCTAGTCTCATTTTAGCTTTTTTAAGTCCAGTGATGCCAATCTTGACACCGCCTTTACCAAATGGATCACGCATCATGTACAAGAGCTTCATATTACCACCTACACTGTGCAGTAGGTAATTGTATTCTGCTGATGTTTTTGTTATACAAATTAATTAAAGCATCATACACACGCCATTGATCATGATCTCTTGGTTGTGTAAATCCTTTTTCTTCAAGCACACGATAATAATTTTCCTTGAGAGCAAGTTGTGTTGATGTAGGATCACCAAACTTGTTCTTAAACAGTTCACCAAGCTCTATATCAAATTGTTCGTCTATCGTAAAGCCTTCTACTTCTGCCATTTTGTACAGTAAAGCAATTGGTCTCCAAACTTCAAGTTCTGCAGGAGCAAGGTTCCAAGTCTTTTTGTGAAACTGTAAAGCACGTTTAAAGTATTTGCCTGGCACACCATAGTCGTCTGTCATTTCAAAGATGCTTTGCCCACTTTTAATCTGACTGAATGCATTATGAGTATTAGGATTACGCTTAGGATGAAATCCTGCTGATGTCATTATGTTATACATTTTAACTGTGTCAGCGTCTTTGGTTTCTAACAGTATCATAAACTCATCGTATGCGTGTAATTTACGTTTATTACGACTGTTGATACGAATCATATTTTGTCCGGCAAGCCACACTGCATATTCAGTTTTATCATTGAACCCTGCTTCTTCAACTTGATCACTGGTGATCATATCAGTGTCAATGTACCAAACAGGAAATTGTGTGTAGTTTTGTCGCTTCATACTTTGTGCTGTGTGATGTCCATCCCATAGCATATATCTGTCACCAATTTTTATTGCTGTTGGTACAATAACACATGTATGGTCAAAATCTTGCTCAATCTTATACAAGTGGTTGGGTGCTACGTCACGTTGAAAACGTGGCCAAAGATATAAATCATGCCAACGCACATATTCAAATTTCACTATGCCTGATGCAGGATCATATGGATTTGGAGTGGGAGTTGGTTTTTTGTGAGGACCTAAAGCAATGCCTATTGCATCTGCGATGTCTTGTAATGGTATTATACCATTGTCATAGTTTTCTGCCATTGTGCGAGTGTCAATAGCATCATCTTTCATTTCAAAAGGTGTTGGAAATTTTTTTAGATATTCATTTATCTCAATCTGACGGTTGTAGATTTTAGTCTTCATGTTTTACTCCATTCGCTACTATAATTTTTGCTGTGTAGTGTGTATCGAAATACTAGCTACACATTTACTTTAACATCTTTACTTTAGATGTCAATTGATTCGGGTTTGGTAAAAATATAATTGTGTTCCGGAGAGTTTCTGCGAACATGCTTTCCACTTAGGGTAAAGCCATTGGATAACATATCATCTACAATGTGAGTATTATCATTGTTTATTTCAATTAGCGCCGTATTTGCATTGTGTATTGTCTTTCGTCCACCAGAGTAAACTTGTTTTTCATAACCATCAACGTCTATTTTAATGTGTGTTGGCTGTGGCAATTTTTGTTGTGCTACAACATCATCAAGTTTCATCTCTATTGCTCCTTGATCAAATGATCCAGCTGAAAAGTCCATACGATTATCGGCCGCACCTGCATATGGATCTGACAAGTTTATGTGTGACATCGAATTCTTATCACCTAAACTTAGACAGTAGGCATATACCCCTTGCATGCCGTTGGCTTCTATGTTCATGTTTAAACAGAAATAATTCGTAAAGTGTGGTTCGAATGCAAAAACTTGAGTAGGTCTAGTTTTATTCCAGTTGTCTCGGTGAGTTGCTTTACGTTTTTCCTGTTCAACTGTGCGTGCCTTGGCCCAGCCAGCTACAGTGTACAGACCAATATTAGCACCTATGTCGTATAATATGTCTCCAGCTTGTATGGTATCTAACCATTCTAAAGTTTCTGGTTCTTTTGTTTCTATTCTTGTGACTCTGCTGTGAACGTAACTTGGAAATTTTGGAATATTAACAAACCGCACTTCTTTACCAAACACTCTATGCTTGTAATAAAAGTCGTTAAAATTTACTCTAGCTTTAACCATCGACCGCCATACTATTCTCGGGTGACGTGGGTATTTCCTGTCTTTTTCAGACACATTCTATACTACAAGTTTTGGTTTATTGGGCGTAGCAATAGATGATGTGCCTTTTATATATTGATCAGAGGCATGTTTGTTTGCTTTGCTATACACTACGATTGTGTCTCTGTTTATTTTTTGCACATGATTCATGTCACCCAACATCAAATAGTTTTGCATCGCTAAACCACCTTGTGGTGAAGGTACAAGAGCAAGTGGCTTGCTTACATGTAAAAATTGATCAGCAACTTCTATAAGTTTTGCAATAATCTCTTCTCCTGCAATCAATCTTATTGCAATTATGTCGTCCTTTTTTAGTGGAGTATCTACTAACATTATAATGTAAATCCTTTCAATGTGTCTTTGTCAACATCTTGCTTCAACCCGCCAATAATGTATGACTCAACTTCTGTTTCTTGTGGTGCTACCTGCAATCCTGCTGATGACAACCAATGCTGAGTCCACGGTAAAGGATTTGCATTAGCTGGACGATCAAACAATGGATCAAATCCAATAGCTTTTAATCTTTTGTTGGCAACAAATTCAACGTATTGTCCTAAAAGATTATCGTTCAACCCAATGATTGATCCATCTTTCATTAAATGTTTTGCCCATGCTTTTTCTTCTTCAACACACAGTTTATACATTCTAACAACTTCATCTTTGCATTCATTGGCAATCTTCAACAGGTCTTTGTCATCACCAGCGTGCCAATTTTTTATTACTTGTGTTGAAAGATTAAGATGTGTTGCTTCATCTCTAGCAATGAATGAAATAATTTTAGCTGACCCTTCCATTAGTTTCAGTTCGCCAAATGCAAATGTGCATGCAAATGAAACATAGAATCGTAAACCTTCTAATATATTAACGTTTATCATAGCAAGGTACAGTGCTTTTTTGACTTCTTTGATATCGCCCTTACCTTTAACAAAATAGTCTTCTGCAAGTTGTGAAAACTTGTCATAGTTTTCTGTAACAGATATTGCTCTTTTTATTATTTCTTCATCATTCAATATTGTGTTGAACACTTCACTTGGATCTGCATATACATTTTTCATAATGTGTGTGTATGAACGTGAATGAAGTGCTTCAAAGAAATCCCAAGTAACAATACAGCCTTCTAGTTCTGGATTAGAAACATATGGTAAAAATGCTAATGAAGGTCCTCTACCTTGTACACTGTCTAATAGTGTTTGGTATTTTAGATTAGATGTAAAAATATGTTTTTGTTCAGGGCGAAATGTTTGATAATCCGATCTGTCTTTTTGTAAAGACACTTCTTCAGGTCTCCAAAAATACCCGAGCATTGTTTGATTTAATTTATCAAATGCAGGATATTTGAATATGTCATATCGTTGAACGTTTTGGTCTGCACCAAAAAACATTGGTTCTTTAGTAAAATCTACTTCTTGTCTGTTGAATACTGTTTTGCTCATGTGTGTTAATTATATATTTTTTATAAAATTATGTCAACACTCCCATCTAGAATTTTTATGGGCTGTATCGATACAATGCTCAAGTTCTTTATACCAATGATCATAGTGTGTTAGTAACATTTGGTTACGGAGTATTCTAGGTGCAAGTGCTGTTCTAACTTGTTTATATCCCCCAATTGAATAATTGTCTTCAATTGCTACTTGAATTGCTTTAAATCGTTCAATTGGATCTTTGATTGCATCATATGAATGATCTACAATGTCATCATACACATCAATACCATGCTCTCTCATAATATCTATAGTGCCTGCACATGATACAGCAATTAATTGTGCACCATAGTGTATTGCGTTATAACATTTTTCAGTTGCAAAAGATGTTTTATCAAATATGTAATCAGTTTCAGTTGCAATTGATGTTTTGGCCGAACCATATAAAGTTGACATGTTTGCATCTTGATCAAAGTCCTCAGCGCCTTGATCTAAATGTTTTGGTGTTTCAAAGTTAATCATTTTTTCGTCCCAGTCTGGAATAATTTGATTAGGATTGTAAGTTTGGTTCTGGGTTGTTGCTTTTTCACGGTAGCTCCAGGCTGTTTTTCTAAGCATATTATTTTTTGATAACATGGCGATAGTGGCTAGTCTGTGTGGTTTATTGTAGTTGTTTAAACACAAAAAAGCATACTTTGGTTCTGCAACATATTGCGGAATCTTTTTAGTTAATGCAATATAGAATAAAGGATAACCAGGAATATAAATGTGTGGTACATTATACATTCCAAACAGTGTTTCATCTTTAGTATTATCTAAGACCACGCATCTATCTAACAAGTCAAAAGTTTTTAAATTGTTGTATAAGTGCATAAAGTCTGCATCGTTGTGTATGTGTTCAACACTTTTATCTATTATGACAAAGTGTCCTGTTCCACGAGCATGTTCTAAATGTTGTTCTAATGAAAAATGTGAATAATCTGGAGAGAATCTAATTTTGTCATATGGTACTGCAATAACTGTCTTTTGATTGAATGGAGGTATAGTAAATTGATAATGAGTTTGTGCTAGTGTATTCCAAAGAGAATTGTAGCAACACAGAAATTTATCATTTGCAGGATGTTTGTAATAGTATGTGCTGATGTCATTAGTGTCTCTAACTATTTTTTGCCTTTTGTAGTCTTTATAGAAATCTAGGCCTGGCTCTGATATGTCGTGAGGGAAAGAAAATTTAGATTGCACAGGCATCACAGTACTCTTCGTATTCTTCATCACTGCTGAACTCATCTCTAGATTTTTGTCCATTTAGTTCAGTGTGCTGTACTGTATCTTCTACTCCTTGTGGTTGAACTGTTTCTTCTTCGCCTTTGAAGTCATATGTATTTTGATAGTAAGAGGTTTTCCATCCTAACTTGTATGTTGATAATAAATCTTTTAACATCACACTCATAGGTACTTCATTGTTTTCGTATTGTGTTGGGTTATAAGACCAGTTACCAGATATTGCTTGATCAAAGAATTTTTGCATTACTGATACTATATTAATATAACCATCGTTGTTAGGCATATCCCAAAGCAGTGTGTAATAGTTTTTTAGTTGTTGATATTGTGGCACTACTTGTTTGAGTGGACCTTTTTTACTTTTCTTTGTTGATAATAATGCACGTGGTGGTTCTATACCATTGGTAGCATTGCTAACCACAGAAGAACTTTCACTTGGCATTTGAGCTGACAGTGTTGAATGTCTCAATCCATGTTTACTAATGTTTGTTCGTAACCATTCCCAATCATACTGTAATTCTACATTAATAATTTTGTCTATATCTTTTTTATATGTGTCTATTGGTAGGATACCATCTGCATATTTTGTTCTATCAAAGTAATCACACTTGCCACGTTCTTTTGCAAGTAACATAGATGCTTTCAACAAATAAAATTGAAATGCTTCAGAAAGCTGATGTGTTAGTTTCCACGCTTCTGGGTCACTGTATTTGACTTTGTTTTTTGCAAGATAGTGTGCTAAGCCAATGTAGCCAACACCTAATGAACGTCTTGCTCTTGTTGAAATCTCCGCCGCTTTTACAGGATAGCCTTGATAATCTATTATTTGGTCTAATGCTCTAACACTTAAATCGCAAATAGCTTCAAGGTCATCCAGTTCTTTCAATGCACCGACATTCACAGCACTTAAAATACACAATGCTATTTCGCCGTTGTCATCATCTAAATGACCTATTGGCTGGGTTGGAAGTGTAATTTCCTGACAGAGGTTGGACATGCGGATAGGATCTTTGAAAGAAGAGTGAGTGTTGGCATGATCTATATTCATGATATAGATACGCCCAGTTTCTGCTCTTTCCTTCAACAAGTCAGAAAACAATTCCATTGCTTTAACTTTTTTCTTTGGTGTTTTTCTGTCTGCTTCATATTTTAGATACAGTTCATCAAACTTTTCGTTGTCTACACCAAATACTTCGTACATGTCTTGCACATCGTGTGGTGAAAACAAAGTGATGTCGCCATCTTGTAGCAAACGTTCATAGAATAGTTTTGTAATTTGTATAGAATAATCTAATTTACGCACTCTGTTGTCTTCAGTGCCTTTGTTGTTTTTTAACACTAATATGTCTTCAATTTCTTGATGCCATATTGGAAAGTGTACAGTTGCTGAACCACCTCTGATGCCATTCTGTGTGCATGAACGCACAGTAGCTTCAAAAACTTTTAAGAATGGAACCACACCAGTGTGTGCTACTTCACCACCTCTAATTTTAGAGTTGATGCCTCTGATACGTCCTAAATTTAAACCAATGCCGGCACGTTGAGCAATATAATATCCTACAGCAGATGTAGATGAAAAAATTGATGGCAATGTATCATCAACGTCCACCAACACGCATGAAGCAAACTGTTTGATAGGCGTTCTTACTCCACCCATTACTGGAGTAGGTATGTTTATTAAAAATGTTGATATTGCATCATAATATTTTTTGATATATGACAGTCTTGTTTCTTGTGGATAATTTGCAAACAAAGTTGCCGCAATCATCATGTACATAAACTGTGGGGTTTCATATACTTGTCCAGTGCTTCTGTCTTGTACAAGATACTTGTCAACAACCTGTCTAAGGCCTGCATATGTAAAGTCTAAATCTCTATCATGCTTAATCCAAGTGTTTAATTTTTTAAGTTCTGTTTCTGTGTAGGAATCTAATATAGCTTTATCATACACATTACGTCTAACATTTTCTTTGATAATTTCTATAAATGGTTTGGGTTGAAACTGACCAAATACTTCTTTGTAAATGTTCCACAGTAGTAATCTTGCGGCCGCATATTGATAGTTAGGATGCTCAAGTGTAATTAGATCATTAGCTGAACGTATTAATATGTCCTGTATGTCTGTAGAAGACATGTTGTTTGTGAATTGTATTTGTGAATTCATTTCGATTTGAGATGCTGATACACCTGTAAGTCCTTCACAGGCTTGTTCAACAACGAAATGCATTTTATTAACTTCTAATGGTTCTTTTGTACCGTCTCTTTTTGTGATGTTTATTTCTGTTGCTCTGTTCATTATTTCTTTTTGTTAAGGATTCGTCCTGTACTTATATTATAGCCAAAAGGCTCTTTAGTAAACGATATTTTTTAGTAGTTAGTGGATAATTAGATCTAGACGAAAGTGCGTGTTAGATACTTCATTGTTGCGGCTGAACCAGTGCTTGTAGAAGTGTATTGCAGAATGCCAGATGATGTAACGCTGAACACAATGCCTACATCAGAGTTTTGAGTAAAATCGTCTGTTAAGTTGAATGATGATGATGTGCCTGTAATTGTTATGGTACCTGTTCTGTTGCCTGCACCTCTTGTGACCGTGTAATGATACTGAAATGAAGCAACTCTGTGAAAGTCGTGCTGTATGACAGTGCTGTTAATATCGGTCACGTTTACTGCCGCCGCTTGGTTATCGGAAAGTGTAATTGATTGCTGTACAGGTGATTCGTGATAGATACTACCTGCAAATTCACTAACGTCGCCACCTCTATGAAAGAAGTTTCCATATGCAAAGTTATGTCCATTGTTGAACACAAGACTAGGTACATCGGATGAATCATCTGTGAATTTGCCCACTGATCTAAACGAGCAACCTTGCACAACATTGCCTGCAGGATTACCACCGTTTGCGTGTATCTTAACAGCTTCTACATCTATATTATCAAACCTAGTGCTTGTCAAAACCACTCCTGAAGGGCCAGTTACTTTGTTCGCTGTAGAGCCATCGGATTGTTCTGCCAAATTAATTGCTCTGTGCATTTGTACAAATTCACTAGAGTTAATGAATATGTCTTCTATATCATCACTGCTTTCTATTCCTGTGTGCGTAGCTTCAAATGTGCATCCACTAAAAGATATCCTTCTTGTTGTGTGTGCGGCTGTTGTGAATAATTCAATCGAGGATTTTGCCAACGTTGAATCATCTCCTGTTTGGTTGGTAAATCCTCCTACCCAGTGACATTGAGTAAAGTGTAAATCATGTGTTTGTGATATATTCATGATGTTTTGATTATGATCAGTTTTGAAACAAACACCCTGTATTCTTATACCATTTGGATTCTCTGCTCCATCATTGCCTATGTTTCCTCTTGTATTGCCATTCCTATCAGCAAATTCAAACACATAGTCTAATGTGCTGTCGTTACTTTTAAGTATAGTAGATGTAGGCCCATCTCCTAAAATAGTTGAATGAGGGTAAAACTTGATGCTTTGACTTTTTATTAGATATGTTCCACCTGGAAAATAAAGTGTTCTTCTTTCTTTAAATGCTGTAGTTGTATCAACTGTGTAGGTGTTTGCTATTGCTCGATTGACAGCCGCTGTATCATCAGCTATACCATCTCCTACTGCGCCAAAGTCTTTGACAGAAACCCAATCATCTAGTTTTTGTTGCAGTGTCCTAACAACTTTTGAATTTGAATCAACTCCAGTTACAACTGGATTATCTGTGTTACCTCTAAATGTGTAAGTGTTTGCTACACTTAATATATTGTCATCTTCTGTGATTATTTTAGTGTTGCCAACTTCTGGTGCACCGTCTGCCGTTGTGCCGTTTCCTATGAAAAGCTCTTGTGTGTCTACAGCAAAGCCTAGTTCGCCTGCAGAAAGCTGTGGAAGTTGTTCTTTCAACCCACGTCTGTGTTGTATTCTAGAAATTTGAGTAATAGCCATTTGTAGTATTTATTGACTAGAGTTTATAGAATTTTCCTACTCGAGTTAGCCATTTATCTAACCAATAATCATAGTGGCTTGGCTCTAGGTCAAACTGCTGATAGTTTAAATCACGTGAACACATAAAAATGTGTCCTTCACGTATTTTTGTGCCGTATACTTCATTGTGTGCTTCTGCATACGCCACTAATTGCAGATAGTAGTCTTCTACCCACTCTTTCTTCTTTGGCTTGTTTGTTTGCTTAAAATCCATTATTGCAGGTTGATCTTTGTACACACCCACTAGATCTGCTGTTCCTGAATACAATCCAGGAAAATACAGTGCTTGCTCAATTCCCCATATTTCTGTGACGTTCACAAGACCATTTTGTATGATTTGATCAGCCATTTTATTTGCTTGTAAATGCACTAAATTTGTGCCAGGCACTCTTTGTTCACCTACCAAGAAACGTTCTAGGTTACCATGCATAGCAGAGCCTACACCTGACGCTTCTTTTACAATTCTGCTAGCTGTTTCGTGTCCAACTCTTTCTTTCCACTCATTGATGTGAGTCATGTCTTTTGTTTTGCTTAGAATAGTTGTTACAGATGGCACTTTATCTCCATTGGGTGTTTGATACACCCTAGAACCTTCTGCATTAATTTGTTTGAGTGTGTGATACTCAAATTTCTCCACAAATGGAGGAGGTGCTTTTATATTATTATTTGTACTCAAAGTTTTGCGTTGTTGGGTTAATTTTGATTAATCGTGCTCCATTCCTTATATGAAAGTGTGTAGCCATTGGAGTCAAAGGTGATAGAGTAATTACACTCTCTATATCAGTTTTTTCTTTGATGTATTTTAGCAACTCTTTCATTATTTTTTTGCCTGCTCCTTTTTTGAGAGACCATAAAGTATAAGCAACAGCTATTTCAGATTCTTCATTAGGCACGCTCATCAATTCTAATTCTTTTACTGTTGTTGGTATTTCGCGAGTGAATGCTACACAAACCACTCCTTCTATGTGATTTGAATCTCTCTTAAGTCCAAAAACTTTTCTGCCGTTTGTGATTCTGAATTCATTGCTCAGTTCAGGACGAACTGGATCATCATCAGGATTTATTTCATTCAACTGCACCAATTCAGTTTTTTCAGTCCATGACCAAAAGTCAAAATTGTATTTCCCAATTTTCATAATCAATTATGTAATATTGTATATTATTTAGAGCGTCTGTTCAAGGCTTTTTTTGCCATACGTGATACTGCATCTGTGCTTGCAATATTGTCCATGTCACCATCTTTTGGTTCTACAATAGTGTCGATTGTGATTTTGTCACCATCAAAGGATTTGACTAAATTTTTAACTATAGGATCGTTTGCAATAAGATCTTTGATAACATCTGGATTTATGCCCATGCCTTCTCTGTCCATGTACTGTGATAAAGCATCAATTGGAATCACCGCACTAGTTTTTTGGTTATCTGCTTCTTGCTTGAAGTAACTTAGTATTGCGGCTAATTGTTGTGTGTAATTTTCAATTTCAATGATTAGCATTATCTCTCTGCACGACCAAGTGGCTCATCATCGCCACCAGCGGCAGGTTCAGAAGCGCCAAAGTCATCGCCTTCAATGTCAGCATCGCCTTCAATGTCAGCATCCATGCCTGCATCAGTTTCGATGTCAGCATCTGGCGACATTGCTTGAGGAGCCTCTCCTTTGACAATTGCCACAGAGTTTTGTGCACCTTCCCTTGCAGTTTGTAGAGCATTTTCTAAAGCCTCAAGTGCAGGATTAATCACGTTGCTGTATTCTTGTGCTTTTTCTTGTCCAACTTCATTTGCCATTCTATCAACAAGTTCTAACACAGCAGATGATTTTAGTTCTGCAATTTTTTCATACATGTCTGTGATTTGATCAACCACATCTTGTGATGCTAATAATATTTCTGATGTTTCCATTTCATTCTCTAAAAGAGATTGTAATTGGTTTGCGTATTCTACTGTTTCGTTACGTCCAACGATTTTAGTTAAGTTTTTAAATCTAGTCACGGCTGATTGTCCTCCTCTAATAAACGTGTCTAATTGTTGAATGACTGGCATAAAGCCTTTCATCAATGACGCAGGTACCGATTGTCCTGCTTTGGCCATTTCTAATGCACGTTTGGCTAGCGAAAAGTTTTGGTTGCCTACCAATAGTCTTAGGGCCGCTTGTTCTCTACCGCCCAGCGAATAGTTTGATTCATTTAATGAACCAGTCACTGCTAGATGGATGTTTTCAACAACAGTCGCTAAATCTTTTGACAGTTGTTCAATTTCTTTTTTACGTTTTGGATATTTCTTTTCCAACTCGTCTTTGCTCATGCCTCCTTGCATGTCTAAAACTAGTTTTTTAAATTCTGGTGCCACTGTGTCTGCAAGGTCGCCTTGTTTTTCACCCATTTTTACTTTGTCACCTACTTTGATTCCTTTGCTATCTCCATTCTTTTCCATGTCTTTGCCTTTAGCAACTATTTCTAATTCATTTGGATTGTCCATAGAACGTTTAATGTCAGTGGTTGTTGTATCAACAGTTGTAATCTGTCCTGGTTTGTCAGGATCTTCTATTTCTACTTTTTGTCCTCTGATTGCTTTGATTTTGGCATCTTCATCCATGGCCGTTTTAGTTCTGCTGTCTGTTTCTTTGTTGATAGCATCTAGTAATAATTTGTTTTCTAAATACTTTGGATTTTGTGAATTTGAATTAAATGCCATTGCTGATTCAAATTGCTTGATACTGTGTTTAACAGAATCTGCAAATAAATCAAGCGTATCATCAGCCATTTCAGCTAATGAAACGTCCTGACCAAAGCGTTCAGCAATGATTTTCTGTAGCTTTTCAGCTGAAAAGTAATCTATATTATCTAGTTTCATGTTTTGTAATATTTATATAAGACATCATTCTAAATCACAGCGTCATGGCAGTGTAATAATCATCTATTTTTGAGCTAAGTTCCAACACTTCATCCTGCACATCGTATAAATCGTCTTCTAAGTGTGGTTTTTGTTCTACACTTGCTTTGAGTCTGTGATATTGTGCCACTGCGATAGCGTACTGTGTGTCGATCTGAGCTAATTCTTTCAGCTGTTGATCGTGTGACTGGGTGTACTGATTCAACAGAGTCGCCATGCAGATAGCAATTTTATGATTTAATATGTCTTTTCTAAGAGCTTGTCTTTGCTTAGAGTAGATATCAAATGTGTGTGCTTTGTTACGAATCACAGCACAATCACCTACTACCACACCATTGTGTAGACTTTTGGGAACGTATTTGATTATGCTTGAAGATCTTGTTAGTTTATGGATTGCCCGCTGAACAAACTTCTCAAAACTGTTTTTTTGCACCATGGTTGTATATCTGGTTTTATTGTCCTACTCTTATCATATATTACTATATGTTTACGCCAAAGTAAATCTAATTTATCCCAGTCTTCTATGGTAAAATTTTCAACTGGAAAACTATCATCAAGAATATTTCCTAACAGCTCTACATCTTTTTTATCTGCTAGTACAGAAAATCTTTTGAATTGAATTTTTTTCACAAAGTAATTTTAATCTATCATGTAAACCAAAGCGGCAATCAGTGATATCAATGCGGCAATCACTGTGCCTGATGATGCAACCACCATCTTTCTTGTGCTGGATGCTTCTTTGGCAATGTCTATTGAATTGCGTTCAACTTTATCAGATAAATTGTCCATGCGTTGCTCTAATCTATCGTATCTTTCTGCACAGATGTCAACATGTGCTTCTAAGGACTCTTTTTCTATTTTGTAAGTTCTTGCGGTTCTAGCCGGCATATATTCTCCACTTGTTCGTTATAACGATCGTGCCTAAACTTGCCAATATGCCTGTAGTGTGCCTACAGCGTATTTACCGTCAATATTGTTGTTTGATAAAGTATATGTTTTTTGTGTCTGGATTGATGCTGTCAAAAACTTTTGGATCAATTTTGACAGATTCCATCAGCTTTGTTATCACTGGCACATTATGAATGTCATCTATCAAACCACCAAATTCTCCATTGCGATTTGCAAACAAGTTTTGCTGTTCTGTTGTGAAACTCATAGTCCACACATTTTGATTGCCCCCAAAGTTTGTTCCAAAATCATATTCGATGAGGTCTTGGTTGCCTTTCATGCCTTCATCAACATTATCAACGTTGGCTCTGAGTTGAAGCACCTGTACCAAAGAATTATAGTTTTGAATTTGTAATGCACTAGTTTCAGAAATGTCTATAAGTGTGTATGCAAGATAATGATCAATCATAACAACTCTATTTTAAACTATTAGCAGAAAAAAGTAAAGCGGACTTTTGGCCCGCTTTACATAGTAATAAAATGTAGTTAAATTTACTGGTTTGCAGTAGAATCGTCAACTGCGCCAGTTTGTAAGTCAAGAGCTTTAACTGCCACTGTTAAACTAGCTAAGTTAACACCGATACCAGGTGTTGCGCCACCCATAGCTGTATCAATTGCTCTAAGAGCCGTTTGTACAGTTGATTCCCATGAGTTGTATTCTAGTCCGCCAGTTTCGTCACTGTCTCTTCCAATACCGTCTGCTCTAACAATAAATGCTTGTCTTGTGTTTGAGTCTGTTAATGGACCTTTACCTAAGATGTTGCAAAATTGTTCTAGACCTTGCTGAATGAATCCTAAAGATGCATTTGCAGATGAAGCCACGTCTCCAGTTTCACCTGATACGTCTACAGTGTAATCGATTTCTATAAACGCAAGTTCCTCAGTTTGGTCTTCCGCAATAGTGTTAAATCCTCTATTATTTGGTGTAATAGGCATTTTTTAGTTCTCCTTTTGTTGACGCTCCGTCAACGTTTGTTTACTTGCAATTATTTATTGCTAAAATGCCCTAATTATATGGTGAGTAAAAAGGGCGAGCCGAAACTCGCCCTGAAAGTTTAGCCTGCTGTGTCTACAGCCGCTTCTGGCCACATGCCGTTAGATGCTATGATTATTACAACCACAACTACTATGCCGGCCCATACCCATTTATTCTTTAAAAGATTTTTCATTGTTTATCCTTTAGGAATATTCCTTACTTGGCCTTATAAACTTGATATAAGATCCAAACAGCCACCAAGCCAATTAAACCTTGTGAGCTTAATCCCGCCAATATACCTTGAATGTTTCCTATAACAGAAATGTTAGGCCAAAACGGAATGCCTTGTCCATTAAACAAAATCTCTAGAACTATTCCTAGAGCCAGTAATGAGACACCGACGTCTGCTAGTGCAGATGCCCATGACTTGATTGATTTTAAAATATCCATCATTATCTCCTCTGTTTATTCCTCCTGATTTTTAATCAGGTACATTTATTATATGCTCTTTTGAATGGTATTAACAGTTATTATTTGGTTTTTGATGCCTGCAGATGTGGAAAAAAATTAATTATAGTAGCATTTTTTCAGTGATTTATTCGTTTTTCCACTGTTTCACAGCGGCAAAATTTTGCCTAGAAAAAGTCAGTCGGTCCACCAATTTTACTGCTGATCCATCATTATCGATGGCCACATATCCTTCTGGATTGGTGACCTTGAACCCAGTGTCTGTTTTGATAAACTGTTTGGTTGCCTTGACTGAATTGATTTGTTTTAGGATTGCATTTTTCACTGCTATGGTCCTGTTATGAATTTCTAAAATGTTTTCAACACCTTTTTGATTGTCTGCAAACAGTTTGCCCATCAGTGCCACCATTTGATCTCTTTTGTCTTTGGCTTTGTCTGTTTTTAATTTGTCTTTGGCAACTGCTTGCACATCACGATAGTAGTTAAGAAACTGTTGCATCATCTGTTTTACGTTGCCACCTATTTTTCCTCCACGCACTTGTTTGTTGACAAACTGCAACATGTAGGTTGTAAAGTCTTTGTTTGTAGACAGTTTCATCCACAATGGATTTGGCACTTGATCAGCTAATTGGTCAATCTGTGCAATGGCAGTTTTTAAACTGCGAACTTGATCACTTGAAAATGTTGCTGTGCCTGACAAGTCTTTGAAATAGGCATCATCATACCATACTGACCCATCTCCGCCAAATTCAGACACATCAATGCCAAAGTTAGCTGTCATGTCGTCTAGAGAATCACCTTCATAAGCTGTGTGAAACACGATGCCTATTTTTGCCTTTGTAATTTTGTCATACAAGCTAGATCCTTTTTGCACGGCGTAAGTGATAGTGTTTGGTGTGAACGTAAGATATGCTTCATCATCTATTCTTTCAGGTTTAAGTGTGCCTGGTATAAACATCAAATCACCTTGCACAACGCCTGGTATATTCAGTGTTTGTAGGTATCTGTGAGCATATTTTAATGTTTTTTGTAGTCCTTTATCAGGATGATTTTTTTCTATATCTTGGAATGTGTAATTGATTTTTGGCTTGCCTGGGTTGAACACTGATTTAGTACCAACAAAAAATTTGTTGTTTAAAGGATTTCTTCCGGCAATGATTGCAGGAGCTCCGTCCCATTTTACTGTGACTTTTACTTTGCCAGATGTATCACCAGCCATCATGTCTACCAATCCATTGAGATAGTTTACAGCAGATTTGGCGCCTACCAACCCATTACGAATAATGTCTTCTTCTATGTGATACAGATGCACATTTACATCTTCAGTTAAAAATTGTGTGTATTTCATTAGTTTGCCTTGCTGGCCACTACGTCTATAATGTCTTGTACAGTTTCAATTTTGTCTGCTTCTTCATCAGCTATAGTAATATCAAATTCTTTTTCAACATCCATCACCAGCTCTATTGCATCCAAACTGTCTGCACCTAGATCATCTACAATGTGCGAAGTCTCTAAAATTTTTTCTTCGTCTACGCCAAGTTTATTAGAAAGTAGTTCAATAATTTTAGTCTTCATCTTTTCTCGCCAAACTGTTGTAAAATTTCTTTTCATTTAATGTACGTAATGAATTAATAAACTTTTTGTGTAAATCTTCTGCTTCTTCTTTGGTGTACACATTGTAAAATTCTCTAATTATATTGATAGCAGATTCTAGAACATGCTGAGATTTGCTCTCCACCACATTCTTTTTGGTAGTACCTGGTGCCGCTGTGCTTATTTCTTCTAAAATTGATCTAGTGTGGCGCTTCATGTTTATATTTAACCTTGAAATAAATATCTATAACATGCAATATACAGTCAAACTACCTATTAATCAACTACCTTTGAAAACTAGGCAGGGTCTATTTGCTAGATTGGCAGGAATTGCATACCAAAATGAGAAAAAAGCTACTGCTAGTGCTAAAAAGTACGGTTTTACAAAAGTACAATTTTTTGACATAGGTGGTGCTCAAGCATATCTTTTTTCAACTAAAGACGATCTAGTGGTTGCTTGTCGTGGAACAGAACCCACACAGTGGAATGATTTGAAAGCAGATTTATCAGCATTTAAAGTAGAATCAGAAACTGTTGGCAAAGTACACTATGGATTTAGGACTGAAGTAGACAAATTGTGGGCAGAAATGCTCCCAGCCATACAAAAAATTGGCGCAAAGAAATCATACAAGGCAGACATGTGGTATTGTGGTCATTCATTGGGAGCGGCAATGGCAACTATTGTTGCTTCAAGATGTTATAGAGATAGAACTTGTCCTGATCCACAGGAACTTTACACTTATGGCTCTCCTAGAGTAGGTGACAAGCTATATGTGAACACTCTTGCTATTAAACATCATAGGCATGTCAACAACAATGATATAGTGACACGAGTGCCTATGTGGATAATGGGCTATAGGCATGATGGTGAACTACACTATTTCAATTGCAACGGCAATGAGAAAAAATTACGTCCATGGGGCAAATTTAAAGATAGAATGATTGGCTTATGGAGAGGTCTTAAAAATCTTCAAGTTGATTCCTTTTCTGATCATTCAATTGATGCATACGCAGAACACTGCGAAAAACAAATTACAAAATAGTTAACTAAGAATAGTCTTTTAGTGGTCCGCCATATTTGACGCTTTTAATTTTTTTGCCAGCAACCTTGACTCGTTTACTGCCTATCTTATGACTCTTCTCGCCTGACCTTGCTCTTAGGCCACGTGCTTTGCATGATGCTAACCATGATGCAGGCAGTTCAGAATCTGGTTTAGATGATTTGCACACTTTGGCAGGAGCAATGCCTATTGCCTCAGCTGGTGTAAGAAATAGTTCCATCATGTACATGCAAGTATTTATTGGCCCCGCTATTAGCTTTTAATAATTCTGTACAGGCCCCGCTATTGCTATTTCCGTTTTTTCAATCCTGTGATGATTTTAGACTTGGCACGCTTTACTCTTTTGGCTGTTTTTGAACGCAATGGATTGGTCCTCTTAATAACCTTAGTAATGGGTGATGAACGCATGGTCCTTGCTCTTTTGAATGCCGCCAGCCCTGGCTTTTTAGCTCTTGTGGCTTTAGCTCTGACTCTTTTAGCTACATCAATTGGTTTGGTGCAAGTGGCTGGATCAGAAACGACACGACCTTTTCTAGGACCTGATGTGCATCTGAATTTTCTTTTGATTGTGCTTGTGCCACGTCCAAATACAGAGCTTACAGCTTCTTCAATGGGTTCAACGTCGTAAAATAGTTCATAAATCTTCATTGTGTCAGTATTTATGGTGTCAGAGCGTCAGTATCAGTGTCAGCTGAGCTTTAGTTTATGGTATCAGTGGTGTTAGTGGATAGTTTAGCATTAGGTTTGCTCTGCGTTGGGCCTTGAATGCCGCCTGTTCTAGGGACAGAATCCATGATACTATAGATGCACAGAATGGCGATAATGATAGCTATCAAAATTCCAAGGTTCAAAATCCTCATAATGGTCCTCCAAATTTTTTCTTGTCACCATTTTATTTTACAAACAGGAATCTGTCAACTTCGTAAATAGAACAATGATAGAGGAAAAAAATTCAGGCGGCATATTATTTTTTGGCTTGCATGGTTCTCATGTGAATTATTTGGCTTTTATTTGTCATTGCCTATATGAGAACATATATGTGGAACGGACAAACGATATCTATGATGGATGGCGTCAAATGTTTGGAACCATTAATGAGAAATGGCCTTATTGGACCGTTGCTACTGGCATTGGTGGTACTACCACAAAAAATAAAACAGTCATTGGCATTAATTTAGATGATAAGTTGTATTGGGCATACCAACTTATTACTAGAGGGCCTATGAATAAAATGGGGAGAACGAAACATATTACTATGGCAGAATTCGAGCAGACTCCTTTTGACTTTACTGTTCATTCAGACAATACGTCTTTGATGGCAAGGAATATGCGAATGGCCTCAAAGATAAAAGATGCTGACAAAAGAAAAGATAAGATTGTAGAAACATTAAGAGAATATTTCTTTGGTTATCATGGCATAGCAGAAGGTGGTGCAGGTATAATCAATGGCACTCCACATTATGATTATTCAGTTAATATTTCTGACTTTCATAACAATGAGGCATTGTATAATAAGTTGACCAGCATATTTTGGTCATTGTTTAACAAAGCAATCGATCGAGAACTATTTGAAAAGTTTCAAACAGATTTCAAAAGTAAATTGATATATGATCCAGTTTCTATCAGAAAAGAAAAGTATGCAATCAACAAGGCTTTTGACACCGGTGAACTGACACCTGAAAGCAATACAATCAATCCCGCTTTTGAAAAATTATTTGATAAGCATTCAGTCTCATACGCATATGAAGTCAACCGAGTTCAACGATATAAGATTTGTGATTCACCTGATTGCGATAAAAAAGGAGAATACAAAACTCCAAAAAATCGTGTCCGTTGGGATGAATATTATGTGTTCTGTTTGGAGCATATGAAAGAATTTACCCTCAAAGAAGCTAAGAAATACGCGAAAAATTGAACGGTTGACATATTACCATCTGATATTATTATATGTAGATAATAAGGAGGTCGTAAATGACAAAACAATTAGAAAAAGTATTACAAGCAATTGATGGTCTTAGCAATGATGAGATCAATCAAGTTGCAGAAAGATGTAGTTTAAGAAGAACTTATCTGAACAAACTTAATATAAGACAGTTTAGGATTGGTGACAAAGTAAAGTTCACTCCTAACAAAAGAGGCTATGCGAGTGAAATAGTTGGTACTGTTCAAAAACTTGGTCAAAAATATGTGACTCTGAAAGACGACAATAGTGTTAGTCGTTGGAGAGTTCCTGCTAACCATTTACAGGCGGTGGCGTAATGGCATATTTTTCAAAACAAAACAAAGCGTCTAAACTACCGGCTATTAAAAAGTTGTTGAAAGAATATAACATGAAAGGTTCGTTGAGTGTAAGACACCACTCAACGGTTTGCCTTACTATTCAAGAAAGTGCCTATGATTTTATAGGAAACTATTTAGGAGTGATGGGTAATAGAAGTCTACAGCAACCAGCCAATGAACGTTTGGCTCAACAAGTTCAGCTAGAACAATCGATTACTCATCTTTCAATTAACCCATATTGGTATCATGAACATTTTTCAGGAGTGTATTTAGAATTCCTTACAAAGGCAATGGAAATATTAATGGCAGGCAACCATAATAATTCAGATATCCAATCAGACTATTTTGATGTTGGTTGGTACGTTGATATTTGTTTTGGTCGCTGGGATAAACCATATAGATGTACAGATCCAAACAGTCATACCAATGCAGTTAAAGAAGGGTTGGTGGCTTAATGGATACAATAAAAACTCTCAAAGGTATTGACCAAGACATGAATCATAAAGACAGAGACTTGGTCAGTTCTATAATTTGGGATTATGTGCAAGAGAGACTTCCTGATAGTCCTGGCATAACAGGAATCAGTTATACTATAAACGTAGATGTTCAGGAGGAAGAATGAAAGCTGAAGAAGTTTTAAAAAAAGTTAAAGAGTATCTAGAAGATAATAAAGAAGATGCTAGTCTAGATATCCGATGTGATAGTAAGCATTTACTATTTTGGATAGAAAATTGGGAGGCGGAATAATGTTTAAATTAATCGTTATTATTTTATTGATATTGATTTTACTGAACCAATGTGGAGGTATGCTATGAAGATCAAAAAATATATTAAAGTAGGTGATATAGTTTCAACAAAATATGGAGATGTTGGAGTGACTGGTATAGAACTTTGTGAAAGTGAATACGAAAAGTATGGCATTGGTGTAGAACAAATTTTTACCAAATTCAAAGACCAATGTGTGTTTACACTTGATAATGGTCATTGGCAATATGGCACACAGGTAGAGGTGATCAATGGATAAAGAATTTTTGATTATATTTGGCTCGGGTGTGATCACAGGATGGTTTATGATTGCTGTGGTAGTATCTTTGATGGTTATATTATGATTTCATTCGACCTCCAATCGATGAAATGTGGGCGGAGCAATTCGCCCACAATTGACAGATCATATTTTGACTATAAAATTAACTTTAAATATTAAGGAGGTTCAATGACTGACTCAAATTTATACATTTTATTATCTAACAAGGATAGGAGTGTAATCACGCCTGAAGGTATTGTGTGTTTTGAAACACCGGAATTGGCTGAACAATACTATAATTTTCTTGCTATCAGTAAAGAAGAACCATTTGAAGACTTTGTCACAGTGGTCAAAGCAAGTGAATTGGTCCAAGGCATGACTGACAAGAACATTAGGCCAAAGACCTTGCTGAAATCAAAGGAAAAGGCTGGAGTGAGAGTGACGAACGATCCGGATGTGATCGACAATTATAGTGGCATCGACCACGAAGAAAGAATGATAGAAAACATGCGACTAGAAGGGTTCATTAGATGACAAAGAAACAGATAGCTTTATTAATTTTTTTAGCTGTAGGCAGTTGGATAATTGTTCCAAAGGTAGCATCGCAAGGACAACCCATGTTTGACTATACTGATAGAAGCAGTTTTATTCAGAATGTCAAATCTTGTGTGGACTATATCAACTTGAAAGAGCCGAGCAATATTCCTATTCAATTGATTGTGGGCATGGCCGGCATTGAGTCCGGTTGGGGTACGTCTAGATTCGCTGTTGAAGGCAATGCTTTGTTTGGTGTTAGAACTTGGGACTCGGATGTGCCTAGCATGAAACCTAGAGATAATCCAAATGCAAAATTTGGCGTGAAAAAATATCTAACTAAATGTGATTCTGTGCAAGACATGATGGACATTATTAATAACCATTATGAATACGAAGGATTTAGAATAGAACGAGAGAAGCAGTTAAAGACAGGAGAATTGGATTGGGTCACTTTATTACCTTATCTTCATGCTTGGGCAGAAAATGATAGGTATAGAGAAATAATATCAGAAACGATTATCGCAAGAGTAATTCCAGAGTTAGCAAATGAAGAATAGTACGCGATGGCGATTCTATGACAAAGATCCGAAAGATCTAACACAACCAGAAAAAGATAAAATTGGATACTACGAAAAAAGTTCTGATGATTTAAGAATGATGTATGTGCGTGGTAGTTTTAGAGACCAAGGATCAGTCACCATGTCTTTCTATAATGATGACAGAACCAATCATAAAGGCGGAGACTGGAAAATCAATCCCAACCAGTTGATGGAGTTTTTGAAGGAGATAGGCGTCACCTTCCACTTCTATACAGACAGAAAACATTCCTACGTGGCTGAGATCAAGTTGCAACCATGGTCAAATTGGGAGAATGCCTTAAGAAAGCCAGCAAAACCAAGGAAAATTGACGGTTGACATATTACCATATGGTATTATTATTAAAAAATATTAACAGACATGGAGGTCTTATATGAGTAAAGTAAAAGATTGGGCTTGGCACAATGCCGAAGCATTTATGGATGAATTGGTTTATCTTTTAGAGGATGGCCAAATTGATTATGATGAAGCTCTTGATAGAGTTGCTAATAGCAATGAAGCTCTTCAAACAGTTGGTATCAACAGTATATTTGATGCTCAAGAATATTTGAGCAACGCTGTAGACAGAAAGGTGGGTGACTATGCCTAATTGGTGTAATAATGATGTTCAAATATCACACCCTGATTCTGCAATGATAGACAAGTTAGAATCAGCAGTTAAAGAAGGCAAGTTGTTTACCACAATTTTGCCAGAGCCTGATTGGAAAACTACGCCAAACGAAAAGGGCGAGTTTAGTAAAGAAGAAAAACTAACCCCAGATCTGTCAATCACAAGATGGCCAGATGGCAAACAAGATGAACGTTGGTACTCGTGGCGCCTTGAAAATTGGGGCACCAAATGGGAGGTATCAGACTTTTTCAATGATACTAGATACCAAAACGAATTGACATTGAGTTTTGATACAGCATGGTCGCCACCAATAGCAATTTATGAAGCATTGGTAGATCAAGGCTATTCAGTCAAAGCATACTATATGGAGCCAGGATGCGATTTCGCAGGCAAATGGGAAGACTATGAAGAAGACCATATAGACGGTTTGAGCGAATACACCAACGATTGGTTCGAGCATAATCCACTGGGTCAACAGCTAGAACAGTATTACAATATTTTAGAAATGAGAGAAGAATTCTGTTAATATTGTTCGAAATGCTCTAAATTATCGAAAAAAAGACTTGTTTTAAGGTCTCTGTGCTTCGTTTTAGCAACCGAGCTTGGTGTTTGTACCCGGAGAAAATAGCTAAAATCAGCGAATTTTAGTGTGGTTGACATATTACCATATGATAGTATTATTAACAATATGAACAAGGACATGGAGGTCAAAGTGAATAAGAAATTTAAACAATGGAAAGAGTTTGAAGGTGCTGTTATTGATGAAATCAATTGCAGACTTCCTCAATTAGGAAAAGCAGTTGAATGGTTCGAAGGAACTTTATATGCTGAAACTCATAAATTTAGTATCCAACAAAAAATCAAAGAAATCATTTTAATGTATGCCAAATCAAACACTAGAGTGATTGTTAGTAATATGCCACCTAGAGCATGGGATAGCGAAAGTGAATTTTTAGAGTGTGCTTTTGATGTAGTTCCAGCTGAAGAACCTGTATCCGATGAGGAATTTTGGGGTCTTGCTAGTTGGGAAGAAAAACAATTAATGACTCAACAGGAGAACAAATAATGAGAGACGGTTATCAACCAAACGAAATATTAGATCAAAGTGAAATATATGATATCATCGATACCACATACACAGGAGAATCAGAGTTGCTTCTTTCTGTGATGTATCGAGCAGTTGCCAAATTCAATATTAATACAACCCATGAATTGGCTATTACTTGTGAGACGTTAGATAGTTTAAATTATTTTCCAGAAGGTGAAGGATATGGTTCTTCAGATAGTTATTGGGATTTAGAAAAAGTTAGAGAAACATTAGAACGTGATAGGGCTTATCAGAAGGAAAGGGAGGTTGCGTGATGGTTAATCAAGCTACAAAAGAATTATTAAAATTTAATGCAGAAGGAGTTGATCCTTTAGAAATGTATATGGATGCCATGAAGGCCTGTGTCACAGCAGTTGATGAAGCTTATGAAAAATATGGTGAGCCTATGTACTGTGGTTTCGCTAGTGTCACAATTAGACCTGCAAGAGGACGATTTGTAAAGTTTATTCAAAAATTAGGCTTGGGTCATCGTGGTGTGTATGGCGGTTATTCTTTGACATATCATGACATCATGAAGGAACATAAATTGGCCTATACACAATCAATGGATCTCAAAGAGATAGGTTGTCATGCTTTCGCCAAAACTTTGGGGAAATACGGTATTGAGGCTGTAATGGAAAGTAGGCCAGACTAATGTATAAGATATTAATCACAGTAATTTTGGTAAATTTATGGTTTGTGCTGATAGTACATGGCGTGAATGCCGCGGAAATCAGCGATTTTTTACCGGTTGACAGATCTGGTATAGATGGTATTATGGATATATGAAAACATTTAAAACAGAAGGCGAAATCAAGGCCTTTATGCTTGATTATACAGGACTATTATCAACCGAATATGATGTGCATACTGAAAAAACAATTTACCCAGACGGTAAAGTTGAATTAGGTGAAATGTATATTACATTCAAAGACCCATTGAGCAAATGGGGTTCAATCTACAGCGTGTTCAAGACTATGTTAGATCATGGATACGATGTTAATTGCACAGACGCCGATGGGCCAGAGTGCATTATAGCAAGATAGACATAAAACAAGGAGGTCGTAAATGTCAACAAGAAGTAGAATTGCAATTCAATTAGATACAGGAAGGTATCTATCGGTGTACTGTCATTTTGATGGATACCCAAAATGTTTGGGCGTTAATTTACAGGAGGATTTTCCTACTAGAGAAGATGCCTTAAAATTAATCAATGGTGGTGACATCAGTTATATCCAAGATGGTGATGCGTTTTATTACGCAAAAAGAAGCCAATGGGATACTGTATGGGGTGCGTCTAAAGACGAACCATGGGAAGATGTGCAACCACACACATCAAACACCATGCAAGAGTTGATGGATGTCACTGACGATTGCAATGGTGCCTATCTATATGTGTATTACAATGGGGCCACTGGGTGGACTTGTTATGATATGGATTACAATGAACAGTTAATAGAAAAGGAGGCGGCTTAATGAAAACTTTTCCTGCAAAACCTAGAGAAGCATCTGATAACGCTATGAACGATGATCGTGGAGCAAGATCTAGAGCAAAACAAATCAAATACAGATTATTGGCTCATCCAAACATCGAAGAAGTCAATATCATGAGAGCCCAAAACCAAGTAGGGTTCAATTATGCAAAAGATGTGTTTGAGCATGTGGATGAATTGATGTTTAGTTTAGATCTTCGTATAGAAACAGACATTTCTGATAGAGAAAATTTGGATCTGGAGGAGAAACTAATCAATCAAAAAATGGCTAAGAGTGTTTCTACTCTTTATCAAAATGCTCAGATACATTCATTGATTGATAGGCAATATCCAGAAGGTGATGGATTATACCATGTCCAAGTATGGGTCCAAGAATGCAATAGTGTTCAACTAGCAATTAGAAAAGACCATGAGCATAACTTTTATGATTTACAAGGTCAAGAATTGGTGGTGGCATAATGTTTAAAATAGGTGATAGAGTCAAAGTAATTGACCAACCAGACATCATAGGCACAATCATAAGATATGATTCGGGCAACAAAGTTGTGATTAGAGATGAAGACGATAGTTGGGCAGAAGAAGGTGAAGATCCAACTCTTGTGTTTCGTCAATCAGAACTAACACAGGACGGATTAGTTGAAGACAAAGATGATGACGACACCGCAGGCATGTTGGAGGGCTTAATAAATGGCTAAAAAGGAAGATAAGATTTTGTGGTCAGATGAATTTTTTGATGACATACACAAAGGTGATACGATATACTATGAGAATGAAAGAGGACAGACTCATAGTGGCACAGCAGTAATGCAAGGCCCAATGGGGTGGCTAATTGATATTGGCCATGGCATACCGAAAGTTGTCAACGAAGGCTATAACTATTTGGGTCATAGCCCTAACGAAGAAAGAGAAAAGGATTGGTTAGGTGACTTTTTACATGGCTAAGACTATCAAGGAGGACTCTTGTTTGAATTACAACCCCAACAGTGGCCGGTCTGTGTTGGCTTGGCTCGTAGCAAAGGTTGGTTAGTTGAATATTGGAATGATCAAACAATGAGGCCAGTGGCTTGGCCTTACAGATTTTTGCCTTTCAGTTGGATCAAATACAATCGTCAAGGTGTGTATGTGATCTGGCCGACTAAATCTAGTGCAACAGTTGTTGACAGAAGGCACAAGACATAGTAGAATAAACAATGATAATCATTACCACAAGGAGGTTTAAATGGAAAATTATCAATATCAAATAAAAGGAGCCGTAGGTATGTGTGTGACCATAGTGACTACGGCGTTAGTGGCCGCAGGTTTTTTTGACCTAGGTGCTTTGTTCTATATCGCAGAACGAGATACATTCTATCTGATGCAGATAGCGATGCTTCTTAAATTTTTGTTGGCAGGTTTTGTTTACATGACTTGGAAAAACGATGCCTAGTGGTATGCCTAATTGGCTGTATCAGACCATCGATTTTGTAAGGATTGTGATACTGTTTGGTCTTTTGTTCTTTGTGATAGAACAGAGCCAAAAGATTTCACAGTTGGAAACCAGAATCATATCCCTCAATAATCATATCACAGACATAGGTGAATTTGTAGAAGGACATGAGATAGGACATCCAGATGACAAACCATGTGATGGATGTGCAACACCAATGATGAATGATGAAGTTGGTTATCTTGTACTAGATCTAATGGAAGCTCTGATCACAAAAATTGAAGAGGAGTAAAAGTTGAACAGCAAGGTCATATTCACAGGCGTAGACAGTCAGATTGGACAGTATTTCAGTTCTGATGTTGATTCAACGTCTTGGGACCTGTTTGACAGCACATCATGGACCAAATTATTGGACAGCGAGGTTGTGTTTTTGATTTTACCAAAACATCAACACACCTTGCACCATGCCAAGCAGTTTATATTGAAAGCCATGGATTCCAACATCAAACAGATCATCAAAATAGGCAGTTTAGGCCCATGGCGATTGATCCACAATCAGATTGATGTATTTTTATCAGAAAGTGGCATCAATTACACCACGTTCGATATTGCTCCGTTGATGAACAATATATTCACAGAACAGTATGATTCTATCAAACACACACTGATCGACTACAGAGGCAATGCACCAGCACCTTATTTAGATCCACGCTGTTTGGCTCAGGCCATTGAACTGTCAGTGAACAATCCTATCTGTTTCAATCGTTCATATCGATGCACAGGCAAGATGCAGTACACCATTGAAGACGTCAAACAGACGCTGATCACACAGGGCTATCCTGTGCAGGAGATTGTGACCACAACCAATGCACGATTGCATGGCAATGATCCCACACTGACTGAAGATTACCAATTGATGGATCATATGGCTACCAAATATATCACTGAAGGATGGTATCCATTGATTTCTAGTGATTTGGAATCGTTTGGTTTGCAGAGTAGAACATTGGATCAGTTCATTGCACAAGATCAACACATTTTTACCAAACGGTTTGCCAATGACTCTGCTCTGTAGTCAGTTGACAGATCACAAAGATCAGGTATACTATAACAATAAACAAGGATTGGAGACTATATGGCAAAAATAGAAGATTTAACTGTGGAAAGCATCGCAAGAATGGATGATGATCAACGTGATGTATTCATTCAATTGATGGTGCAGAGGTACCCACAGTTGGCACAGGATCTGTGCAGAGGATTAGAAGCAGAAATCATAGACGTGAGCAATCAATTTGCCACAGACAGGGTAGCATGATCAGAACAGAACAAATCAACAACAAATTGGAAGAGTTGAGAGAAGAACGCAGACTGTTGGTGGATCAATTGCAGTATGATTCCACTGATCTGCTGTTGGAAGATCTATACAATTTGAATCAATCAATTGAAGAACTGGAATCACAGTTGCTGAGACAGGCGGCATAATGAGTTGTATTCATAACGAAGCAGTGATGGAACGTTGGGCTGAAGAATTCATGGATCAAGGCTATACAGAACAAGAGGCCTATGAAATGGCTCAAAACCGATTGGAAAATTGGGAAGGACCGTGGATGGAGGATGCACAAGATGATTAAATTAGGATGGTTGATCATAGGCATCATCATAGGTGCTTACCTGCAAGACAATGGCATTGGATCAGAATATCTGCCCATGGCCGGTGAACACGCAATGAACATGATTCGTTGGGTGGCCCAAACTGTGTTGGATACAGTCAATGCCTAGATCAGTAAAAATCACACTCACAGCAGAAGAAATGAGTCAGGCCATAGGTGAATATCTACACGCAGAAGGCAAGTTGCCCACAGCATTGGAAGAAGGCGCCATTGTTTACACACAACAAGCAGACGGATCATTTGTGATTGATGTGATAGAAACAGGCATATCTTCAACCCTACAATAGAGTTTCATTCGACCTCCAATCTAATGAAACACAGGGTGGCTCTCAGTGAGTCACCTTGTGCAGTGATAAAAGAACCATTTTTGGTGTGATCTGCGATGCTGATGATGAAAATGATTGATCAGATCACTGATTTTGACCAAAAAATGATCATTTATTTGATTCAGCACACAATTAAATGAATCATTTATTGATTGTGATGAAAATGATTCATTTTCGGGGTTGACGAATCTGGTAATGATGCTATTTTATACTGATAAACAACAAAGATTGGAGCATACATGAAACCTTACCCATTTTATTCAAATTTATTCACCCTGCAGGGCACCAGAAACAGACTGTCATTCATAGGCGCTACACTGGTGATCTCTGTGTTGCTGACTGTGATCACTGTGGCATACATGGTATTTGCGCCTCAGACTGTGATGAGCATGGCCTGGACCTATATCCTGTTTGCCATTGTGTTGGTGGTGGCAGTGATACCAGTGATCATACAGCGTTTGAGATCCATGCTGGGCGATAACACATTCTACATCATTGTGGTATTCCTGTTGATGATGATCATACCATTTGTGAACCTGTTGCTGTTGGTGTGGCCACCCAAGAAATAAGTTTTTTCATAATACTCTGTGATAAAGGCCCTGTGAGGGCCTTTTTTAATCTGCAAGGGCAGAACCAATCACTGACGCACATGATTCACAGTGAGGAGGCACAGTGATTGCCGCAATTGGCGCCACAAATGATGAGTCAGAGCTACATGCACCTAAAAAAATGATACAAGTGAACACAGAGACGATTTTGAGCATGTTTTTCCTATGATCAGCACCTGAACTGGCCAGATGCTGATCTACGCAAAGGTAATACTCATATTTACGATTGAAACAGCTGAATCACTTCTGCGAATGATACAAAGCCATCTTGATTGATGTCTATTCTATTGAACAGAGCCAGCATCAATTGAGCCCAATCACCTACTGATAATGGTATGTCCAATCGATTGTATGACTCTGCTATCATAGTGCCCAACTCTAATGTGTCCACAAGACCGTCTGAGTTGATGTCAGTC
>Ga0209645_1000077_pt1 | contig 44966 bp, 49 predicted proteins | sample ETNvirenome_6_30_FD_184070 | JGI IMG/M metagenome (GOLD analysis project Ga0209645, IMG submission 184070) | Marine viral communities from the Pacific Ocean - ETNP_6_30 (SPAdes) (version 2) | ecosystem: Environmental > Aquatic > Marine > Oceanic | place: Pacific Ocean | collected 2013-06-19
TTCACAGATGCAGAAACTCGCAAACTTTATCGCATTGGAAGGGGCGAACAAGGAGTGCTATTGGTACGCCCTTACACTAACGACATATGTGCTCATTGGAGATTTTTAAATGAAACTATTGCTCGCAAATCTGCTGATAAGATATACCAAATGTTCTGTGACTATAAAACCTCTGGAGACTTCATTGGAATGGACATGGCAAGGAAATTCCTTGAAATGGGATTTACTCGCGCCAGACGATATGCAAATCATTCTAGTGGACAAAAATACTTTAAAGATGGTACAGTTAGACCTCAGGAGACAGATGCACTATACAGTGTCAAAGCAAGATCGGCGGCAATTTTTAAGGTCGTAAGAGATAAGGCAGCATATGATTCTGAGTATCAGTCAATGAGAAAGGAGTGGAGATCAAATGAATGAACAGAAACGTAAAGAAGCACCACCCATAAATGTTGGTTTTGTGTGCAATAAATGTGGTGGTAAAGGGTGTGAAATTTGTCATTCTGGGTGGGAATGTACCATGGCAGAGTTTGGCACCTGTAATAAGTGTGATATGGGATGGAAAATAGGAGAGATCAGCAAGTAAGTATAACTTCATAGGCATAAATTTTTATGTCACAAACTTGCAAATATCAGCATATCATGATAAATATTAGGGAGACCACAAGGAGGAACAATGTCCTGAAAATTTTACATCATGTTTATTTTAATGGATTTGTATAACACATGGAGGTGTTCTAATTATGCACAACATAATCTCGTTCAATCAACTAGCAGGATTCAGACTTGAAGAAGACAGGTTTGGACCTGAAGATGATTTAATCAACGAATATTACGAGTGCTTGGTTGAATGTGATGATGACCAATCAGTTTGCAAACGAATCTGTAAGGAGGTTCTGATTTAGATTAAAGATTACATGTAGTCAATTAGGAGTAATTAATGTTATCTTATCTACACCCGCCCTGAAGAATTTAAAAACTAGTATAGTTTACCCTCGCCTTTTTGGTGGGGGTTTTTAATGTTAAATACTTAAAACGTTAACGAGTTCTTAAAGTGGACTTATCCGATAAAAAAGCATCAAAAAAAATTATAAAGAGATTCAAGAAACATCCTGAATGGTATACACCGGAAGATGTTATGTATGCTAAAATGATCAAGAAACAACTAAAGAAACATGGAAGACAGTCTGAAAGTAAATCAGAATGATGATGGAACGTTCACTCTAGAGTGGGACAAGAATGATCCTCAATGGAATTTTCTGAATGGGTTGACAAGTAAAGAAATTAGCACTATGATTGAAAAGGTAGTTAAAGAGAGTCTTGATGAAGAAAGATGATTATTCGTTGATGATGTTATCAGACTGGGTAAAAGAATCAATGGAGTCTGGATATACTCCACAGCAAGTATATGAGACGATTGTGAGAACTGTGAGGGAAAGTAGAGATTATCATCGTGCATGTTTAAGTCATGCTGAGATACTTTTTAAACTTCTGAAAAATGAAGAACTACCAGAACATTACGACGACTTTGAGAATCCTTTGCCAGAACAAAACAAAACTAATTTTTCTGGGGATGACTATTCTCCTGAATCCAGAAAACATTGGGACGACTTTTGGGAGAGTCTCAAACTAAATCCTTATGCACTAGAGTATACACCAATTCCAGAAAACAATGACATTATCTAAATCAGTTGAAGAATCTCTCAGAGAAGCAGAATCATCTCTCCGTAATGCCCTAGCATATGCTGCTAGAGGTGAAAGACCAGTGATATGCACTGAAATTGCCAAAATGATTAAAGAATTGGAGAACATTAGATCTGTTGATTCTATCTACGATATGTTAGACAGCAGAGAACCCGGAAGCAAGGGAACCTATGGTCCCATGTTTGATGATGAATGAATCAATTCTAAAGAAAACATTAAACTTCTAACTACTTTTGTGCGGAAACGCTAAAATACCATAGAAACGACAAGACAACCATGACTCTTCCACAAAACGGCAAAAAATTGACCGAAAAAGAAGCAGAAAGTATGGAAATTGCCTTAAAAGAGGCAGGTATTGTGGCAATTCACCCTGAAAGGATGGAAGCACTTGCCGATATGTTAGTTTCTAAACTAAAAAATACTAGTGAAACACCTATTCCATGGCGCAGAGGTAGTGCTTTGGAGGAATAATAGCAATAAATAGTCACATCGCTTTACAAAAATGCTTATGAATAGCATCGAACAACATATTGAGATTGATAGAAAGATTCTTGAGAATCCTACTACATCTCCTCAGCAACGTCGTCATATTGAGGGTGAACTACATGATCTAGAGGATTATGTGGCACATCATAAAGAAGAAATTGAGCAGGGTGATCATCACGATCCCACTGCACTTGAACTATATTGTGACCAAAACCCATCAGAACCCGAATGTCTGGTTTATGATGATTGACTGTGACACTTGAATAACAGTCACACCACTCCTTGCACGGGGTGGTTTTTTATTGTATAATACATGGGTAAAGCAATCGAGGCTATGCCCATGCTACTTTCAGAATTCAAGCAAAAGTTTTGTGCTATCAAGGCAAGAGGTTTCATAAAATCACAACGTAAAGGTGATGGTGGTGTGGGTAACACTCTTGAAAATGAATTGGGACTGCAAGAGAATAACATCGCAGGACCAGATATTGAGGGAAATGAACTCAAAGCAGCACGTAAAGGTGCTGGTGGTAAGCAGACACTGTTCAACAAAGAGGGTGAGTGGGTTGTATCGCAGAAAGATTACATTGCACAATACGGTTTTCCTCACACCACAAAAATTGGTGAGATGAGTGGACAATCTACCGTCACCAAGACTGTTAACAACCGTGGTCTATCTATTGTGACCACTGATGATTATTGTGCTGTTGTGCATGGTGATACTATCATCGTTAAGTGGGATTGGGAGACACTAGTCAACCAGTTTGGTAAGAAGTTTCCTGCATGTGTGAAAGTATTTGCTGACGTTGAAAAACGTGACGGTGTAGAATACTTCCACTACAATGAAGTATATCGTTTCATTGGCACTGATAAGAATTTGTTTCGCACTGCAATCGAAAATAATATGATTGCCATTGATATTCGTATGCGTACACAAAACAATATTGGCAAATCTCTTCGTAATCGTGGTACTGCATTTCGTATAAATCATGGTAGAATGGAAGAACTATTCATTAAAGAGGAACTTTGAAGGACACTATTCTGTATGGAGACTGTAGAGAGACGTTGCGACAGTTCGCAGCGTCTGGTGTACGCGCTCGCATGTGTGTGACATCACCACCATACTATGGGTTGCGTGACTATGGTAATGAAGATGCACAGATAGGTCTAGAAGAATCTCCAGAAGAGTTTATTCAACAATTAGTTGAAGTGTTTCGTGGTGTGCGTGATTGTCTCACCGATGATGGCACACTATGGGTTAACATTGGTGATAGTTACTATAATTATCGTGGAGGAAAGGGTCAGGCATTACCAAAACAATCTGTTGCCAACACAAATCAAGATCTGCCACAAGGAAAAAATCCTAGACGTGGTAATAAACTGAAAGGATATAAGGAGAAAGATCTTATTGGTATTCCTTGGATGCTTGCATTTGCTTTACGTGCAGATGGATGGTACTTGAGACAAGATATCATTTGGAGTAAGCCAAATCCAATGCCAGAAAGTATGAAAGATAGGTGTACTAAATCTCATGAATATATATTTTTACTGAGTAAAAAACAAAATTATTTCTTTGATGTTGAAAGTATAAAAGAACCTACTATTGATGGTAAATCATTGAAAAGAAAGAAAAGTGTTTGGAATATTCAAACAAAACCTTATAAGGGTGCTCACTTCGCAGTTTATCCTCCTGAACTTATTGAACCTGCTATTCTTGCTGGTAGTGAAGAGGGTGATATCATTCTTGATCCTTTTATGGGTTCTGGAACTACGGCAATGGTTTCTAAAAGTTTAGGTAGGCATTATATTGGATGTGAACTTCATAAAGAATATGGAGAACTAATTGATAATAGGATATCTGAATACAATAAAATATATACTGCAAAGGATAAACAAATTGGTGAAGGTAAACTTATTTTTGAGGACGAATAAACCACTTCTCAAACTGTCCACTCTGCCCCTGACTCTGCCCCACTCTGCCCTATAATTACTAGGTAATCAAGCAAAGGCACCATGGGCACTCGTTCCCGCATCGGTATCCAACTCCAAGACAACTCCGTTCTCTCTGTCTACTGCCACTATGATGGTTATCCTGAGTTCAACGGTCGTGTTCTGCGTGACAACTACAACACTGTTGAAAAGGTAAAAGAACTGATTGATGGTGGTGATATGTCCTGCACCTGGACTAATGCAGACTGGAACAACGAAACTATGCCTGAAATGGGTGCTCTCTACTATACTTCCCGTGGTGAATCTCTGGAGAGTAATGCACCACGATATGATGATGACATCTTTGAGTTCCTGAAAAAGGAGAATAATGAAGAGTATGCTTATATTTGGTCTGTGAATAACAAATGGGTTTGCATGAACATGAATCAGTTTAATGATAATGACCCTCAAAAGGTTGAGATTCCTGAAGGAGCAGTTGGACAATGATGCTCCATCCTGCTACAATTAACATCTGTGTTGTTATTTTGTTGTTCTACATCATCGCAAATGAAGTCAACAAAACACCACCACCGATGTGACACATAATAAGTGTCACAGGGCATCCTGAAACCCCACCAGGATGCCCTATGATAACAAAGTAATCAAGGGAACCACCCATGACCACCTTCGACTTTGAAACCGAATATTACTGGGGTGCTCTCATGGTCAAACTGGTTCCCCTGTTTGCTATGGATTCTTATCGTGCGGATGATGATGAATTAGTATGGGTCTATGATGTGAATAACCCTAAGAATGGGTATCACGTTCCTGCTCGCAATCTTTCCACCTATTCTTATTGATTATGTCTAATCGTGACAATCATGCTTCTCGTGACACTACCACAGGCAAGATCAATGAGGACTCCATTGAAAAGTTTCTTCATGAATCTTTTGATGGACCTGTCTATCCACAAACAGTAGTTGGCACACAATTTAATACAAACAAACAACATATCGTTGATGTTCTTCTTGGTGGAGAAGCACACAAGAAAAAACCAAAAGCAAAACGATGGATTTCTGAACACAAAGGTGGCAGACTGGTGAGTCTTAAGTATCAAGCGATTGAAGGAACTGCTGAAGAAAAAATTCCTTTTGAATTCTGGAAACTTAAAGATGCCATCGACAAGTATGGTTATGAATCTGCTGTGATTGTTTTATGTGGTGATTCTGGTTGGACTCTAAAACAAGAGTATCTAGATTTAGAGACTAAGAAACACTTTGAAAGTGTTTATCCTGGTGTCACTATTGTCGATGAAGAAACTTTTCGTCAACAGTTGACAACTAACTGAAAATAGTTTATACTAAATAAATCGGTCCAAATCAGAGGATGACCTTAAACTCTACTCTTATTTTCCTCCATTTAAGGTTAAAATGAAAAACTACTTAGAAGATCCACGTCTCCTGACACTTCAGGAAATTATTGACGACCCAAAAAACAAAATTAGCACAGTCAAATTTTTGAAGGGTGCAGCGCATAAAGACGACATTTATGTGCATCCCATTGACGACACAAAAGTTAAAAAGAAAATATATTTTGCATTTATTCGTGCAAGTAAACTAAAAGTTAGTAGAGACTATCAACGTTACATTTGTCTCACTACGCTTAAAAAAGCAAAACAATTTGATTATATTCTGTGCCAGACGCTTGTTGTTGCACTGCGACCAGATGGAACTTATGTTATCATCGACGGACAACATAAGGCAATTATGGCAATTCTTTCTGGAGAAGAATTGGATATTCCTTGTCAGGTAATTGTTCATGATCCTAACAGCACTCTTCAGCAGTGTATTGAAGAGGAAGCAAAACTTTTTGAAAAGTATAACACTTCTCGCAAAAACACTAGCACACTTGATAAGGTTCGAGCAGGACTTTCTTATAGTGATGAGTGGGCAAAAGAATTTGAGGAGAACTGGATTACCATTGGTATTCAATCTGAGGGGATTGGATATGATGATGGTGTAGAAGTTAATGGTTGGGCAAAAGCAAATGAATCGATTGGAAAATGGAAGATTATTCCAACAAAAAAAGCAGTAGATTTTCTCAAACCAGTCTATAAAAAGTGGAATCTTGATGCTGTTGATGGGAGCATGATCGGTGGTCTTGCTGCAATTCAAACTCTGCTAGATGCTGTTGGTGATGCAAAAAAAGGAACTGGACTTAAATGGTACTTAACTAATAACTTTTCCAAAATTTCAAAATCTGTTTGGACAAAAAACACTAGAGGTGCATCTGACATTTTGATTGCGCGAAAGATTGTTGACGACTATAATGGTGATGTTGCTAAAAACAACATCAAATGTGAATGTGCTGCTATTGGCGAAGATTTGCTGAAAGGAGTAGGACTTGCAGACCCAACTAAATTGAACTGATTATGACATCATCCACACTCAAAGTATTAACAGCAACCACAGGCAATCGTAAGGACACATGGAACACTCCCCCCGAATTTGTGGGGGATGTTCTTAAGTTCTTCGGTGGCAGAGTTGGACTTGATCCGTGCTCTAATAGTGCGGAAGAACCTAATGTTCCTGCCGACAAAGTTTATACTGAAGAAATGGATGGACTCAAGCAAAGTTGGGTTGCCGATAGTGTTTTTATGAATCATCCATATTCTGCCAGTAAAACATGGATTCCCCATGCTGCTGCCCAGTATGAAAATGGAAATGCAAAAGAAATGGTTCTTCTCATTAAGTTGGACGTTTCTACCAAGTGGTGGAGATCTATTGAGAAATATCCATGGATTGCTGTTAATCGAAGATTGAGATTCGGTGCTGCTGCTAGTGCCGCACCATTTCAATCTGCCGTAATCTATCTGGGAACTGACCTTGAACGATTTAAGAACACTTTCGGTAAATATGGCACTTGCTATGTGCCAGTAAATTAGTGTCACAGGGCACCCTGAAACCCCACCAGGATGCCCTATAATAACAAAGTAATCAAGGGAACCACCCCATGACCACAACCACCTTTGCCGACTATGCTGCTGGTGCCGAGGCACGTAAGGATATTGCTGCCAAGGTTCTGGCACACTCCCTGGAGTTGTGTGAGGCACTGCGGCAGAATTACATCAATTATGCGATTCGCATGAGCAAAGTCTCTATGTCAATGGATAATGGTGTGGATAAAAAATACTATGAGGAACGTATTGCTAAACTTGAGAAGGGTATTTGTGATGTAGATTTCACCCTGGATACAGGTCGCAAGTATCACAAAATCTGGCACGTTGATAATGGTTCACGTTCCTGCCATGCTTTCATTGATAAGAAGACTGGTGAAGTTTACAAACCAGCATCATACAAGGCACCTGCGAAAGGTGTGCGTTACAATCTGCTGATTATCAAAGAACGTGAGTATCTTCTCAATCCTGCAAACTGCGATTGGGCAGGTGGTTATCTCTATCGCAACTCTTCTTACTTCTGTTCATGACATCTAAAGAGAAACTTGTCTTTGTCGGATCATTTATTTGGTTAATGCACTGGGGAACATGTCTAACATCAATCATTGTGGATACGGTTATTCTAAAATCCTCTGTGAGGATATTACCTCTTGGTTTGTGAATAACTTCTTTCCACGGCACAAAATCAATGTCACTGTTTTACATCGTGGACTGAAACGTGAACATGCTCTGGGTTACTGTGATGTGATGACTGATGTGGAAGAGTATCCACACAGACCACGTAATTTCCTGATTGAACTTGACACCTACATGGATGAGGAAACTTATTCATTAACTCTTTTTCATGAACTGACCCACATGGCACAGTGGATACGTGGTGACCTGCGGCACCGATATGGAAAATTGTGTTATTCACTCGAACCAGTGGAAAATTATGACTATGAGGATCAACCACACGAAATTGAAGCACGTAAGGAAGAGATAAGACTACATGAACGGTACTTAAATGAGAAACAAGTGGTGCCAGCTGAGGAACCGTCACAGGGATGGTGCAACCGTCTGTGTGGTGGTGCTATAATTACAAAGTAATCAAGGGAGGGACATGCAGACCACCACTGCAACTTACAACATCCGGATCGAATATCGTGATGGAACCGTAGAAGACTTCAACCGAACGATGCCCACCAAACCCACAACACACAAGGGTATTGTGGCACAGAACGACAGATTGGTTAGGTGGGTTGATAAGTACGTCGGTCGCCGTGATTGCATCCGCCACACTGTAACTCCTCTTTTTTCCTGAATCATGCTCAAACAAAATGTTCTCAAAGTTGTCGGTCAAACTGCAATGAGTATTGACCACAACATGACACGATTAGAAAAATTTGAGGTTTTCTGTCGTGTCTGTGATAATCTACTGGAAGATGGTAGAATCAGCAGGATACAGCACGAACGATGGACCAACGTGTTCTAGTGTGCCAACTGCCGAACTGACCACCAACCGACCACAGGGCACCACCACCCTGCTATAATTACAAAGTAATCAAGGGAACACACCCGATGCAAATCACTTCCAAGCGTCACTCCATGGTTGTTGAGTTCCGTCCCCACAACATCCTGACCGATAAGTTTGTTTACACTCTGAAGTTCAAGGATAGTGCAATGTCCATGCGACTGATGACCAAACGTGAGATGAACGAAACAATCAATTCACGTCTGGATAAGGGTTATGAAGTCACCGACATTCTGACCGAACCCCAAGCATACTTCCCTGCTGCCTGCTGATGTTTACTAAAGAAGACCATGAGTTTATCGACTTTCTGTTCGGTAAACTCACTTCCCTGACTGATACTGACATGATCGATTTACACGATGATGACACTGCCGGTATTGATTCCCTTGAATTTGAACAACTTATGATTGACATTTAATCACAACTGACCTAAAATAGTAAGACAAATTCAATTAATTCCATGGAAGAAAGACTTTACAAAATTCAGGAACTGAATACTGTTGGATGGGAGGATGTTCTTGAAGATGACAATTCTAATCGCAAATTGACCAAAGAGCAATGTGATGCCAAACTGCGAACCTATCTTGAAATTGGAATCTCACCGGAAAGACTTCGTGCAGTCATCGACAATTCATGAACTTCCTAGCGATTTCATCCATGAACCCCCGAAAGGTTTTTCCTATGAAGTTAAGTCTCACAAATCAAATGTTCTTGCTATTTGGTTACTTCATCACCGTAAGTATTGTTATAGCAGCGATCCAGTTAGGACAATCTGGGGATTCTACAACACAAAGAAGAGATGCTATTTCTCCCCTGTTAATGCCACCAAGCAAGGTAATCAGGTAGACATTTCTGATACTCGTCCCTATACTGCAATGCAACTCAAACTCACACCTCTTGAATATGCACTATACTCCACAAGTTGATGACTATGTAAGATGGAATCGTCCAGGAATCAGTGGGCACATTGATGAGGGATGGGTCTATTTTAAGTGTGATGAAAGCATTAGCATTGAAGTTGGAGTCAAAGATAAACCATATTGCCAATATACCAAAGAGGAGAAACATAAGAAGATTCATATTTTAGTATGTTGTCCTAATTTTTTGTGGCATCAGTTGGAGTATGTAAAAAATAGAAGAGGTGATGTGGATGATTATAAATCACAAGAGCACAGACACATAGATCCGTGAATCCATATAAAAAAGTATTATTTCCAATACATATCTTTCAGGCTCATATCAAAGAGAATGAAAGAATTAAGGAGGAATTGTGTCATATAATTGAAAAGTTCCGTAATAGTGGAAATGCAAAAATACCTGATGGGTGGTTGACTGATAATCTTCTGACATCATATGAGGATGAAGACTTTAACTTTGATCTTTTTACTCAGAGTGAAACCACACAAAAATTGTATGAAAAATATATCCTGAGATTCTTTGATAGACCCACAAAGGTAAATGTATCAGACATGTGGTTCAACTATTATAGTAATGGTGAGTATCAGGAAGTGCATTCACATGTTCAACCGGATATGTTTGCACCACGCCCACATTTCTCATGTATTCATTATTTGAAGTTTGACCCGGAGGTGCATCAACCAGTTGTATTCAATGATCCGATTAGAGAATTAAGACAGACAAATTCAATCGAACTTGATTCGAATAACTATGAGGAGAAATATGAACCACAATTAAGAGAGGGTAGCATACTCATGTTCCCACCATATTTGGAGCACTATGTGCCAAAGTCGGAACCAACTCCTGACAATCCAAGAATCACAGTGGCATTTAATATCATCCTGACAGAATATGGAGAGGACAAATTGTATGGACCTTAATTACATTGATCAGTTCTTTTCTGCAGAGGAGCATCAGATTATTCATGATTATTGTAATGATGCAGAATATTCATATGGTGAAAGAGATGATGTAAATTTACCTGTCACGGGTATGATTCATAATATACCAGAGACAGAGTTTGTTTATAAGTTGATTAAAAAGAGATTAAAAGACTCTGCCGAACAAGTGCAGAATAAAAAACTCTATCGAATGTATGTAAATTGTTTTGTACCATGTGAGCGTCCATACTTTCATACCGATGGTGATGAAGGAGTAACATTTTTGTATTATCCGAATATGAAATGGGACAAAGATGATGGTGGTGAGACACAATTTTTGATGAATGATGATCTGTATGGTGTATTACCAATACCGAATCGTATGGTCGTGTTTAGTGCCAATCTACTACATCGTGCCACCACATTCAGAAATGATCATCGATTCACCGTTGCAATTAAGTATATTTGAATAAATAAATATGGATAAAAACTGGTCATGTAATGGCAATCAATAACACACAAACTAAATTCTTTGAGTCCGGAGAGATTAAGTTTAGTGCAATTCGTGATACGTTTGGTGATCTGGCAGGAACAGATGTAAGGGCATCGGATTATTTGAGAAATGCCGGTGATGATGTTGATTGGTCTGAGGATTCTACCATCAGTCCCAGAGTGCCGAATGCAACAGAAAATGCAGATGTATCAACGTCAACTAATTGGCAAATGTCACATCTGAGAGATTCGATTGTAGAATATAATATCACACAGAGTGGAAATAATGAAGAATTAGAATATGCGGATAGTAATACCGGAACCTGGAATAATAATCTATCAAAGAATGTTCCAAAGAGAATGGATGTAGAGGGAGTTGTTTATGCGAATGAGGTTAGTAAGTATGCACTCAAGTTTAGTGCAGGAGAATATAATAATCTGACAATTAATGTACCTGATGGTGGTGCAATCTATGGTGAGGGTGGTGCTGCCGGAGGAGGAAATGGTGGTGGTGCTCTGTATATTGAAAATACTGCCACATATGATAATGTATCAATCACATTAGGAAGTAATGGTCGAATCTGGGCAGGTGGTGGCGGAGGAGATAATGGAAACAGTGGAAATAGTGGTAGTAGTATATCATGTTTCACTAATTCAAATCATAATGCATCTTATGGAGATGGTGGAAGAAATTATAATTCAGGTCGGGCACAAAATGCCTGTCAAAGTGCATCACCGAGTGGATCATATGGTGTTCAGGTCGTAACTGCCACTCCGACAAGTGTAAGAAGTCGTTGTCGTGGTGGAACATTTCGTAGAGGACAAGGATGGAATTCATCTAATAAAACAGGATATTCATGTAGTCCTAACTGGTCAATGAATTGTTCATCGAAGATTGCAAATAACATTGCCGGTGGTAGTGGTGGCAATGGCGGAACAGGTGGAGTCGGACAAGGATTCAGCAATCAAAGTGGACCCGGATCAGGAAATTCGGGCAATAGTGGTAATACTAACACATGTGCCGCAAGTGGTGCAACAAGTGTCGGAAATGATGGAAATAGTGGTAGTTCCGGCGGAACATGGGGAGTCGGTGCATCAAATGGTGGAAATGCAGGATTCGCGATTTTAAAGAAAAAAACGGCAGTTAATAGTGGACAATCCGGTAATACGGTCAAGGGAGCAGTCGGTAATATATAATTAAAAATATGATATAATGGATGATGTGAAACTATCAACAATTGTATTTCATTTTTTGGATGAATTCTTTCTACAGGAAGCATCCGGTAAGGTATGGACTGCATCAAAGAAATGTCAAAAGGAAAGATGGTCTATTTGTGAAGGATGTGAGCACTTTGATGAACCCGAGGAGGGATGTAGGTATTGTGGATGTTATCTACCACATAAGATAATAGATCCATTTGGTGATTGCCCATTAGATAAGTGGATATCAAATAGTGATGCATGGTACGAAGAACATTTTGATTTTATCAAAGACAAACTAATTGAAAAGAATCCAGAACTGAAGGAGTATTTGAATGGAAAGGATTGAACTCAAAGGTGAATATAGTGACTTTATCGGAACATATCATAATGCCTATGATTCGAAGTTCTGTGATGGTGTCATAAAAGCATTTGATTATTATCAGGAGATTGATGCAGTTTTCTGTGAAGATAATCAATTTGAGAACAGTAATGCCGGACGATTCGATTGGGCATTAGATCTGTCAGAGATGAATCCTGCAATGAAGGATAATCATTCACAATTATTGAATGAGACATTGCAATCATGTTTTGATGAATATGTGAATGTCTTTGGTCATCTAAAGACTGTACCAATGTATTCACTTTCACAGAAGATACAGAAGACTCCTGCCGGTGGTGGTTATCATGTCTGGCACGATGAGAATTCAGGATTAGAACATGCCAATCGTTGTCTTGTATGGATGATCTATTTGAATGATGATTATGAGGGCGGAGAGACTGAATATTTGTATTATAAGAAAAGGATAAAACCTGAGAAGGGAAAGTTACTAATATGGCCCGCAGGTATGACACATTGCCATAGAGGAGGATTAGTATTATCGGGAACAAAGTATATTGCAACAGGATGGTTCTATCTGGCAAATTACAATGGATGATAAGAAGGAAGAGTTTCCTAGTATAAAGGAACAAGGAAAGAATCTGGCAAAGTTTACATTTGAAGTGGTGAAGGATAGTGTGACACATTTATCTACACCATCAGAAGTATTTGCAAATGAAGAGTTAAAGGAAGAAAGAATGAGTATATGTAAGAAGTGTGAGTATTATAGTATAAGACAGAATAGATGTAAGCACTGTGGTTGTTGGTTAGAACATAAGGTTAAGTTTAGTTCAAGTCAGTGTCCTGTTCATAAGTGGTAAAATGAAGAGTATTTTACGTATATGGAAGTATTCATTAGGATCATTCTCTGATAGTAAGACTGAACCATATGATAATTGGATTGCATGTATTAGAACTGTTATATTTGTCTCTTATATGGTGACGAATGCCTTTATTGTGTCCGGAGTCATTAGACATTGGAATTCAAGTGATTGTGTATCCGTTGATACAGAATTAATTAAAAAATAGGTTTTAAATATGTTTATAAATATAAAACTGTTTTTTATTTGAATTGTTAAATCTTTTGGTTTGTGGTGTCCTGAGAGGGTATTCGGAGTGTCTTTGTAGATACTTTGGAGTGTCTTTAAGTATCTCATAAAGGGTCAGATCTTATGCAAGTTTAGCGAGCGTATCATGGAGAGCGCGGTTTGTCAACCCACAGGGCGCAAAATTTTTCTCGACGAGATACAAAATGTAATATAAAGACATCTTATAGTATAAATATATTGATTCGATGAATCTCGACGAGACATCATACTTGACACTCGACGAGATATCTGTTATACTCATATCATAATCATCCAATCTCGACGAGAACCATGAACGATTACGAAACATCATACATATGGGACTACGAGATGTCATGCCATGATTATCTCGACGAGACATATGCATATCATAATGTGTCACCATACACATATGATCTAGACGACGAGTATGCACGAGATAGCACAGACTATCAGGCACTTGCATATAGACATTATGCATGATACAATACGTAAACATCGCACGAGATTCCCATGTATGCACACAAGCGCATTGTAAGTGTAACATTAGACATCGAATGTTATGAAGACCTCGACCTCAAGATGCTGGATTGGCGAGAAATCCTAGATCTTCAAGGTGACGAGAACGTCGATGTTAGCATAAAGGAGACTGCAGACGTATACTAGTGTGCCAGTTCGGAAACTGTCCACTAAATCCCCACAAGGGTAATATTTCGTGTATTGTGTACACAGTTGAGAAATTTGTTTTCTTAAATGAACACTTTCGTCCCTAATCCTCATCTGGAAATGTTAATGAGTCGTGAGCAGTTAATGGAAGATATTGACTGCATTGTTGATGGTGAACTTAGTGGCATTATTTCTCAAGAATTGTGTGAAGAACTGGTGCGGCGTCTATGTGATGCTGTCTGCCGTAATTTCCCTGCTAAGTAACACAAACCGGTCGGCTGCCTCCCAGTCGGCAAAGTGTCACAAGCACACGGCACAGGGTCCAAAATCGTGTATTGTAGTTAAGTCATCAGGAATTCACCAAATGCAAGGTTACAACGGTTGGGCAAATTGGGAAACCTGGAATGTTGCTCTCTGGATTGGAAATGATGAGAGTTTGTATCACCAAGCAAGGGAATGTGCAAACTATCAGGAACTTGTGAACATTCTTTGGGAGTGTGGTAGTAAAGAAACCCCTGACGGTTGTCGTTGGGATGATGTTAAAGTTGATGGTCTCGCTATTTGTGAAATGATGGCAGACATGTGACAGTTGGTAAGGTGCCCACCATTTCACCAAAGGGCACCAAAATCGTGTATTGTATTCACAGTTGAGAAATTCACTCATGTTTGATGAACTTTGGTCTGAAATTGCTGATGCTCCCGGTGAGATCTTCGATGTGATTGAATACAAAGAAGAATGGGAGAAAGAAGATAAATTCGATGTTGAAGAATACATTAAAGGAAACACTGACTATTGAGAACAATGCAATTTCAAATCACAAAAATTGAGTTTGATGTTGATGAGAGCATCTACGATCCTTCACTTGAACCATTAACAAGTGAGGAACTTGCTGAGAATTATATTGGTGAAATTTGGGAAGCAGATGATGAAGATGATCTAATCGAAGAGATCACAAACGATGCGGCACATTGCATCCTTTCTATTAACTATCAGCACGTTTTAAAACAATGAACGAACAACTGCAATCTCAGGCAATTGAAGTGATGGAATTGATTGAAGATTCTGTCGAACATATTTGCACTGAAAACCTCCTAAGTGGAGAGAAAGTGTGGACAATGATTGCCGCACTTGCTGATGCCAAACTTGAAGAATTTCCTGAAAACTAATGTCTTTCGTTTCCACCTTCGTTGACACAAACTCCATGACTGATAACATCATCGACCGTGACAAACTTCAAGAGGACATGATCAATCGCATTATTGATGGTATGGACACCGATGGATTGTGTCAATTAGCATATGATTATTTGAATGAGAATTATGATAAGTATTCCGTGAAAGAATTGATTACGGAAGTAGAAGAATTCTATCCAGATATGTTGGAGGAAAGTAACACAAACTGATCCGGCTGCCTGACCAGTTGGATAAGTGTCACACGTTTTTGGCACGACCCTCAAAACCGTGTATTGTATACACATGATCAAAAACAACGAAATGCAGACCTACACCGACCCTTGCACCTATGCTCTGCAGGAGGACATGAGAATGCTAAAGGAAATGATTGCATCAGACCTCTCTCAGTACATGTTGGAGATGATGCCTTCCCTGAACGATTGCGTCGATTGGGTATGTGATCGTTTTGCAATTGATGCAACTGATGAACTGATTGATTTCGTTGCTGATTGTCACGATGAGTTCTTCGGTAACTGACACTAACCTCTCTGCCCTTAAGTAACACAAACATCATGCGTATTTTTCTCTCTGCCATTGTCATCCTGCTGGGTGCGAATCTTCTCATTGATCTCCTGGATTCTGATATGGTGCAAATCATGCAGGAGCGTAACGAAACAATCCAGCGCAGCATAGACCGGATGTGACAGTCGGATTAGTGTCACACATTTTTGGCACAGGTCCCAAAATCGTCTATTGTAAAAGAGTCAAAGGAATTCAACCAACCATGCGTAAAATCGAAACCCAGATGAACGAAGCAATCACCGAGGGCACCGATTGGGGCAAAGACAACACACGGGTTGAAACCATCGACGGAGTTTCGAAGGTCTATCTCCACGGGCACCTCATTGCTGAGGTTGACGACAATGCCATCATCCTGCGTGATGGTGGGCGGCAGAGCAAGACCACTAAGAGCAGACTCAACGCAATCCTAGCAGAGCACGGATACTCTGGCGAAAGCGTGTTTCAAAAGAACTGGACTTGGTTCGTCCGTCTCTGGACTGGCACCGACTTCACCACCACCGAATTCCGTTCGGGTATGCGACTGGCATAGTGGCACACTGCCACGGCAGAACGACCCCTGACCGACTATTGTAAGAAAACAAACGAACTGAACCACATGACAAAGATCCTTCACCTTGAGCACCCTGAAGACACCATCCTCACCGGTGACGATTCGTTCCTGCAATCGCTGCGCCTTAAGGGTGACCTTTCGGTGAAGGTTGACGGAGCACCTGCCATCGTATGGGGAACCAACCCTGCGACCGGTAAGTTTTTTGTGGGGACCAAATCAGTCTTCAACAAAGTGAAGATTAAAATCAACCAATCTCATCAGGACATTGATGCAAACCACACTGGTGAGGTTGCTACTATTCTCCACAAATGTTTTGATTATCTGCCACGTAACGGCGGTATTTTTCAGGGAGACTTTATCGGATTCGGTGGGTCTGATGAATACACACCGAACACAATCACCTATCAGTTCGATGGTATTGTAGACGCTGAAATCATCGTTGCTCCACATACACTTTACACGGCAGAATCTGACCTGCGTGATGCTGTGGCAGAACCAATGAGGTTCATCATCACCGACACAGTTTACTGTAAGTTCGTGTTTCCCAAGGCATACACATGGAGCGGTGAATATAACTACGACCACACCGCGTTTGAGATGCCTCCGATCTTAGACTTGATTCGTCAGGTGTATGCTAAGACCACGTTCGTTACTAACAAGGAAGCAGAACAGATTAAGCGTAATGTGAATAAGTCTATTCGCGAAGGTTATCCTATGACAAATGAGGATTTCCTGGGTAATGAGTCACTTATGCACCTGTACGGGTTGATGATAATTTTGAAAGAAGAGTTGATGTATCAGTGCCGCAATGTAGGTCCCAGAGCATTCATCGGGCAGGATGAAGTCTCCGGAGAGGGTTATGTCTACTCCACAGAGTTGGGTACATATAAGTTCGTTGATCGTCGTCGCTTCAGTGTTGCTAACTTCAACAATACTAAGTTCACAACAGTGTAAGGATTAGCAGTCGTTCGTTAATACAGCAGTCCCCCCGTTTAAGGGGGGGCGTTTATAAAACCGCATGACTCCCCTAACCTACAAAGGTTTCCAAGAGCACGATAAAAATTCAAGAGATATAAAAATTTTTTTCGCTATATAAAATCAAGTGTAGGGTTCGCGTATATGCAAAAAAATTCCGAGAAAATTTTTAGTGAAATAGAGGTCGATCCTGTAACTGGAGATTATCACATCACAGTGCCAGAGATAATCTTAAACGAAATGCAATGGTACGAAGGCACCAAAATAAGGTGGTTGGTTGACGGCAATGAGATTATTCTGACAGAAGAAAAGGATTCTTGACAACCGCTATATAATGTTGTATGATTCGAAAGTAAAATCGTTATTCTTATGGCAAAAGGATTTACTGTAAAGGCAAAATCGCCGGTTAAAAAAGCAGCACAAGAGTGGGACTACGACAAGGCAAAAGAAATGGTAAAGGGCAAGGCAATTGTCTTCTGCTTGCCAGGTCGCGGAGTTTCATATACGTATCTGAAGAATTTTGTACAACTTTGCTTTGACTTGGTGCAGTCAGGAGCAAGTATCCAGATTTCGCAGGATTATTCCTCCATGGTAAACTTTGCAAGATGCAAGTGCCTTGGTGCTAATGTACTGCGTGGTCCGGACCAACTGCCATGGGACGGAAAATTAAAATATGATTATCAGTTGTGGATTGACAGCGATATTGTTTTTAATACTGAAAAGTTCTGGCAATTGATTCTCATGGATCAAGACATTGCATCTGGATGGTATGCGACAGAGGACGGCAGAACGACCTCAGTGGCACACTGGATGGACGAGGACGACTTCCGCAACAATGGTGGAGTCATGAACCATGAAACAGTTGAAAGCATCTCCAAGCGCAAATCTCCATTCACCGTAGACTATGCAGGATTTGGGTGGTTGCTCATTAAGTACGGAGTCTGGGAGAATAAGGAGATGAAGTATCCTTGGTTTGCTCCGAAGATGCAGGTCTTCGAAAGTGGCGAAGTACAGGACATGTGTGGTGAGGATGTCTCGTTCTGCCTTGATGCAAAAGAGGCAGGTTACGAAATCTGGTGTGATCCTCGCGTTCGCGTTGGTCACGAAAAGACACGGGTTATTTAATAATGGCACGTCAAGAATTTCACAGAATTCTTGTAAATGGAAAGATTCTTTATGATCGTTTAGGTATGATAGAATTTTTCGATAGAATGGATGATCTTGCAATTGAATATTATCAGACAGGTCATCCAGATCCAGGTAGCATTACAACTGAAATTATTACAGAGGACTAGTACATTATGGCAGTAAGATCAAAAGTCGGACTCAATGGTGAGCAAAACATTCAATCGACTCCGAAAAAAACTCGTCAAGGTAAAGGTAAGCACACCAAATATGCATCTACATCCAGAAACGCGGCTCGTAAAAGATATAGAGGTCAGGGAAAATAATAGATAGTATCAACTATTATGTTTTTACATGTCTTGTTTGATTTCTAATTTACCTGCCTATGAAGTATGGGTAAGAAAAGAATATCTCACTGACCATCAAAGTGGACACGGTGAATTTGTAAAGGGCGTCTGGGTATCGGTTAAATCGATTCCTGGACGTGCTTTTTATTTTGAAACGTATCTTCCAGAATATGCGGCAATGTATGATAAATTGCCAATTAGTGCGTTTGTCTCGTCTCCAGAAAAACCAACACCGGATATGGAGTTACATAACCTTCAGTTCTGGAATTGTATGGACTATGGTGTCACGACTATTCAGAAGCAATTCATTGGTTCTATGCACTATGAGGTCTATACTCGTGACTATGGCACTCAGACCGGCACCTACATCTGTACAATTGACAATTATCACCAAGATTCTGATGCCGTTGATTACTCCACCAGTGAAAATCCATCAGAACACAAGTCTCATAACCTAATTGAACTTGATAATGGGCAATTCTGCCTCTATCCAAACAACAGAACTCGCATCTTTGACAATAGTTTGACTCCAGAAACACCAAAAATTCCAGATTTTAAGGTTTCTACCGTTTATTATCAGGTAGAAAATGGACATGATCGCGATGGACTCGGAAATGATGAGAATTATTTCTGGAAAACTGCCAAAGAACGTAAAAATGAGGATCAAATTCCCAATTATTGAGTTATAAATAAATAAAAACTCCTTGTAAATGGCAATCCAAAGGATATCAAGAGCATTCAAGGACATTAGTTTGTCCTTTGATGCACATCCTGTCACCAAAGATCTACTAGTTCTAAAGAATGAAAATGCGATTCGTAGATCGGTGAGGAATATTGTGGAAACTATCCCAACAGAAAGGTTTTTCAATTCATTATTTGGATCTGAAGTTAGGGATAGTCTATTTGAATTTGTGGATTTTGGTACTGCATCAGCAATTCAAAATCAAATTTTAGTTTCACTTGAAAATTTTGAACCAAGAATAGGAAATGTAGAGGTAAATGTTTTTCCTCGTCCAGATCAAAATTCATTCAATGTAACTGTTATATTTGATATTATTGGTCAGGAGTTTCCAACTCAAGAATATTCGTTCCTATTAGAGGCAACAAGATAATATGCCTTTTACTAAGTATACAAATCTAGACTTTGATCAGATAAAGTCATCCATCAAAGATTATCTCCGTGCAAATTCTAATTTCACTGACTTTGATTTTGAGGGATCTAACTTTTCTGTCTTAATAGACACGCTAGCATATAACACATATATCACAGCATTCAACTCAAATATGATTGTGAATGAATCCTTCTTGGATTCTGCAACTCTCAGAGAGAATGTTGTATCACTGGCAAGAAATATTGGTTATGTGCCTCGCTCTAGAACCTCTGCAAGGGCACAAATCTCATTTTCAGTGCAAAGACCCGATGGAGATTCATCCGCGCAGGTGACCCTCAGTAGAGGTCTCGTATGCACTGGAACTAGTTCCAATAGCAATTTTGTATTTTCAATACCAGAAGATATTACCAGAAATTTTGTTGATGGGGTTGCAACGTTTAATAACATTGAAATCTATGAAGGGACATATTTAACAAAACAATTTCTATATGATGGATCTCTCGATCAAAAATTTATCCTTAATAACTCTTTTGTAGACACCTCTACACTTAAAGTTTACATTAAAAAAGAGAATGATACAGGTTTAGGGATTGAATACTCTTTAGTTGACAATATTATCAATGTAAAATCGAGTTCTCAGATTTATCTCATACAAGAAGTGCAAGATGAAAAGTATCAACTGTTTTTTGGTGATGGATTAATCGGAAAAAAACTTGGAACTGATTTAAATTCTGATGGAAATATCATAACAGCAAATTATATTGTGTCAAATGGTTCTGATGGCAACGGAGTTAGTAATTTTTCTCTTGCCGGAAGTTTTTTAACCTCTGATGGAAATAATATTAATCCATCTACAATAACAATCACCACAAATCAGAAATCCCAAAACGGGTCTGAAATAGAATCAATCGATTCTGTTAGATATTTTGCTCCAAAAATATATTCTGCACAATCAAGAGCAGTCACTGGTCGTGATTATGAAGCAATTATCAAAATGATCTACCCAGACACCGAATCTGTGGCGATTGTTGGTGGAGAAGAGATGGAACCACCACAATTTGGAACTGTAAACATTAGTATAAAACCAAAAAACGGAACTTTTGTCTCAGATTTCAATAAATCTAGAATTTTATCACAATTGAAGCAATATACAGTCTCTGGAATTAATCAAAAAATTACAGATTTGAAAATTCTTTATGTTGAAATCGATTCTTCTGTTTATTATGACTATTCTCGGATATCAACTGTTGAAACACTCAGAACAAGTGTCCTTAATTCGCTAAATGAGTACTCAAATTCGGTGGATATTAATAAATTTGGCGGTAGATTTAAATATAGCAAAATTCAGCAAATTATTGACAACACAAATACGTCAATAACCTCCAATATTACCAAAATAAAAATTAGAAGAGATCTGAAAGCAGTTATAAATCAATTTGCCCAGTATGAATTGTGTTATGGAAACAGATTTCACGTAAATAATGGTGGATATAACATCAAATCAACAGGTTTTAATATTGCAAATGATCCTGATGTTGTTTATTTGACAGACATTCCAAATCTTGACGGAAGAACTGGAATTTTATCAATTGTAAAACCACTTGATAGTCAAAATATAAAAGTTGTTGTGAAATCAGCAGGAACAATTGATTATATGAAAGGTGAAATAAATCTCAATACAATAAAAATTACCTCAACAGAACTTCAAAATAATATAATTGAAATTCAAGCATTTCCAGAATCAAATGATATTGTTGGACTTAAAGATTTGTACCTTAATTTTAACGTCTCTGCAAGTACAATAAATATGGTGAAGGATGTTATTGCATCGGGAGATGAAATATCGGGAACGGTATTTAATAGAGATTTTTACACATCAAGTTACTTAAACGGAAATTTAATAAGAGAGTAATATGATACAAACTGGATTTGAACCCAAAGTAAAGGTTCAACAAATTATCGATAGTCAGTTGCCCGAATTTGTTTTGGATGAAAATCCAAAATCGGTAGAATTTTTAAAGCAATATTATATTTCTCAAGAATATCAAGGTGGTCCAACTGATATTACAGATAATCTAGATCAATATCTCAAACTTGATAATTTAACACCTGAAGTAATAGTTGACACTACACGCACTACATCAGGAATTACCTCTACGGACACTACAATCGCCGTAAACAGCACTAAAGGGTTTCCTAATGAATATGGTCTCTTTAAGATAAACAATGAAGTTATAACCTATACTGGCATAACTACAAATTCATTTACTGGTTGCCAACGTGGTTTTAGTGGCATCACTTCATATCATAGTGATTTAAATCAAGAAGAACTTGTATTTTTAGATTCTTCAAGAGAAGATCACTCAAAAGATGATGTAGTTCATAATTTAAGTTCTCTATTTTTAAAAGATTTTTATAAAAAATTAAAATTTACTTTTGCTCCTGGTTTAGAAGATGTTGATTTTGTAAAAGAATTAGATGCTGGAAACTTTATAAAAGAGGCAAGATCATTTTATCAGTCAAAAGGGACTGATGAATCATTTAGAATTTTGTTTAATGTTCTTTACGGTGCAACACCTAGAGTAGTTAATTTAGAAGAATTTTTAATTAAACCATCTTCTTCAAACTATTTGAGAAGAGAAGTTGCTATTGCCGAAGTTATTAGTGGAGATCCTTCAAAACTCGTTGGTCAAACAATAGTAAAATCCACTGATTCTGGAACAACTGCTGCAATATCAGAAATAGAACCATTTACAAGAGAAAATAAACAATACTTTAAACTTTCTCTTTTTGTTGGATATGACGAATCTTCCACTATTGAGGGAACTTTTAATATAACTCCAAGTACAAAAAACATAGAAACTGTTGCCATTGGAGCATCAGTTATTACTGTCGATTCAACAATCGGTTTTGCACAAACCGGAATGGTTATATCTGGTATTAATAGCGTTAGTTATACTGATAAAAGTATCAATCAATTTATTGGATGCACTGGAATAGGTGAAACTATTTCTGCAGCAAGTAATATAAGATCTAACGAAATTTATTTTGGATTTGAAGGTGGAGATCCAAATAAAAAAGTTGAAATAAGATTGACTGGAGTATTATCAAAATTTTTCCAAGTATCTAATGAACTTACAGTTTCTGAAAATGATGTTATTTCAGTTAAAAATATTGGCGATTTAATTGAAAATCCAAATACTGGAGAAAAAACAAATAAAGAAATTTTTGCTAACTCTTGGATTTACAATACTAGTTCAACTTTTGAAGTAGAAAGTTTTGGTAATAATTTAACATTAACCTTAAAAAGCGAAATTGATAAATCCAGTTTAAAAAAAGGTGATAGTGTTGAAATTATTCAAAAAGGTGGAAGTGATGATGGAAAAGTTGTATATCCAACATCATCTACTCCCACAACCGTAACTGACATCTCCTCAGACAACAAATCGATTAGTTTAAATAATTTTACGTTTAATGCGGACAGTTCTGTAGAATATGGTCTAAGAAGAAAAATTAATAAAGTTAGTAGTGAATTTACTCCTATTGAATTTGGAAATAATGTAATTACAGGTGATGTACAAAATGTTTATACTGATTTAGATGGAAAACATGCATATGTTGCATCCAATTCTTTACCATCAAAAATAACAGGAATCACTACATCATTTACTTATGAAATAACTAAGAAAATTAATTCTGCATCTATTGATTCTGAAGGTAGTTTGGGGGATCTTAATACTTTAAATAATTTTACAACCATAACTTTTGCAGATGATGCTCCATTCGTAACTGGAGATAGAGTTTTTTACAAACCAGATGGGGATCCTCTTGTCGGTTTAATTGAAGGATCGTATTTTGTAGAAATTATACCAAATAATAAGAAAAAAATTAAATTATATAATTCTAGAGTTTTTGTTGGAACAGAAGATTACGTAACATTTTCAACCCCATCTTCTGGGATTGGAAAACATACTTTTACATTATTTGAACATAAATCTGGAGAAATTGCTCCGCAAAAAATATTTAAAAAGTTTCCATTACCTCCCAATAATAAAAACGGAGTTAATGAATTAACTGAACCAGGAAATTCGACTGGAATGTTAATTAATGGCGTAGAAATTGCCAATTATAAATCTGATGACATAGTATACTATGGTCCATTAGAATCTATAAATGTTTTAAATGGTGGACGTAATTATGATGTAATTAATTTGCCTAATGTAGTAGTTTCTACTGGACTTGGAACCACAGCATTATGTCGTCCAGTAGTTCAAGGATCCATTGAAAGAGTTGATATTGACATTTTAGATTTTGATATAGATGAAGTCAAATCGGTGAAAGTAATAGGTGGTAATGGCAGCGGAGCAAATCTTAAGGCAATTGTTGGAAAAAAAGTTAGAGAAGTGTCTTTTGATGGACAATTGACATCAAACAATGGTGGAGTTGATAATAATACCAATCAAATTACATTCTTATCCAATCATAATTTTGTTAATGGACAAGAAGTAATATATGATGCTAATGGAAATTTGGGGATAGGAGTTGGAATTGGAACATCTTCTCTTGTTGACAAAGCATCTTACTATGTGAAAGTTGATAATAGCAGCACCATTAAATTATTTGAAACTTTTAGCGATTATTCCTCAAATACAAATATTGTAGGATTAAGCACTCTTTATACAACAGGCATTCATAAATTTAAAACTAATGAAAAAACTAAAACCATATCTTCTATTAATATTATTGATGGTGGATCTGGATATACTAATAGAAAATTAATCGTTAAACCAAGTGGAATATCAACATCCAAAGACTTAATTAATTTTATAGATCACGGATTTGCTGACGGTGATGTAGTTTTATACTCCTCTGATGGAACACCAATTGCTGGATTAACAACATCAACAGGAATATCAACTACATCTGTTCAATATAAAATTATAAAAATTGATGATGATTCTTTTAGAGTTGCAGATGTTGGAGTCGGAGGAACATCTCCATCAAATTATGAAAGAAAAAATTATTCCAAACTTGCATCAACTGGGGTTGGATATCAAAATTTTGCATATCCAGACATTACGGTTTCAATTGAATTTACTTCTACAGGATTGGGAACAATCACAGAAAACAAATCAATTACGGCTACTCCTGTTGTAAAAGGAAAGGTAATTGATGCATACCTTTATGAAACTGGAACTGGGTATGGTTCCAGCACTATTAATCTTGAAAGAAAACCATTAGTTACTATAAAAAATGGCAAAGATGCTCAGTTAAAACCAATTATAATTAATGGAAATATTAACTCCGTCAATATTCAATTTGGAGGGTCTGAATATTTTTCAGCTCCAGACTTGGAAGTGTTTGATAATAGTGGATCTGGATCTGGAGCAATATTGAGACCAGTAATATCATCGGAAGGTAAAATAACAGATGTTAAAATCATTAATACTGGAATAGGGTACTCCAGCACTTCAACTGGGATTAAAGTAATGCCTAGTGGATTTGGAGCAAAATTTGATACCAAAATTAGACAATTAAGAGTAAATAATATAAACAAATATGGAAATGAAATACTTAAAGAAAAAAATGGAAAATTACAATATTCCATATGTGGATATTATGATGATTTAAGATCCACTTTTGATGAAAGTCAATCCAAAGTATCTGGCATAATTGGGTGGGCTTATGATGGAAATCCAATATATGGCCCATTTGGAACTGTAGATCCATTCAACACAAGTTCTGATCCGAATCGTTTAACTTCCGGTTATATTGAAAATTCATCTAATATTAATGATAGACCTTCAGGATTTAGTGATGGATTCTTTGTTGAGGATTATGAATATACTAATTCTGGAGATTTAGATGTACATAATGGAAAATTTGTAAAAACATTAGATTATCCTAATGGAGTTTATGCATATTTTGCTACTATCGACAATAGCGGAAATCCACAATTCCCATATTTTATTGGCAACACTTATAGATCAAATACTTTAGATGAAAATAAAACTTTAAATCAAGAATTTGATTTTAAAAATTCAGAATTACTGAGAAATACTTTCCCATATAGAGTATCTGATCCTTTTGCGGATAATGATTTCTTAATTGAAACAAATGAAATTTCAAGACAAAAAGCAATTATTGAATCTGTAACAGAAGGTCCTATTGAAAAAATTGACATTACTAATTCTGGCACAGGATATAAAGTAAATGACGTTTTAAATTTTGACAGCAGCAATACTGGTGGGGATGGAATTATTGCAAAAGTATCATCGATATTGGGAAAAAATATAGATGATATACAAACTTCTATAGAAACTTATGAAAATTCTATTTTTACTTGGAATGGGGAAAATGAAATAAAAGTTTCAATCTTACCCCAACACAATCTTAGAGATAAAGAATACGTCACTATTTCGGGATTTAGTAGTTCCTTATCGGAGTTAAATGGAAACTTTCAGATTGGAATTTCATCTTTCTATTCAAATCTTACCTCAGCAATAGTTGGAACAGATGCATCTCCAGGAGCAGCCACAACAGAAATATATGTATCTCAAATACCAAATTCAATTTCTGTTGGTAGTAGTGTTGGAATTGGTTCAGAAACTTTACAGATATTAAATATATTCCCCAACTTAAATATTCTTAGAGTCAAGAGAGGTTTAACAGGAACTTCTCACACTGCCACAACAAAAATCTCATACATTCCAGATTCATTTACAATATCCAAAAATGTAAATTATTTTGAATCTGCAGTTAATGATAAAATATATTTCAATCCAAAAGAATCTGTTGGTGTTGGAACCACTGTTGGAATATCCAGTTCCATGACATTCACATTTGGTGATTCTTCTATTATTAGAGATATTCCAACTAAGAGAATTTACATTGAAAATCATCCTTTTACATCAAATCAACCGGTTAATTTGATTGTTCCTACTGGTGGAGCAATATCAGTTTCAACTTCACCAACTGGAACGCCATTTAATTTACCAGCATCTGGAATTACTACCACAGTATACATTGTAAGAAAAACAATTAACTCAGTTGGAATTAAAACTGGAATTGGATCTGAATTTGACGAAGTATTTTTCCGCAATAATGGAAATGATAGTGATGAGTATCTATTTGAAAGTATAAAAAATCAGAAAAAATCCAGAGTTCAAAGAATAAATTCTGTTGTATCTATTTCTACTGTAGGATTTTCAACTATTGCACCGGGTTCTACTTATCATCAGTTATCGACGAATGACATCATCAAATTAAATATTCAACCAAAACTTGTTTCCGGAGTAGGAACGGATGCCTCGATAGTCGTAAAAAGAGATATTGTTTCTGACAACATTTTAATAAATCCTCTTACAATTGATCCATCTGAAATTGACATCACTACAAATCAAATAACAATATCTTCTCATGGATTAAAAACTGGAGATAAAGTTAGTTATGCAGCATCATTACCTGCTTCAGGATTAACCACAGGATCCTATTATGCATATAGAGTTAATGAAAATATCATTCAATTAGCAGAAACTCTTAGCGATGCAAAATTAGATCCTCCAACTATTGTAAGTATTGGAAACACTGGGGGAGGAGAGCAGACAATTTCTCCAATCAATCCGAGAATTGCAATAATAAAAGATAATAGTGCAATTTTTGATTTGTCAGATTCCACATTATCTGGATATGATTTTAAAATTTATTATGATAATAAATTTAATAACGAATTTGTTTCTACAGGATCTACTAGTGGAATAACTATCGCAGGAGTTGGAACTATTGGAGTTAGTGTCAACGCTTCATTAACTATCAATTATAATACAGATCTTACCAATATATTACCTACGAGATTATATTATAATTTAGAGAAATCAGGTTACATTAGCACAGCAGACACTGAGGTTCAAAATTATTCCGAAATACTTTATATTGATAGTTCTTATAATTCCGAATACAAAATTTCTGGAGTAGCAGCAACTACATTCAATATTGCCCTCAATGAAGTTCCTGAAAGGTTGTTTTATAAATCTAGTGAGTGTTCCTCTTTAGAATATACTACAGAATCATTAAACGTTGAAGGTCCTATTAATAAGATTAATATTGTTTCTGGAGGATCTGGATATAAGAGTTTGCCTAGTTTTGTTGGTTCTTCAAATACAACGGCAAAGGATGCCTATTTGGTTGCCAATTCTAGTTTAATTGGCAATACAAAGAGGGTCAGAATAATAAATCAGGGATTTGAATATTCCTCTGATAGAACACTTCAACCAAACGCAAATATACCAGTAGTAGTTTCTGTTAAAGATTCAAATACTGTTGGAATTGTTAGTGTCATCAGTGGAGGAAAAAATTACACGTCTCCACCAAAACTTGTAATTGTAAACACATCTACAAAACAAACAATTGATAGTGGTATTTTAAAAGCAAATCTTACCGGAAATTCCATAAATGAAGTTAAAATTATTCAAGAACCAAAAGGTCTTCCATCACAATCAGTAGAAATTTTTGCCGAAGAAAATACTAATGGAATTAGTATTCAAAAAATTTCTCAACAGTCTGATACTAAATTTATATGCAAATTGACAACACCAGTTCTTGGATTTTCTACTGATGTGTTTAGTGTTGGAGAAGAAGTTTTTATCGAAGGAATTCAAAAAGTTGGTGCCGCAGGTTCAGGATTTAATTCTGCAGACTATGGATATCAGTTTTTTGTTGTTGAAGAATATAAAAACTCATCTTTTATTGGAACCGTTACTCAAGATGAAGTAACAATCAATTTAAGTAGTTTAACAACCAATACGGGCACAGCAAAAACTGTTCAAGATTCTCTTGGAACGATTATAAAAAAATCTGATTATCCATCATTTGCTGTCAATCAAAAACAGACTCAGTTTGCCATTGGAGAAAAATTAAGCGTTAATGGATCTACATCTGATATGCAAATATCTGGTATTGATGCGAGCAATATAAAAATATCAGGTAGTACTTTTGAATTGTCTACAAATGACGTTCTCAAAGGACAAACAAGTGGAAATATTGCTGTCATAGAAAATATCACAAAAAATGAAGGAAGGTTTGAAGTTGATTTTTCGAGCAGACAAAATATTGGATGGGATGATAATATTGGAAAACTGAGTCTTGATGATCAAGTTATTCCAGATAATAATTACTACCAAAATCTTTCTTATACCATTAAGAGTCCTATTGAATGGAGAGAACTAAGAACTCCGGTTAATAGTCTTGTTCATACTAGTGGTCTTAAGAATTTTGCTGATATTGGAATATCATCAACTGCTAATGCTGAAATTGATAGTTCAAGTAATTTAACTGTTGTTCGTGATTTACTAGAAGAACTTAGAGTGGACACAATTTACAATTTTGATAATGTATTGGACATTGATGTCATAGGATCTCAATCTAAGTTCTTAAAATTAAAAGCAAAAAAATTAACAGATTTTACCCTCTCTAAAAGTAATATTGTATTGAAAATAGATGATATTTCAGATTCATTCTCAAATGATGATAATGTTACTAACAATGAATTTGTTGACATCTTTGAATTTGCCAATTCCGATTCTTATGACGATGTATTAATCAGAGTAACTAATGTTGATAATAGCGAAATTCAATTAGCAGAATTAACTATTATTAGCAACAATAGTGGAGACAACTTCTTATTGGAGAAAGGTGAAATTACCAATATTGGATCATCTTTAACTTCAGTAGTAGATGAAATTTATGGAACTTTCTCTGTTACAGATAATAATTTCCTCAGATTCACTCCCAAAAATTCAACAGATATTGATTATGATATTAAATATCTTAAAAATACTTTTGGTTCCTCTACATCTGGTGTAGGAACAACTTCAATTGGATTTATTGATATAACTAATGTTGCTGGAGTTGTAACTTCCGGAGGTTCCGGTATAACAAGTTCTATTATTGGAGTTGCAACGGATAAATTTACATCACTGCATGTCAATACACAAATTATTCAATCTAATACTGATGAATTAAATTTTGTTGAGTTGTACATAACTCATGACGGAGAAAACACATTTCTTGCAGAATCATTTTTTGATACTGGAGAAAATAGTTCTTCTTTCAATTTTATTGGATCTTTTGGTGCAAATATCAGTTCTGGTGTTCTCAATTTAAATTATACAAATGATACTGCAAATGATGTTCAGTTGAAATCAAGAATCGTTGGATTTGGAACAACATCAGTAGGCACAGGAATTCACAGATTTATAACACCATCTCAACCAGAGGGTGCGGAAAGAAGTGCAGTAATTAGATCTGCGTATGAAACTACAGTTTCTGCTGCCGCGACGACAGTTATCAGTTTTGATAGGAATTTATTTAATTCTGTTAAATCAGTGGTTGAAGTGAGCATGGGTTCAACAAAAGCAGTTCATAATGTATTGGCTTTACAAGATAAATCTTTCGATACTTATGTTCAACAATCATCTTTCCTTTCTGCTGGAGGAATAGGCGTAACCGATGGAAGAAGTGGTATGGGAACATTTGGTGTAGAGTATTCCGGAGCAAACTTTATATTAAAGTTTTATCCTGATGCAGCAATGACATCAAATCTGCAGGTTTCCTCCCTTAATGAAATTCTTTATACAGAGTTGGATTCGATTAACATTGCTCCAGAACTTCAATATGGAGATAACACTCAGTCACTTAAAGTTAAATTTTATAATTCAGTAAACGGCGAAAGAATTAATAAAACTGATTTTATTGCAAGAAACAATAAAGTACCTATTTTTGCAAAATCTTTTAATCCCCAAGATTCTACTCAATTGAATCTCTCCACCGGAACATTCACCATAGAAAATCACTTCTTTAGAACCGGTGAAGAGTTGTCATACACTCCCAAAGCAACTTTTGTTGGAGTTGGATCAACTGCAATGACATATGGAAGTGGCACCCCATTACCATCACTTGTATATGCTATTAGAGAAAATGATGACGAATTTAAACTTGCCACAACTAGAGCAAATGCAGAAGCAGGTGTAAACGTATCCTTTGGATCTTCTGGTGAAGGAAACGCTCACGAATTGGCAATGTTATTGGGCAATGAAAAAACCATAATAACATTGGATGGGATTGGTCAGTACCCTCTCAAATTCACTCCAATTGCACATACACTATCTGGAAATGTCGGTGGACAAATTGGAACAGCATCTACAATATTTGCTTTAAGTGGAATTTCTACAATAATTCCAACGGATCTTCTAAAAATTAATGATGAATTCATGAAGATTGAAAATATAGGTTTTGGAACCATTTCAGTTGGACCAATAACAGGAATTGGACAATCGACTATAGTTCAAGTTAAAAGAGGTGTGGTTGGATCTATAGCAACTTCTCATCTGGATGGAAGTGAAGTTAGAATTCATAAGGGTTCTTATAATATTGTTGGTTCCAAAATACATTTTGTGGATCCCCCTAGAGGATCTTCGACAATTGAAAGAGATTCAAGTAACTTAGAACCAGAAACTGCAGATTTTACTGGAAGAGTATTTTTAAGAAACAATTATGACACCAATCAAATATATGATGATATTTCTAGTGAATTTACTGGAATAGGTGCAACATTTACATTAACAGTTGGTGGTGCAAATACTACGGGAATTGGAAGCACCGGTGGTAATGGAGTTCTGTTCATTAATGGAATTTTCCAAACACCATCAACTGCTAATAATCCATTTAATAACTTCACATTTGATGATTTCAGCACCACAGGAATAACAAGTGTTATTTTTAGCGGGATAACTTCCGCAGATGGATCTCGTCAAGTATCGGATATTGATATTAATCAAAATCAACTTCCCAGAGGAGGAGTAATAGTTTCTTTAGGTTCTTCTGGTGGAACAGGATATGCACCTTTAGTTGGTGCTGCAGTGAGTGCTGTAGTTGGTGCTGGTGGTTCCATAGCAGGATTTACTACAGCATTGACCGGAGGAACTTTTGGATCTGGATATAACGGATTAGTATCTATTGGAGTCAGCGTTCATGAGGATGGACACACCGGTGCTGCTGCAGTGGTGTCAGCAACTGCTTTAGTTGGAGCTGGCGGAAGTTTATCCCTTACTGTAGTTGGAAATGGAGGATCTGGATACTCCGCTCCTCAAATAATTGTTTCTGAACCAACTTATGAAGGTCTCGAAATAGAGGGAGTCTCAAGGTTGGGACTTGGAAACACTACATTAAGTGGTTCAGGATTATTGATTGATATTGGAGTTGGTGCTGCAACTACTACTGGAATAGGGTCGGATACTTTTGAAGTAACTAGTTTTGCCATTGCAAGAAACGGACATGGATTTAGAAAAGGAGATGTTATTAGACCTGTTGGTTTAGTTACACATAGCACTTTGTCTTCAACAACTTCTGAATTGTTATTCACAGTTGAACAAGTATTTGATGATTCCTTTGCTTGTTGGCAATTTGGAGAATTTGATTTTATTGATTCAATTGCAAATTTCCAAGATGGAACAAGAACTAGATTCCCATTATTCTATAATGAGGAACTCTTAAGTTTTGAAAAACAGGAGGGAAGTAGGGTAAATCTTTCTAATGCATTATTAATAGTCATTAATGGAGTTATTCAAGATCCTGGAGTGGCATACTTATTTGAAGGTGGAACATCATTTAGTTTTACTGATGCTCCTAAAATTGAGGATAAAGTTGATATTTTCTTCTATAGAGGAACTAGAAATGATGATGATCAGTTAGTTACAAATATAAATCAAACTATTAAAAGAGGTGATAGCGTAAGAGTTTATAAAAATAATTCAATCAATGGAACTGTAACACAAGATAGTAGAACTGTATTTGATTTATCATTCTCAGATAAATTTGAAACAAATCTGTATGGTGGAGTTGGAATAGACGAAACAAACTTTAAACCAATCGCTTGGACAAAACAAAAAGTTGATACTTTCATTAATGGCGAAATTGTTAGAAAGGACAGAGATTCCATAGAAGCATTGGTTTTCCCAACAGCGAAAATTATTAATACTATTGAAACAAGTGATAGTGAAATATTTGTAGAAGATGCAGATTTATTTGATTACAATTCGGAAACAGAATTATCTGGTTTGATTGTGTCTGGTTCTTCGGATCCAATATCGGCTGCTGCAACAGCAGTAGTTTCTTCTGCTGGAACAATTTCATCATATATTGTCTCTGGCGGTAGTGGGTATACTGCAGTACCTACAGTCTCTGTTCTTGCCCCTCCAGAAATTGGAGTAGGAGTAGGAACCACTGCCACCGCAACTGCCACAATATCTAATGGATCTGTGACTGCAGTTACAGTTAATAATCCAGGATTAGGATATACAATTGCTCCAAATGTAATTATTTCTCTTCCTAATCCCACTATCGAAACAGTATCTAGTATTGATGTGATTCAAGGATTCTCTGGAATTGTCACTGGAATTAGTACCGTCAATGCTCAAGGAATTGGAACTTTAGCAATTCAATTTAACTTGCATAGATTTGATGCAACAAATTACACTGATTTAAATGTTGGATATCCAATTTATATTTTTGATACTCAAGTTGGAAATGGTGTGACCTCAGTTGCAAATAATGATCTGTCTATTGTTGGTGTGGGTACAACATTTATTGATAATATATACTTCATTCAAGAACTTTCCTCTGTTGGTGCTGCTGGATCTATTATTTGTTATGTAGATTCTGGAACATCAGTGGTCGGTGTTGCAACTACATCAAACTCTGACAATCCTGTAGGTAGATTCTCTTGGGGTAGACTTGCTGGAATTTCTAGATCATCTTCTCCAGTTTCCATAGCAGTTACTGGAAATGTAGTTGATGTTGGATTGACAACCTTCCCAACTATTCAAAGAAGAGGTGTTGGTTTAAGAGATGGTGGTGCTCTTCCTAAAAGGTTATAGTAAAATTTTTTAACCCTTATAAATATCTAAAAAACTATTAATATGGCTGCGGTAGTAACAGATCAATTTAGAATATCCAATGCAAACAATTTTGTAGACTCGGTTTCCAACACGAGTAACTCTTACTATGTTTTTCTGGGATTACCAAATCCGTCCAATCCAGTTTCTGGTTTTGGTAGAACTACTTCAGATAGTGAGTGGAATACCAATACTCCAGTTCCCACAGATAATCTACAATTCAACTCCCATTTTAGAGACACTGCTTTATTTGGAAAAAAGGTGACAACCTCTAATATTAGAAGATTGATAAGAAAAGTTTCTTGGGCTACTAACACTCGCTATGACATGTATAGACATGATTATAGTATTTCAAATCCTGCTCCAAATTCAAACTTGAGTAGATTATATGATTCAAATTATTACGTAATCAATAGTGATTTTAGAGTTTATATTTGTATAGATAATGGTTCATCGGGAACAAATTTGACCGGAAATGTATCCAAGGATGAACCAACTTTTACAGACTTAGAACCAACGGCAGCTGGAACTAGTGGAGATGGATATGTTTGGAAATATCTATTTTCAGTTGCTCCGAGTGACATCATAAAATTTGATTCAACTGAATATGTTGTTGTCCCAAATGATTGGGCGACTTCAACTGATAGTCAAATTTTAAGTGTTAGAGAAGCTGGAGATTCTGACATAAATTTGAATCAAATTAAAAAGGTATATATTGCTAATGGTGGATCTAATTATAGTTCGGGAGTAGTAAATATTAATGGGGATGGAACTGGTGCTAAAGTATCAATTGAAGTGGATTCTGCAGGAACAATAACTTCTGCTGTTATGACTGCCGGTGGAAGTGGATATACTTATGGTATTGTTGATCTTGGTTCAATTCAACCGTCAGGAAGTTTATCAGATCCAGCAAAACTGATTCCTATTATTCCACCATCTAAAGGTCATGGATATGATGTATATACTGAATTGGGAACTGATAAAGTATTAGTTTATGCCAGATTTGATGACTCCACAAAAGATTTTCCAATTGACACAAAATTCACTCAAGTAGGTATTATAAAAAATCCACAACAATTTTCATCCACATCAATCTATACCGCCAATGATTATTCGTCATTATTTTCATTAAAACTCAATTCAGTTACTTCAACTCCAGTTGTTGGTGCTGCGATTTCACAATCAGTTTCGGGAGGTGCTGCTAAAGGATATGTAGCATCATATGATTCAGAAACTAGGGTTTTAAAATATTTTCAAGACAGATCTCTATACTTTGGAAATACCAAAGATCAAACTGATGTTGATAATGTCAGTTCTACTAGCAAATTACTATCATTTGAATCATCATCTTCCACTGTCTCTCCATTTACTGGGTCTATTGACACAGGATTTTCGGGAATTAAAACCACAGTAAATTCTAAAGAAATTGATTTGGGAGTTACTTTTACAGATGGACTTGCAAATCCAGAGATAAATAAAAAGACAGGGGAAATTATTTACATTGATAATAGACCTCTCATACAGAGAGACTCTCGCCAAAAAGAAGACGTTAAAATCATTCTGGAATTCTAAAGAAAATGTCACAAAAAACAAATTTAAATATTAATCCATATTATGATGATTATAATTCTGAAAAGAATTTTTACAAAGTTTTATTTAAACCAGGATTTCCAGTCCAAGCAAGAGAATTAACAACGTTACAGTCCCTTTTACAGGGACAGGTAGAGTCTTTTGGTAGTCATATTTTCAAGGAAGGATCTGTAGTAGTTCCGGGAAATATTTCTTATGATAATCAATTCTATTCTGTAAAATTAAATGCAACTAGTTCGGGAATAGACGTAGCATTATATATTGAAAATTTTATAGGAAAGAAAATAGTAGGAGAGTCATCAGGAACTACCGCAAAAATTCAACGTGTTGAGTTTGCCGATGACAATAATTTCGAATCTTTAACAATCTATGTCAAATATCTAGATTCTGACAACGATTTTGAATTCACTCCGTTTGAAGATGGAGAATCTTTATCTTGTGTAGATAGTGTAACTTATGGAAATACCACTATTCCTGCTGGAACAGAGTTTGCATCTTTAATATCATCTGATGCAACTGCCATTGGTTCCGCAGCGTCTATTGGGAAGGGGATTTATTTCATTAGAGGATATTTTGTCAATGTTTCGAAACAAACTATACTTTTAGACAACTACACCAATACTCCATCGTATAGAGTTGGTTTAAAAATTGATGAACTAATTATTGGGTCTAAAGATGATGAGTCTTTATTTGACAATGCAAAAGGATTTACAAATTTTGCTGCACCTGGTGCTGATAGATTTAAAATAAATTTAACTCTTACCAAAAAGTTATTATCTGATACTAATGATACTGACTTTGTTGAACTTTTAAGATTAAAAAATGGTAAAATTCAAAAAATTACCACGAAAACGCAATATAATCAAATTCGCGATTATATGGCAGAAAGAACATATGATGAGTCAGGTGATTATGCTGTAGAACCATTTGATCCATCAGTTCATAACTCATTAAATAATAGACTGGGCAATAATGGTCTTTTCTTCTCTAATGAATTAACAGAGGAAAGAAATGTGCCATCTGAAGATTTGATGTGCTTTAAAATATCACCCGGAAAAGCGTATGTCAGAGGATATGATGTAGAAAAAACGGGAACAACAATAATTGATGTAGAAAAACCAAGAGATACTCAAAAAGAATCTAATGTAACTATTCCATTTGAAATGGGAAATTTACTCAGAGTAAACAATGTTACTGGTGTTCCTCAAAACAAAGCAACGATTAAATTATATAATAGAAAAGTCGGAGATTCTGGTGCTCAAATAGGCGATGCCCGAGTATATACATTTAATCTTACTGATGCCGCATACTCTGGAGCAGCAACAAAGTATGATTTGAGATTATATGATGTTCAAACATATACCAAAATAACTTTAAATAAGGATGTAGATGCCACTGACATGCCTGATGGATCATACATTAAAGGCAAGAGTAGTGGTGCTAGTGGATATCTTGTTGATGCTGGTGGCGGAACAGAATTCATCAACTTGAGAGGAACATCTGGTTCTTTTGCCAAGGGTGAGCAAATAACTGTCAATGGAGTTGATTTTCCAAGAACTATTAGAGAGTTTGTGGAATATGGAACTCAAAATATTAAATCAGTAAGGCAAGAAGCGGGTGGTAATTTTCCACTGTTCACAGCAGACTCAGTTCTTGAAAAATTTAGAATGCCCAATGGCATAGATCAGATAAACATACCTGCTGTTCTCAGTGGAGTTGCAACTGCAACTGCAGCAGGAAAAGTATTCTCAGGAATAAGAACTGATACTATAATTTCTTATCAAAGATCGGGATTTAGCACTGAAACATTTAACAGAGTCTCTTCTGTTTCTGCAGATGGACTTTCTATAGAATTAAGTCCAATTGCTTCTGGTGCTGGTGTTACTTCTGTTTATGATGGTGCCGTATTAACAGGATCAAACGATATTTTAGTCACACCTTTCCCCCGTGGACCAATTATTGATGCAGAAAATGGGTATTTGTTTTCACAGTTGCCGGACATTAATATTTCTTCCGTGGACTTACTTAATTCAACATTTACAATTGTTGAACAAATTACGGAAGGGGAAACGAGTGGTGCAGGAGAACTAACTTTCAACCTTTCAAGTATTTCTGGAATTACTAGCGCATCGTTTGCAACTTTTGATCAGGAAAGATATGGAGTTCACTACTCGACTGGTATAGCAGGAACAATTACAGATGATGCTTTTGATCTTACGAATAATATTGTAACTATTAGAGGTTTAAGGCCAAGTCAAAATAATGTTGTCATAAATACAACTCTTACAAAATTTGGTGTTCAAAGTAAAATTAAAAAATACAATAGAAGTCAAACTTTAAATATAACAAGATCAAAATATTCAGATTCTGGAGTTGGAATTAACACCTCTAATAATGATGGACTTAATTTTAACACTCAATATGGATTGAGAGTTCAAGATGAAGAAATTTCTTTGAATTATCCAGACGTTGCAAAGGTCATAGTAATTTATGAATCTTTGGGAACGGGAAATCCCACTTTAGATAGATTTCAATTTACTTCAACTGCAAGTGTTCAAACAAATGCAATAATTGGAGAAAATGTAGTAGGGAATTCTGGCAATGCAATTGCAAGAGTTGTTTCATCACCTTCAGCAAATAATTTAGAATTAGTATATTTGACTAATGATGTCTTTAGTGTTGGGGAAACCGTAACTTTCCAAGAATCAAATATAGTTACAGAAGTAGAATCCATTACATTGGGAAGTTATAAAGATGTAACTCAATTATTCAAGTTGGATAAGGGGCAGAAGGACGAATACTATGATTATTCTAGAATTGTTAGAAATAAAAATGTTTCTGAACCAACTCGTAGATTGTTAGTTGTTTTTGATTATTATTCTGTTCCATCTGATGACAATGGAGATGCATTTACTGTATTAAGTTATGATGAAGAGAGATTTGCACAGGACATACCAAATATTGGTCGTTATAAAATAAGAGCATCAGATACACTTGATTTCCGTCCAAGAGTATCTGTATTTGATCCTACCACTGCAACAGTTTCTCCATTCGATTTTTCTTCTAGAAGTTTCGATTCTGTTCCAAAACTTTTAATGGCACCTGGAGAAGGATCTATTTTAGGATACGAATATTATCTTCCCAGAATTGATAAATTATATCTTGATAGGTATGGAAGTTTTATTGTCGAAAAGGGAGTGTCCTCAAAATATCCTAAAGCACCCACTAAAAATGATGCATTATTGGAAATTGCTACTATCAATCTTCCACCATTCCTATATACTCCACAAAACGCATCTATAACTCTAATTGACAATAGAAGATTTACCATGAGGGACATTGGTAATATCGAAGATCGAGTTGAAAATTTGGAGAGAATAACTTCACTATCATTATTGGAGTTAAATACACAAACATTACAAATTAGAGATGCGGATGGAAGAAATAGATTTAAGAGCGGGTTCTTTGTTGACGATTTTAAAAATTATTCTTTGATTGATAGACCATTATCTTCTATTCAAATTAATCCGACAGCAGAGGAATTAATACCAATTATCAGTAGAAATTCCATTAAATCGCAGATTGTGCTGTCTGATAATATTACACCTCAAAGTGTAGATTTTACGGATAATGCTGATTTATTAGATCCAAATGTTCAAAAGACGGGAAATTCTGTAACTTTAAGATATGATGAAATAGATTGGATTGAGCAACCAATAGCAACCACAGTAGAAAATGTCAATCCATTTAATGTTGTTGTATATACTGGAAATATTGAATTGAATCCAGCAGTTGACACTTGGGTTAGAACCATTCAACTTCCGGATAGAAGTATTAGAACTTCCACTAATAGATCTAGAACTCTTACACAAAATCTAACTAGTTCGATAAATTTAAATCTTGGCACGGCACAAATTCAAGGTCAAACTACTAATGTAAGAGTAGGTAGACAAGATGGTGGAGTTTTAACAAGAACTTCCACAAGAACTACCACAAGAAATAGAAATCTTAGTGCGAGTAGTTCAAGTTTTGATTCTAGTACAACTGTTGATACTATTAGTTTTGATGACATTAGTATTAGAAATGAACATATTTCATCTTCGGATGAAACATTCATGAGATCTAGAAACACCGAATTTTTAATATCTAATCTCAAACCATCTACAAGATTCTATCAATTCCTTGATGGTAATAGTGGTGTTGACTTTATTCCAAAATTAATTGAAATTTCAAATAGTACATCATTGGAAAATTATGGTACTGCTGAAGGTTCTTTCCAAATTGGAGAAACGGTAGTTGGGTCTGCCATTGGTGCGGGTGGAATTGGTCCATCTATTTCATTCAGAGTTGCTACACCAAATCATAAATTTGGTATATTTAACAACCCATCATCGATATACAATATAAATCCATACATAATTTCCGAATCAATACCATCTGCTTATAGCCAATCATCTAAAATTCTTAATGTTGACACTGCTTCATTATCTGAAGAGGCACAGGGATTATACTCTGGTTATCTTATTAAGGGAATGAAATTAGTTGGACAAACTAGTGGTGCAATTGCTTATGTTAAAGATTTGAGATTGATATCAGATAATTATGGAGATTTAAATGGTGCTTTCTTTATAAGAGATCCAAATGCAATCCCAGTTCCTTCAGTTAGACTTCAGACTGGAACAAAAACCTTTAAAATCACTTCTAGTGCTTCAAATGATCCAGGTCTTCCTGGAAGCAATACAGTTTCTTTTGCAGAATCAAATTATAGTTCTACAGGTTCTTTAGAGCAGTGGCAAAATGAAGTTACTACTCGCACTGACAACCTTACAACTACATCTACAATAAATCTCAGAACTCAAGCATCTGCATCTTTGACAATTTCGCAAGTTGATACAGAAGTTAGGGAAGAATATGGTGATCCATTAGCCCAAACGTTTGTTGTTGGAGGAAATGTAGAAGCACCTTCAGATATTGACACAAGTGACGATATTAATGGTGCTTTCTTAACTGCCGTTGATTTATTCTTTGCAAAAATAGATCAAGGAAATGCGCCAGTAAAAGTCCAAATAAGAACAACTGAATTAGGTTTCCCAACAAGAACAATTTTAGGAAAAACTGTCACCATAAGACCAACAACCGTTGATTCTAATGGCAATATCATAAAGAATATTGAAGTATCAAACACTGGAGATATTGCAACAAAAGTTACTTTCCCAGAACCTATTTTCTTAGCGCCAGGTAAAGAATATGCAGTGGTAATTTTAGCAGAAACTAGCGATGAATATGAAGTTTGGACTGCTACTATGGGAGAAACCTCTGTAGCATCTGATGAGATTCCTCCGAATTCAAACGCAGAAAGTGCTGTCTATTCAAGACAATTTGCGCTTGGAAGTTTGTTCAAATCCCAAAATGGTTCTATTTGGACTCCAAACCAATATCAAGATCTTAAATTCAAACTTTATAAGGCAGAATTTACTTCAAATACTGGAACGGTATTTTTCTATAACCCCACCTTGGATAAGAGTAATGATTATGTTTCAAAATTATCTATTGATCCTATAAGAACTTTATCAAAAACTGGAACAATTGGTATTACCACCGTTAGTGGATCTTCTGCTAATATTGGAATATTAACTACAGGAAGAAAACTTGCAGGTGCTAATAATACTAACGGATCTGCAATCGTTGTTGGTAGAGGAAGTTCTGTTACATCCTTAGCGGTTCCGGAGGGTGGAACTGGGTATGTTGTGGATAGTTCGGTGGAAACCTTTAATGTTGTTGGTTCCGGTTCTGGATTAAAATTAAATATTAGCAGTATTAATGCTAATACTGGAGCAATCACGGGTATTTCTGCTGCATCTGCGAAAGAAGATCGTGGTAATGGATATAAAGTCGGTGACGTAGTTGGTGTTGTAACTTCAACTGTTTCTAGTTCAACTGGAAGAGACGCCAGAATTACAATTACTGGAATCTCAACAGATGTTGATACACTTTATGTTTCTAATGTTCAAGGCGAGTTTGGTTCAAATGGTTCTGGAAAAGCATTTGCGGTGGGTGCAGGAATAAGTTATTTTGCTGATGATGGGACATTGACATCAATAGCAACTAATGATATAAGAACTGCCACCGGAACAGGTGGAGTGAATGCAGGAAACCACATGAGAGTAAATCACTTCAATCATGGAATGTATTCCAATACAAATAAAGTGATATTAAGTGATGTTCAATCTAATGTTGAACCAACAACTTTGTCTGCAGCATTATCAGTTAGTGAGGTCAGTAGTGTCAGTGTAGCAAATACAAGCAACTTCACTACATTTGAAGGTGTGGAAGTAAGCGCATCAAATCCAGGATACATTAAAATAAATAATGAAATCATTACTTATAATGATGTTGGTTCTGGATCACTCACAATTGCTAGTGATGGAAGAGCAACAGATTCTACCATTGCAGAATTGCATGAAATTGGCAACATTGTTTATAAGTATGAACTTAATGGAATATCTTTAAGGAGGGTAAATAAGACTCATACTATTGCAGAACCAATTGGAATTGATGATTATCACATTATTGTTGATCGATCTGCGAATGGAGTTGATAGAAGTGTAGACGGAACTCCTACAGGAATGCCTCAACTCAATTTCTCCAGTGAGGCATCTACAGGTAGTAACAATTGTAGAGCAACAGAAAATATTATGTTTGACTCCATAATTCCAACTTATAATATTATTACTCCAGGATCTTCTACTTTTATTAATGGCACAATAAGAACTATTAGTGGAACTAGTGTTGATGGAACAGAATCTTCATTTAACGATGAAGGATTCGAACCTGTTGGAATAAATGTATTAAATACTTTGAATTCTCCAAGAATAGTTTGTTCCAAAGTAAATGAGGATCAGTTCTTATCAAATCTTCCAAGAGGCAAATCTTTTACAACAGGAATAACTTTAAATTCCAATGATTCTAATTTATCCCCACAAATAAATCTAGATACTGCATTTACAGAATTTAGATCTAGTCGTTTTAATAAACCAATTACTGATTATGCCTCTGATGGTAGAGTTAAATCAATTTTCAATGACCCACACTCTGCCGTATATGTTTCAAACACCATATTCTTAGCAAATCCTGCTACATCACTCAAAGTAATTTTGAGTGCATACAGAGATCAATCTGCTGATTTTAGAGTTCTTTATAATTTAATAAGGTCAGATTCTGGACAAGTTGATCAAACATTTGAATTATTCCCTGGATATGATAATGTAACTTATACTGATGATGATGGATTTAGTGTTGTAGATGCATCCAAAAATAGTGGATTGCCTGACAAATTTGTTCCAGCAAGTTTAGATAATGAATTTTTAGAGTATGAATTTACTGCAAATGAATTGCCACTATTTACAGGATATACAATTAAAATTGTAATGTCTGGTACTAATCAGGCACATCCACCAAGAATTAGTGAACTGAGGACTATAGCAGTAAGATGATTAAAGTCGAAGGGTATCAAAATTTATATCGTGATGAAAACAGTGGTGCCATAATTAATACAGATTCTATGGCATACAATCAATATGTGAATTCACTAGAGCAAAGAGATCTTCAAAAAAAGGAGATCTCTGATATAAAAAATGATATTGATGAGATAAAATCTCTACTCAGAAATTTATTGATGAATTCTGAGAATATAAATATCTAAAGATAAGACAGCATAATTTTTGAATAATGGCAGTATTTGTATCCAACATAACAATTGAGCAAGGGTTCGACTTTGATACGTCTTTTCAATTGGAAGATACTAGAACAAACACTCCATTGGTTTTGACCGGTGCTGAAACGGAAGGCATGTTGAGAAAAAGTTATACAAGTGCAAATGCCGTCTCCTTTGCTTCTACTGTAACTGATGATGTGCAAGGTATTATTTCAATATCTTTGACATCTACTCAAACAGCAACACTGAAACCTGGAAGATACGTATATGATGTAAAACTGACCAGTGCCGGAAAAGAATTCAAAGCAGTTGAAGGATCAGCATTAGTACGAGCCGGAGTAACTAGGTAATGCCAAGCATAAACGATAGAATTGGTTCTCAAAACGTAATTCGCGTTTTATCCAATGCCTCCGCCCCACCATCAAGACTACTTAATCTAACTGATGTTGAATCAACATCTCAGGCAGATGGCAATCTTTTAATTTGGGATGCTAGCACCAGCAAATTCGTCATGGGTCGCGACCTTGACGGGACAGAAGGATATGTATTTACTGGTGGAACGGGCAATGTAGGTATAGTAACGTTTTCCGGAACTACTCAGTCAGAATCAACCACAACTGGTGCAGTAATCATCAGTGGTGGTCTGGCAGTTGGAAAAAATGTAAATTTTGCTGATGGATTAAATGTTGTTGGTATCGCAACATTTTCAAATGAAGTTGACATTAATGCTGCTGTTGATATTTTAAGAGGATTAAATGTTGCAGGTGTTACTAGTGTAGCATCTCTGAATATTGGTGCAACACAAGTAATTAGCAGTGGTAGAGAACTTCAAAATATTGCTTCTTTAGATGCCACCACCACGGCAACTATTGAAGCTGCAATTGAAGTCGCACCAAATACATTCACTGATTTAAAAATTAGTGGAGTATCAACTTTTATTGGCATTGCAACCTATGCTGCAGGAATTCAGGTTGTCTCTGGAGTATCGACTTTTGATGTTGCTGTTGATATTAATGCTGGATTAGATGTTGATGGTCAAACCGACCTAGATGAAGTAGTAATTGCTGGTGTCACTACATTCAATAATGCTGATGTAGTTTTCCAGGGTGCTGCTGCTGGTCAGAATATAACATTTGATGCTTCTGAAAATGATTTAGAGTTTACTGATAATGCTAGAATAAAATTTGGTAATAATGATGATCTTGAGATATGGCATGATGGCACCAACAGTAATATAAAAAATTCTACGGGTGATTTTCATATTCGTAGTGATTCACTCGCACTCAAAACAGCAGATAATAGTGAGAGATATCTTAAAGCTACCAAGAATCAAGATGTAAAATTATATTATAATGGCAATGAGATATTTGCCACCACTGCTGAGGGTGTCGATGTCACTGGACGCACAGAAACCGATCTCTTAAATGTTTCTGGTGTATCTACTTTAACAGGCAATGTATCCTTTGGAACAAGCGCCTTCTTTGGTGATAATGATAAAATCAATATGGGTGATGGTAATGACTTACAGATTTATCACGCCTCTAATGGAACTGGTGTCATTCAGAATGCTGGTTCTGGTCAACTACAACTTCGTAGTAATACAATCAGACTACTGAATCAAG
>Ga0209645_1000078_pt1 | contig 44868 bp, 36 predicted proteins | sample ETNvirenome_6_30_FD_184070 | JGI IMG/M metagenome (GOLD analysis project Ga0209645, IMG submission 184070) | Marine viral communities from the Pacific Ocean - ETNP_6_30 (SPAdes) (version 2) | ecosystem: Environmental > Aquatic > Marine > Oceanic | place: Pacific Ocean | collected 2013-06-19
TGGTGGATATACAACATTTGATTGTACAACTACTACTCTGATAGGAGCTGGCGCTGCAGGAACAGACTGTATGGTTGAAGTATATCAGGTTGCAGATAATGATCCAAGTCCAGATACTCCAGCAGGAAGCACAGTTTATCCAGTGGTATATAGAGATGCTGACGAAGTATTTATCAAATTCAAAGGAAGTGTTGCAAATGGTAAATATGGAGTAATGCTAAGAGATATTGGATAACAATAATTAAATAAAATAAAAACGAGGTATGCCTATAAATTTTTTAAATGATTCGGCTCTCCCAGATAACGCTAAGTTAACTTTTGGAGCAGCTCCAGATTTTGAAATATATCATAATAGTACTACAAATGTAAATTGGATTAGTTCTTTATTAGATAGACAATTAACTTTAAGTTCAAACTATACATATATTAAAAATCAAGATCAAGATGAGATTATAGCTGCTTTCTTAGCTGATGGTGCGGTAACACTATATTATAATGCGGCGTCTAAATTTGCTACTACAAATACAGGAGTAAGTATAACTGGAGGTTTTGTAACTACAGCTTCTTCAGATTGTGCTGGTTTAAATATGACTGCTGATATTGCAATGGGAAGTAATGATATTACAGATAGTAATAGTTCAGCAGGTAGCGCAGGACAAGTATTATCTTCTTTAGGCGCTGGGAATGGTACAGATTGGATAGATGCTGCAACAGGTACAGTAACTGGAACAGGTGTATCTGGTAGAGTAGCGTATTGGAATGGAACATCTTCATTAACAAGTGATGCTGATCTAACATTTGATGGTACTATATTAACTTTAGGAAGCGCAAGTGTTACTTCTACTTTAAAACTCCCTAATAATGGTTTAATAGAATTATATAATAGTAATGATGATGCAAAATTTACTATTAGAAATATTGGCTCTGCTGCAAATACATTAGCTATTGAACTTGATGATGACTCCGATGCTGTAACTATTGATTCTAGTGGGAATACGACATTTATAGGTAATATAACTTTAGACGATGGTTCTGGAGATTCTCCTTATGTAAGATTTACAAATGCCTCTGATGATTATTGGCAAATGTATGCTAATTCTTCAGGAAAATTAATATTTAGTCAAAATGGAACTACAAGAGGAACTTTTTCAAGTGGTGATTTAGAATTAGCAAACTCACTAAAAATTACTACTATTGATGAAGTAGGTTCTGATACAGATAAGTTCTTAATATCAGATTCAGGAACAGTTAAATATGTAACAGGTGCTAACTTAAGATCATATATCGGAGCTGGTACAGGAAGTGGTACAGTTACTTCAGTAGCTGCTACCGCGGGAACAGGTATATCAATTTCTGGTTCTCCTATAACTAGTAGTGGTACACTTACTATAACTAATACAGCGCCTGAAACATTTTCAGGTTGGATTGTAAGAGATGACGACGGTGATGATAAAACTTTGAGTGGCAGTACTAATAAATATTTAAAATTTGAAGCAGCTACTGGTTCATTAGGAACTAATTTATCTGGTACTGGAACAACCTCTGATCCATACGTAATGACTATTACTTCTCCAGATAGTGATAGTGGAGGTACAGTAACATCAGTAACACTAGCTGCAGGTACAGGAATATCTTTATCAGGAACAAATCCTATTACAAGTAGTGGTACAATAACTATAACTAATACTGCTCCCCAAACAACTACAGGTACTGTAACAAGTATAAATGTTAAAACTGATGGAGACGCAATGGATGTTGCTTCTAATTCAGTAACTTCATCTGGAACATGTACAATACCTTGGCAAGGTACTTCATCTCAATATGTAAATGGTGAAGGTAATTTAACAGCATTGTCTACTTTACCACAAGGTACAGTTACTTCAGTAGGTATAACAGCTGGAACTGGTATAAGCGTATCAGGATCTCCGGTAACAGGATCGGGTAATATAACAGTTACTAATACTGCTCCAAATGTAGCAGAAACTTTTACTGGATGGGTAATTAGAGATGATGATGGTGATGATAAAACATTAAGTGGAAGTACAAATAAGTATTTAAAAGTTACCATGGCAGATGGTACAGCTGGTTCAAATTTATCAGGAACTGGTACAACAGGAGATCCTTATGTGTTAGCATTAACTTCACCAGGAGATTCTGGTGGTACAGTAACAAGTATAGCTACTACATCCCCAATAGAAGGTGGAACAATAACAGGTAGCGGAACAATATCACATGCTTCTTTTACAGATACAGAAGCAACAGAATCTGAAACATTAACCTCAGCTGATACATTTACAGCTTATACAAGTGTTACTACTAATGCAACAGGTCATGTTACAGGGCATACTTTAAAAACATATACTCTACCTACTTCAGTAAGTAGTAGTGGTGTTACTTCAGTAGCTACAGCTGGTACAGTTAATGGCTTAACATTAACAGGTGGAACTATTACAACAACAGGTACTATAACATTAGGTGGAACACTTGCTATTAATAACGGTGATTGGTCTGGAACAGACTTAGCTATTGCTAATGGTGGTACTGGTGCAAGTAACGCTGCAGATGCAAGAAGTAATTTAGGATGTGGTACAGGTGATGGAACAGTAACCAGCGTAAGTGGTGGTGATGGTTTAACCGGTACAGTAACAAGTTCAGGTTCTTTAGCAGTAGATTATAGCACTTCATCTTCTAATTTAATTGATGCTGCTTCTAGTGGAACTCCTTCTGGTAGTGCTGCTATTATATTTAATGACTCTGGTGGTGTAAATAAAGTTTCCTTTAACTCATTAAATATATCACTTCTTAACAATGATGCTGGATTTACTACAAATAGTGGTACAGTAACAAGTGTAGCAGTAACAGTAGGAACAGGGTTAGATGTTAGTGGTTCACCAATTACCTCTAGTGGAACTATTGATATTGATTTAGATCTTAATGAATTAAATACAATAGATGGTGAAGATCCTAGCGTGCAATATTTAGTGGTAGTAGATGGTGAAAATGCTAATGGAAAAATAACCCCTGCTAGTTTAGCTGAATGGAATTTCTTAGCTTTATCAGGTGGTTCAATGTCAGGAAATATAGACTTGAATAGTAATGCTGTTCAAATAAATAGAGATGTTTCAGCTAATACTACGTCTGGTCTTACTTTAATAGGTGGGTCATCAACTAGTCTTACTGTTAATAAAATATATTATTTATCTGCGGCTACTACTTGGACACAAGCAGATAATACAACTGCTGCATCAGCTGCTTCAAAAGGATTACTAGGTTATGCTTATAAAGCAGGATCAATGACTACAAATGGAATAACAGTTCAAGGTGTAGTATATGATAGTGGTCATGGTTACACTGTTGGAGCGCCTTTATATTTATCATCAGGTGGTGGTATGACAACTACTCCTCCTACCACTACTGGTCATACAGCAAGAATAGTAGGATATGCAATTAGTAGTGATGAAATATATTTTGATCCAGATAAAACTTGGATATTACTAGATTAATATAAATCATGGCAACAATAACAGCAGGAAAATACGGTTGGGTAGCGGCATCAAGTGAATTAGGTTGGACGACAGCTCGTAATGCTACTACAGGTAATAGTTTTCAAAATCAATCAACAAGTTCAAATACTCAATCAGTTGCAATAAGTTATACTTCAGGAGGCAAAGGAAGTGATTGGACAGTTAAAAGGCAGTTTTTAGCATTCAATGCTACAGCTTATCAAACTGGTTATACTATAACAAATTTAAAATTATATTACTTACCTACTACAAGTACAGCGGGAAGCGGTGGGGCTGGTTTAAAAGTAGCACTAGTAAAATCAACAGCTCAAGGAAATGCTAATTCAAATTTAACAGCTAGTGATTTTAATAATTTTGATGATACTGTAGATTATGCAGCTAATGATGGATCTATAGATGTTACATGGAGAGATTTATCAACTTTACAATCTTGGGATTTAAATTCAACAGCTATTAGTGCTATAACTAGTACTGGGTATCTTAAGATATGTGTAATGGAATATTTATATGATTATCCAGATTCATCTCCAATGTCAACTGGTACCTTAAGCGGTTTTTCTAATTATAGTACAGTGCCTTATTTAAGTTTTACTGCAACCCCAACTGGATGGAGTTATGGAGATATAAATGGAACTACTTCTCCTGAAGACAAACTTAATGCAGTAGGATATGCAGATATATCTACTGTAATTGAAATTCCTTTTACTCCATAGTAAAAACTTTCAAAAACAAGTGATTATAAAGACATACCCGGCTCGGGTAGAGCAATAAACCAAATATAAACTTAAAACCAAATGTTATGACGTTTTATTATCAGACTAGAACGTGGAATAGTCAACCACAAGTTTCCGAACAAACCAAAGAGTTATGGAAACACATAGCAAACAAAAAAAACTGGAGGATAGTTCAACTACCCAATGGTTTTTATCAAACCGAGTACCAAGACCTTGAAGAGGAAGATACTTGGCACGATATAACCCGAAGAGAAACAATTGAAGGAGCTGAAGCAGCTATAGATTCATCTGTTGATCATTATACTAAAAAACTAGAGTATATAAGCGGGCCAAAAGTCGTGAAAACCTTTAAATAAATTAAATTAAAATTAAATCAAATTATGTCAGACCTTATAGTCAAAAATCTTAGTTTTGGTGACGAGGCTAAGAATCAAGTATTTAAAGGGATAGAAAAACTCACTAAAGCTGTTAGCTCCACTTTAGGAGCTAGCGGCAAGTGTGTAATAATGGAAGATAGCAATGGAAATCCAATTATAACAAAAGATGGTGTAACCGTTGCTGATTCTATAGTTTTAAGAAATCCCATAGAAAACATGGGTGCAACTTTATTAAAAGAAGCTGCACGTAAAACAGTTAGAGAAGCTGGAGATGGTACTACTACTGCCACTTTATTAGCACATGCTATATTAGAAGAAGCTTATAAATTAGAAGATAAGTTTTCAACTAGAGAAATAAAGAATGGTATAAAAAAAGCAGTTAATAAAGTAACTAAATATTTAGAAAAAATTAGTGTGCCAGTAAAAGACAATATGATAGATCAAATAGCCACTATCTCTACAAACAATGATAAAGAATTAGGAAGCTTAATAGCTAATGCTTTCAGATCTGTTGGTGAAACAGGTGTTGTTATAATGGAACCTTCTACGTTAGGTGTAACAGAAGTTGAAGTAGTAGAAGGAGTAGAATATGAAAAAGGATTTGCTCATGCCAATTTAACAAATAATAAAGATAAAAATACAGTAGAATTAGATAATTCTTTAGTATTAATAATGGAGTCAAAAGTAGATTCTATTAGACAAATACAACCTGTATTAGAGCATGTAATAAAAGGAAATAAATCTCTTTTAATTATTGGTGAAATTGATACTCCAGTGTTGTCTGCTTTAGTAATGAATAAAATGAAAGGAAATATAAAAATAAACGTTATAGATCCTCCTGCTTATGGATTACGAAGAAGAGAAATATTAAATGATTTAGCCTTACTTACAAAATCTACTATAATCAATGAAGATTTAGGAGATGACTTAAATTCAATTCAAGTCGATTACTTAGGTTCATGTAAAAAAGTTTCTTCTACACAAGATAAAACTATAATTCAAGTTAATGAAATTGATGATGAAATAAAAGAAATTATAGTAAAAATAAAAGAAGATTTAAAAAAGAAAAATAAAGCACATATAACTTTAGGGTTAGAAAAAAGATTAGCTAGATTATCTGCTAAGGTAGCGATAGTTAAGGTTGGTGCAAATTCAGATATTGAATTAAAAGAAAAACAAGACAGAGTTGAAGATGCTATCTGTGCTACAAAAGCCGCAATAAAAGAAGGTATAGTACCTGGTGGTGGAATTGCGTTATTAAATGCAGCTGTTAATACAAAAGAAGCAAGCGAAGCTGAAAAAATATTAACAAAAGCTATTTTAGCTCCATTTAAAACAATATTAGAAAACGCTGGGTTAAATCCAACTCTTCCAGAAAATGATGGAGAGGGTGTGGATGTGGTTACAGGAAATATGGTAAATATGGTTGAGTCAGGGATTATTGATCCTTTACTCGTCACTAAAAGCGCTCTTATAAATGCGGCTTCAGTAGCAACAACTATTTTATCTACCGATTGTGTAATTAATAATATAAGAATTGATGAAAGCACTAGGTAGAAATTTAATTATAGAAAAAGTAGAAGAAGGAACCACAGAAACAAAAGGTGGGTTATTGTTGGCTGAAAACCACAGAGATGATATAAGATATATTAAAGCTAATATTATAGAAGTTGGTGATGAGTTAAATATATTAAAAAAAGGAGATACTATATTTTACGATAGACATGCTGGACACAAGATAGAAGTAGAAAATAAATCATATCATGTTATTAAATCGCATGATGTAGTTGTTGTTTTATGAAAAAGCTAGACGCAAGAGATCTTAAAGAGATGAACTTGTTAAAACATTACCGTATAATACGCAAATGGGCTTCCAGGAACAACAGCTTACGTGAAGCAGATTTAGAAATATTGATATATTTAGACTGTTTAGATTTATTTACAAAAAAAGATTTTGAAGAAGGTGTTTATTCTTATAGTTGGGATAACAGAAGATGGAGTAGATTAATAAAAGATGATTGGATAACCGTTTGGAGACGTAGAAATAGAACAACACAAAAATATAATATATATAAAGTCTCTTTTAAAGGTAAACAATTAATAAGTAGAATATATCGAATCATGTTGGGAAAAGAAGATATACCAACTAGTGAAAGAAGAAATAATATAATTAAAGGAAATTCATATATGGATAAGGTTTTAACTAAAGCTATATATAACGTAAATAAAGACAAATTTTAAAAAATAAAATTATGCACAACAAAAAGTATGATCCAGCAATGGAAAAATTAAAGCCTGGAACTAAAGTTGGTATAGTTGGAGAATCTCATATATGGGATGGGCCACTAGATCAAACGGGTAGACCTCATGGAGTAGGCTCTAGTTCAGGTATTACTGGTATGCAGATATTAAAAGCTGGTGTACCATATAAAGGCCTGAACGCTGTTTTATGCGCTCAAGGTAAAGTAGGTAAATATTAAAAAATTAAGAAATGAGTAAATACACAAAAGCAATTAAAGTTATCCCTAGTGATACAATTAATATACCTCAACCTGGTGTTTTAGACAGTGGAACTAGTACAGCAGGTGCTGGTGCTGGTGAAATAACAGATACTGGTGCGAAATGGACTAGCGCAGAAACAAATCCTCTAGGTTATAATATTAATGAAGGAGATGTTATATATGATACAACAGACACAACAATATCTCAAGTAAGTTATGTTGAAGATGATACAACTATTAAAATAAGTAATAATGATTTTCAAGGAGTTACACATGGTTACCAAATATATCAGGGTAATGTAGGTGGTGATAACGTTTATGATTTATTAGTAGGAGCAGCGCCGGGTGGTGATGTAACAGTTGTTATAGACAGTGGTGATGAAATAATTATCCCTCAAGCAGCAATGGCTGTAGGTAATGTAATAGAACTTGGTGTTATTAGAGTAAAAGCAAGTGCTGAGGCTACAGCGGCTAAATTTGTAGCACTACAATAAAATAAAGAAATCATGGCATATACACAATCAAACAACCCATTTAGTGGACCTGCTAAAGTAGGTGATACTAAAGACCAAGACGAAGCTGGTGGGAGTAATGCAGGAACTTATGGTGAAAGTGATGGACCGTTTTGTGGACCTTCAGGAGGATCTCCAGCAGGAACATATCCAATGGGAAAAGACGGTAAAAAAGATATAGGAAGAGGAAGAGCTGCATTAGCATACGCGAACAAAGCTCCTGATCCATCTGGAATTAGAGCTTGCGTTTTACGTAATTTTCCACAACTTAAAAAATAAAAATAATGGAAACAAAAAAAGGACATACTGGTAGTTACTCTGGTAACCACCCTAGACACTCAATGGATCATGCTCATACAAGAGTTGATGCTAGCAATTATAAAGCATCTGAAAGAGATGACGCAGCACATATTAGTTATCTTAAAAAAGATGTAGAATGGGATGCGCATCATGGTCATAGTGATGAAAACATGACTGCTGATGAGAAGCATATATCTAAATTAGCAGGAGATATGAAGTATGATAAAGAGCAGCATGGAGCTGCAAAAAAAAAAGAAGGGGCTAGTCAAGTAGGTCCAGATGGTAGACCTATAGATTATAATCAAGCTCCATCAGCTACTTATAGAGGGTATGGTGATATTCCACAACATTTAAGATTTGGAGTTCATTCAGCTGCTGCGTTAAGTAATAGCGAAGCAGGTACAAATCCATTTGCTGGTACTGGACAAGATCCATTTAATCAACATTTTACTACAGATAACTATAACCCTAGCAACGAAGCCTTAGGTATTCACAATACACCTATTAGTAATTGGGGTAATTATATGCCTAGTAACAATCTAAGTAATCAAGTTATATCACAGCAAAATCTTAGAAACCCACTTACTGGAGAAGTAGGTCCAAATGCTATAAATGTGTCGGTTGGGAATTCAAGAAAAGAGCATTTTGCAAGACACAATAGATTAGGATAAAAAATAACAGTATGAGAACTGTATAAAACTCAAGTCAAACAAAAACAACAACAAAATCAAAAACAACAACAAAATGGCAAGATTTATTAAATTTAACATTCAAAATGATGGAAACGGTTTAACAGCTGGTTCTGGGTGGAGATATGTTAACGTAGACGACATTGAAAGCGTATACGACGGTTTAACTGGCGGTGATGGTACCGTTGACAAAGTAACAGTAGTATTAAAAGGAAGCAACGCTTCTGGCGTACAAGCTGCTTATACAGGTTCTGGAGACGCGAATAATGCTGTGTCAGCTACTACTTCTGAAATTAGTGGTAGAGTACTAGTATTACAAGTTAGAACTGATGCAACTATTAGCGCAGGTGCTGGAACAAACAAACCTACTGCAATAACAAAAGCTGATGATATGCCTTCAATGGCTATTAGAAAAGCTATGTCTGCTAACCCAGGTGGGGTTGCGGCTTCAGCTCAATTAGCTAAAGATGGCGCAGGTGTTCAGATGGTTTGGAATCAATTTACGATTTCTAATACATCTCCAGTACCAGCTTCTTCATAAAGAAGATATTTTAAAATAAATTAATCATAAATCCCTGTTAGTTTTCTAGCAGGGTTTTATAAAACTTAAAAAAAATGGCAAATAAGAAAAAAGGCGCAGCTGTAAAAGGCGCTGATATGGCAGTTCCAGCAGAAAAACTGGACTACATACAAGACACTGAAGGAGCTGCAAAAATGGGTTATACTCAAAACTTTGGACCTGCAAGAAAAAGTGGTTATGCAAAAGGTGCTGCTAAAGTAAATCAAATTATGGGCAGAGGACCTGCGCAATCAGTTTTAACTGCAGACCAAATTGCAAAGCTTAAGGTGGGTGTTGATAGTGGCGGAAGATCTGAGGAATATAAGGCAGCAAGAGTTGGTGGAACTACAGCTTTAATAGATAGTTTAAACCTGGTTCAAGCAGGTGAGGGCGGAAAAGCTAAAGAAAGGTATGGAAATAGATTCTCAGGTAAGGGTTATGATTTCAATAAACTTAGTGACGAAACTAAACAACATGTACAGAGTTTAATTGATCAAGGAGGATTTTCAGCTCAAGATGTACAAAACATCATAAAGAAATCCCAAGATCAGAGCAAACCTGCTGATACAATGGATTTAGACTTTGGCTAGTAGGTAATGAATAAAGGAGTTGGAGATAGTATAGCTAATTTTACTCAAAAAACAGGAATTAAGACCGTTGTTGATAAAGTATCAGCCGGTCTTAATATTCCTTGTGGTTGCGCTAAGCGACAAGAATGGTTTAATAAAAAATTTCCATATAAAAATGAAAAATAAATTAAGAAATTTACAAGGCTTTAAACAGGGTCCTGCTCAAAGTTTTGCAGGAAGTAGATTTGACTCTTATAGTCCCGCAGAACAAGCCAAAAAATGGCCTAATTTAGTTTTTAAATATGGTCCAATGGGTGAAGTTAAAAGTTATCGAGAAAAAACCGCATTAGAAAAATATGGTAAAATTGATAACACTATAAAATCTGCTGATAAAGGTACTCAAGCATGGCATTGGAGAAGAAAGGTAGGAGATAATTTAGAAAATTGGATGGCAGAGGCCCAGGAAAATAAATTTTTAACAAGCTCAAAAGATTACTTTGAGTCAGGTGGTCAAGTATTTTCTGAAGAAGATGCTGAAAAACTGATTAAATTTATAGACTATCAAAATAGACAACCTCAAACCGCTGTTTCACACATTGAGGGTGAAGGTATAGAAAAAGATGTAAAAGTAACCGATTGCTCAAGTGGATGGTGTATTACTAAAAGCTCTCTTGAATTACCTAAAGTAAATATACAAGTAGCAAATAATGCTTCTACAAACAAACAAGTAACTGATAATAATGAATCAGTTCCTTTTTATGAGCAAAGAAGAAGAAGATAATATGAGTTTCAAAATTAAACCTCCATTCCCCTTATATCCAGTTTCAATATTTGAAAGAGATATGGGAGATGATAATGCTTTAGCTAGAACTAAGCGTAATGGCTCTATTGTTATTAACGAAAATTTAGAAGGACCTCAAAAAAATGTAACTATAGGACATGAATTAACCCATGTACAACAGTTTTTAGATGAAGCTAGAAACCCAGGAACTGGATTAGATTATAATGCAGAAGAAGGATGGGTGGTATATAAAGGCGTGAAATACCCATATAGTAAAATGGAATCAGGAGATCCAAGTGCAAAGTGGGAAATTCCAGCTTATAAAAATGAAAAAAAATATTACGTATAATGGGATTTTCTAAGCAAGGATATTTAAAAAATAGTCCTGATGTAAATAAACATCAAAACATAATAAAAGGAAATAAAATCACTATGAAAGGAGTTGATTTTAAAGTACTTGGGACTGATGATAGAGGATACACTAAAGTAATGTATCCTGGTCATGATTATATATTTCCAGGTGCTAAGTATGTTATTGAAAAGAAAATATAATGAGTAAAAAGAAATTCAAAGACACAACTGTTGGTCAACTATTATTTGGCGCAGCTTCTGTTATTAATCCTACATTAGGAAATGTATTACAAGGTGTAACTTCACCAAAAGAAGCAATAGAAGCAATAACTAAATCTGACGCGCCTGCAGAAGATAAAGTAAAATTACAACAAATAATATTTGAACAACAAAATAAAGAAATAGAAGCTATCACATCAAGATGGGAGGCAGATTCAATGTCTGATTCATGGATGTCAAAAAACGTACGCCCGCTAGTTTTAGTGTGGTGTATATGTATATTTTCATTAGCTGGTATTTTAGACAGTGTTGAAACTATACCGTTTCATATAAATGAATTATGGAACGATACTTTCGAGAAGGTTATGATGGCGGTCGTCTTAGCCTATTTCGGAGGACGGACGACAGAAAAGGCGTCTAATATTTTTAAAAACAAATAATTAAAATTAAATCAAATGGAAAAAAATCAAGTAAAAAAAATTAGTGAAAAACAGTTAGAAACAATAACTAATCAACAAACTCAATTAGCAGAAATGTTAAAAAATATGGGTGCACTAGAAGTTCAAAAACATAATTTAGCTCAACAAGTTAAAGACTTGGCTGATGCAATTGAAGAAACAAAAGTAGAGTTAGAAAAAGAATACGGTGCTATTAATATTGATCTTAAAACTGGTGAATACACTGACATAGAAGTAGAAAAAGATTCAGATAAAGTAGAAAAATAAATGGATTCGGTTATAAGAAAAATCAGTATTGGTTCTGATTATAAAAACGATGCCATGCATTATTCTATAGGTCAACAGGTTTATGGTGGGCATGAGATTTGTTATATAATTTTTGAAGAATCAGATAACTCTTATAATATACATATCAAAAAAGATGATGAGGTATTGCCTTGGAAGAAGTTTAATTCTAACATGGCAATATCTATTGAATTCGATCTTGAATATTAATGAAAGCCTTATATGATTTTATTATAACTCCTTTAGGAAATACTTATGATAATAAAATTAAAGTTGATGGTTTAGAAATTATATTAAATACTAAAATAGAAAGCTTTAAATTTGTTAATAATTTAGCAAAAGTTATTGAAATTCCTTTAGAGATAGAAACACCTATTAAAAAAGGTGATATTATTTTAATACATCATAATGTTTTTAGAACTTTTTATGATATGAAAGGTATTAAAAAGAAAAGTAGATCTTTTTTTAAAGATGATTTATACTTTTGTGCCTTAGATCAAATTTATTTATATAAAAATAAAGATAAATGGGAATCTATTAATGATAGATGTTTTATTCAACCCTTAAAAAATGATAATAAATTAAGTGTTGAAAAAGAACAAAAATTAAAAGGCGTATTAAAAATAAGTAATAAATCTTTAACTAAATTAGGAGTTGAGGAAGGAGATACTGTAGGTTATACTCCATATGGAGAATATGATTTTATAGTAGATGAAAAAAGATTATATTGTATGAAATCAAATGATATTGTTATAAAGTATGGAAACAAAGAAAACCAAACTGAATATAATCCAAGCTGGGCAAGTAGCAGTTAAAGAATTAATTAAAGTTGCTAAAGAACCCATTATAGATTTTGGACCAGATATTTCCGCGGATAGACTTAAGAACGCTGCAGCTACTAAAAAGCTAGCTATATTTGATGCTTTTGAAATTCTTAATAGAATAGAAGAAGAGAAAAATATACTAGAAGACAAGCCAAAGGTAGAAGAAAAAAAGAAAACCAAATTCCAAGGTTTTGCAGAAGGGAGATCTAAATAATGTACGAGCAAGAATTAGTAAAAATATTACCTGATTATATTGATTCAAAAACTTTAAAAAGAAACAATAGATATAAAAAATGGGAATATGGATATAATGAAGAACATGATATAATAATTATATCTAGAACTGGTCAAATTGGTGAGATATATGAGATCCAAAATCTTAAAATAGCTTTACCAAAAACTCCAAAAGAAATAGTTAAATTTTCTAATAATACGTGGGAAAGAACAGAAATTCCTAAAGTATTAGGAAAAATAAAAACAATTTTTGATTGGGAACAATATCCAGAGGAGTTTAAAGAAAAATGGTATGATTTTATAGACGAAGAGTTTAATAAAAGAGAGGAAGGATTTTGGTTTTATAATGGTAAAAAACCAACTTATTTAACCGGAACTCACTACATGTATCTTCAGTGGAGTAAAATAGATGTAGGAAAGCCTGATTTTAGAGAAGCGAATAGATTATTTTATATATTTTGGGAAGCATGTAAAGCAGATGATAGGTGCTATGGAATGTGTTATTTGAAAAATAGACGTTCTGGATTTTCTTTTATGGCTTCTGGTGAAGTAGTTAATTTAGCTACAATATCTAGTGATTCAAGATATGGAATATTATCTAAAACTGGACCTGATGCTAAAACAATGTTTACTGATAAGGTTGTGCCAATATCAGTTAATTATCCATTCTTTTTCAAGCCCATCCAAGATGGTATGGATAGACCTAAGACAGAGTTAGCGTATAGAGTACCAGCTTCTAAATTTACTAGAAGAAAGATTGTAACTGGAGAAATGGCTATTGATTTACAAGGACTAGATACAACTATAGATTGGAAAAACACAGGTGATAATAGTTATGATGGTGAGAAATTAAAACTATTAGTACATGATGAAAGTGGTAAGTGGGAAAAACCAAACAACATATTAAATAACTGGAGAGTTACAAAAACAACGCTGCGATTAGGTAGTAGAATTATTGGTAAATGTATGATGGGATCAACATCAAATGCATTAGATAAAGGAGGAGAAAATTTTAAAAGATTATATTATGATTCAGACGTCACGCAAAGAAACGCCAATGGACAGACTCGCTCAGGATTATATAGTTTGTTCATTCCTATGGAATGGAATTACGAAGGATACATTGATTCTAATGGATTACCTGTATTCACAAAACCTAAAACCAAAGTCACAGACCCTCATGGTTCGGAAATTAAAATAGGAGTAATTGATTATTGGCAAAATGAAGTAGATGGATTAAAAGATGATCACGATGCTTTAAATGAATTTTATAGACAATTCCCGAGAACAGAAGACCATGCTTTTAGAGATGAAGCTAAACAATCTCTTTTTAATTTAACTAAAATCTATGAACAAGTAGATTGGAATGCTGATGTTAGAAATAGTAGATTAGTTACACGTGGAAATTTTCAATGGATTAATGGAGTAAAAGATAGTGAAGTAATATTTGCTCCCAATAATAAAGGTAGATTTTTTGTTTCCTGGGTTCCAGAACCGCACTTGCAAAATAAAGTAAGAATTAAAAATGGTCTTAAATATCCTGCAAATGATCATTGTGGTGCTTTTGGATGTGACCCTTATGATATATCAGGAACAGTAGATTCTAGAGGATCTAATGGATCTTTACATGGTTTAACTAAGTTTTCTATGGAAAATGTACCACCTAATCATTTCTTTTTAGAATATATAGCTAGACCTCAAACCGCTGAAATATTTTTTGAAGACGTGTTAATGGCTTGTATATTTTATGGAATGCCAATACTTGCAGAAAATAACAAACCAAGATTATTATATTATTTTAAACGTAGAGGTTATAGAGGTTATTCAATGAATAGACCTGATAAAATTTATAATAAACTTTCAGTAACAGAAAGAGAGATAGGTGGAATACCTAACTCAAGCGAAGATATTAAACAAGCACATGCCGCTGCTATTGAATCATATATAGAAGATTATATAGGATTAAGACAAGATGGCACGTATGGAGACTTGTATTTTCAACGAACATTAGAAGACTGGGCTAAATTTAATATAAATAATAGAACCACTCATGATGCTTCTATTAGTTCGGGTTTAGCTATAATGGCTTGTAACAAAAATAAATATAGACCAAATCCTATAGTCGAAAGAAAAATATATGATTTAGGAATAAAAAAATACACAAATACAGGAGTAGTTTCAAAAATAATTGAATAAATGAAAATATACACTAATTCTAACAGTGCTTTTCCAAGCCAGGTAGTACCAGACGCGGAAAAAGCTTCACTTGAATATGGGTCCCAAGTAGCAATGGCTATTGAGAATGAATGGTTTAACTACGGTAGAACTAATGGTAATAGATATTTAACAAATTGGAATAATTATCACTATCTAAGATTGTATGCTAGAGGAGAACAACCAGTTCAAAAATATAAAGATGAATTAGCTATTAATGGAGATCTTTCATATCTTAATTTGGATTGGAAACCAGTTCCTATACTATCTAAATTTGTAGATATTGTTGTTAATGGTATATCAAATAAAGAATATGATATAAAAGCTTATGCACAAGATCCTGAATCTGTAAAGCAAAGAACAAATTATGCAACCGCAATTGCTCAAGATATATTTGCAGCACAGCAAATAGCACAAGCTCAACAAAATTTAGGTTTAAATCTACAAAGATCTAATTTATCTCCTTTAGAATTACCTAGAACTACAGATGAGTTAGAACTTCATATGCAATTAAGTTATAAACAAGCTATAGAAATTGCAGAAGAAGAAGCTATTTCACAAACTTTGGCTCAAAACAAGTGGGATTTAACTAAACGTAGATTAAATCAAGACTTAGTTACTTGTGGTATTGGATGTGTTAAAACAAATTTTAATAAATCAAATGGTATTACGGTTGACTATGTGGATCCAGCTTATTTGGTTTATTCTTACACAGAAGATCCTAATTTTGAAGATATATATTATGTGGGTGAAGTTAAATCAATAACAATACCTGAATTAAAGAAACAATATCCTGATATTTCTAATGAAGAATTACAGAGAATTCAAGAAATGCCAGGTAATAGACAGTATATTACTGGATGGGGTAATTATGATAATAATACCGTACAAGTATTATATTTTGAATATAAAACATATATGAATCAAGTGTTTAAACTTAAACACACTGATAATGGATTAGAAAAAATAATTCAAAAAACTGATGAATTTAATCCACCACCAAGCGATAATTATAATAGAGTTGGTAGAAGTATAGAAGTTTTATATACAGGAGCTAAAGTTTTAGGAACTAATACCATGTTGGAATGGCGATTAGCAGAAAACATGACTAGACCCGTGGCAGATACTACTAAAGTAGAAATGAATTATGCTATATGTGCTCCTAGAATGTATAAAGGTAAAATTGAATCTTTAGTAAGTAAAATAACTGGTTTTGCTGACATGATTCAATTAACTCATTTAAAAATGCAACAAGTTCTTGCTAGAATGGTTCCAGATGGAGTATTCTTAGATATGGACGGACTTGCAGAAGTTGATCTAGGTAATGGTACTAATTATAATCCAGCTGAAGCATTAAACATGTATTTCCAAACTGGTTCTATAGTTGGTAGATCATTAACTCAAGATGGTGATTTAAATAGAGGTAAAGTACCTATTCAAGAATTAACTTCTTCTGCTGGAGGAGCAAAACTACAAAGTTTAATTCAAACCTATCAATATTATTTACAAATGATAAGAGATGTGACCGGATTAAATGAAGCAAGAGATGGTAGTTTACCTGATAAAGATGCTTTAGTTGGTTTAGCTAAAATGGCAGCAAATCAATCTAATATAGCTACTAAACATATTAATCAAGCTAGTCAATATTTAGCTTTAAGAATTTGTGAAAATATATCTAAAAAATTAGTAGATGTTTTAAGTTTTCCTTTAACTCATAATGCTTTAATAGAAAGCGTATCTTTATTTAATGCAGAAACTTTAAGAGAGATTTCTCATTTAAATAATCATGATTTTGGAATATTTTTAGAACTTGAACCTGATGAAGAAGAAAAGCAGATGTTAGAACAAAACATACAAATTGCTTTGCAAGCTGGAGGAATAGATTTAGAAGATGCTATAGATATACGTCAAATTAAAAATCTTAAACTGGCTAATCAGTTATTAAAACAAAGAAGAAAGAGAAAAGTAGAAAGAGATCAAGCAGCACAACAAGCAATGGTAGAAGCTCAAGCTCAAGCAAATGCACAAGCTGCAGAACAAGCCGCGGTTGCTGAAGTTCAAAAACAACAAGCTGTAACTGAACAAAAGGTTCAAATAGAAAATGCTAAGTCACAATTTGAAATACAACGTATGCAAACTGAAGCTGAAATAAAACAACAGTTAATGGCTCAAGAATTTGAATATGATAAGCAATTAGCTCAACTTGAAAGAGGAATGACTTCAGCTAGAGAAAAAGAAATTGAAGATAGAAAAGATAAGAGAGTAAGAATACAGGGTACACAACAAAGTGAACTCATTCAACAAAGGCAAAATGATGGTACACCTAGAAACTTTGAAGATCAAAATCAGGGTCTAGGAGAATTAGGATTACAAGCGTTTATGCCTAGATAATTATTAATTTTATAATATTATATTATGTCAACAGAAGTAAAACAAGAAGGTGAATTTAAATTAAAGTCACCTAAAAAACCTAAAAACTTAGGGAAAGAAGATAAACCATATGTGGTTAATCTTGATGATCCAAATGCACAAGGAGAAGTTGTGCCGGATAAAGTTAAAATAAATGTAAAAACAGAAGATTTAAAAGATTTAGGAAATGCCGTTCCAGAGCGAAAAACAACAGGAGTATCTGAGGATACACGAACCGGAGATACACAAGAGGTGGATGGAAAAGTACGGTCCAGCGAAAACGTGGAAGTACAAGAACCCAAAGAAGCTACTAAACTTGAAGAAAACCCGATAGAAGAAGTTGTTGAAGAAATAAAAGAAGAAACTCCTAAAGCTTCTACATCAAAAGAAAAAGTAGAACAACCAGAGGTTTTAAAAGAGCCAGCTGTTGTACTACCAGAAAATATAGATAAATTAGTTTCTTTTATGAAAGAAACTGGAGGTAGTATTGAAGACTATGTGTCATTAAATAAAGATTATTCTCAATTAAATGATACTAGTGTTTTATATGAATACTATTCCAAAACGAAACCTCATCTTAATAGAGAAGAAATTGCTTTTTTAATGGAAGATAATTTTACTTTCGACGAAGAAGAGGATAATGCTAGGGAAATCAAAAAGAAAAAACTAGCATTTAAAGAAGAGGTTGCAAATGCAAAAAGCTATTTAGAAGATTCTAAACAAAAATATTACGACGAAATCAAGTTGAGACCCGGAGTAAGTTTAGAACAGCAAAAAGCTTTAGATTTTTTCAACCGATATAATGAGCAGCAAGAAATAGCCGTGCAACAACATGAAGATTTTAAAACACGTACTCAAAATCTTTTCTCTGATCAATTCAAAGGTTTTGATTTTAAAGTTGGAGAAAAAACTTATAGGTATAAAGTAAATGAACCTTCTAAAGTTGCTGAAAATCAAGTAGACGTTAATAATTTTTTAAACAAGTATTTGGATGAAGAAGGTAATATGTCTGATGAAAAAGGTTATCACAAAGCTATGTACGCTGCAATGAATGCTGATAAAATTGCTCATCATTTTTATGAACAAGGGAAGGCTGATGGCATTAAAAATGTTATTGAAACCTCCAAAAACCCATCAACAGACGAACCGAGGCAAGTTGCCGATGGAAACGTTTTTATAGGCGGATTAAAAGTAAAATCGATTAGTGGATTAGACTCAACAAAATTACGAATAAAAACAAAAAAATTTAACTAATTAAAAATTTTAAATTATGGCTTTAAGTCCTCAATTTGGCTCGATTACACCGAGTCAATCACAGTTGGCACTTCAATCCAATTACATTAACTTTGCTGGTGCAGCAGGGGTAAATTTTTCTCAACAATATTTACCTGAGTTATATGAGCAAGAAGTTGAAAGATATGGTAATAGAACTTTATCTGGATTCTTAAGAATGGTTGGTGCAGAAATGCCTATGACAAGTGACCAAATAGTCTGGTCAGAACAAAATAGACTACACATCGCTTATGATAACTGTACGTCTGCTTCAGGTGCTGGAACAATTACAATTCCTGTTACAGCTGCTGGTGCTGCTACTCCTATCGTAAACGTTGTATCTCCATCTTCAACAATTGTTGTTATGGACGACCTTGGAAACGAATGTAAATGTTTAGTTACAGACTCCGACACTAGATTAGCTGGTGGTGGTGGTAACCCTGGACAGCTTACTGTACAACCTTATACTGCTGCTAGCTTAGCTGCTGCAGGTATTGCTGACGGTGCTGGAAAGAAAATATTTGTTTACGGTTCTGAATTCCAAAAAGGAACATCAACAGGTAATGCTGTAGTTGGAGCTAATGCTTTAGCTCAAGCTAATAACCCAATGGTTAGTGTTGATCCTGCTTTTACTACATTTACTAATTCACCAATTATCATTAGAAGTCAATATACTGTTAACGGTTCTGACACAGCTCAGATCGGTTGGGTAGAAGTTGCTACTGAAGATGGTACAGGTGGTTATCTATGGTTCTTAAAAGCTGAGTCTGAAACAAGACTTAGATTTGAAGATTACCTAGAAATGTCTGTAGTTGAAGGAGAATTAAACTCTGGTGGTGTTATTGATGCTGCTTACAATGGAACTGAAGGTTTATTTGCTGCTATTAATAATGGTGGTAATGTAGAAGTTGGATTCACAGCAGCTGCTGGAATCGACGCTTTTGACGCTATACTTAAAAACCTTGATACTCAAGGAGCTATTGAAGAAAACATGTTATTCTTGAACAGATCTACTGCTCTTGATTTTGATGATATGTTAGCTTCTATATCTTCAGGTGTTAATGGTGGTGTTGCTTATGGATTATTTGAAAATTCAGAAGAAATGGCACTTAATCTTGGATTTAGTGGTTTCAGAAGAGGTTCTTATGACTTCTATAAAACAGATTGGAAATACTTAAACGATGCTTCTACTAGAGGAGCAATGACAGGTCCTGCTTCTATTGAAGGAGTATTAGTTCCTGCAGGTACTTCAACTGTTTATGACCAAATTCTTGGTACAAACATTAGACGTCCTTTCTTACATGTAAGATATAGAGCTTCTCAAGCTGATGATAGAAGAATGAAATCATGGCTAACTGGTTCAGTTGGTGGTGCATTTACATCTTCTTTAGATGCAATGGAAGTTAACTTCTTATCTGAAAGATGTTTAGTAACTCAAGCTAGAAATAACTTTGTATTATTCAAAGGTATCTAGTTATTTATTTAAAAGCAAAGGGATCTTCGGATCCCTAGGCTTTTATTTTAATTATTTAATTATATTATATCATGGAAAAAACAAAAAATAAAAAACATACCCCAACTGTAGAAAAAGATTGGGTAATAAAAGATAGACATTACTTTTTAAAAGGTAATCAAAAACCTTTAACTTTAACTATTCCTTCTAGACATACTAGAAAACATCCTTTATTATGGTTTGATGAAGAGTTAGGATCACAAAGAGAATTAAGATATGCTACTAATCAAAGCTCAGTATTTGTAGACGAGCAACAAGGTGAATCAACAATGGGACATATTACTTTTAAAGATGGAGTAATGCATGTTCCTAAGCAACAACAAAATTTACAGAAAATGTTATCATTATACCACCCATTAAAAGGTGTAAAATATCAAGAACATGACGCTGTAGCTGTTGCAAAAGACGAGCTAGTGGATTTAGAGCTTGAAATTATGGCATTGAATGCAGCTAGAAGTATGGAAATAGATCATGCTGAAGCTATTTTAAGAGTAGAAAGAGGTACTAAAGTAAGTGACATGGAATCTAAAGAAATAAAAAGAGATATATTATTATTTGCAAAAAATAATCCTAAACTTTTTATTGAATTAGCTCAAGACGATAATGTTCAATTAAGAAATTTTGCTATTAAAGCAAGAGAAGCTAATATTATTTACTTGTCTAATGATCAAAGAAGTTTCCATTGGACAACAAATGATAAAAAACTTATGACAGTTCCTTTTGATGAAAACCCATATTCAGCCTTTGCAGTTTATCTAAAAACTGATGAAGGAGTAGAGGTTTATAAGTCTATTCAAAAGAAAATGAAATAAATAATAATAATAAATAGGTAGTCTCATTTGGGGCTACCTACTTATTAACATAATATAAAAAACAATGGCGATAAACGTAGATAAGGTTTATAAAACAGTCTTATTGATACTTAATAAAGAGCAAAGGGGTTATTTAACTCCTTATGAGTTTAATAATATAGCTACGCAAGTTCAATTAGAGATATTTGAAACTTATTTTGAAACAATAAATCAACAGCTACGTATACCTCAGAATGAAAGTGAATATGGTAATCGTTATAAAACTGTAGAAGAAAAATTAGATATTTTTAAAGTTCTTGGAGGTGCTAGCTGGGTTAATGTAGCTGGTGGTGACAATTATTTTACAACTCCAACAACTTCAGGAGTTGCTAGCGGTACACAAACCTTTGCTACCGTGAATGGCCAAACGGCTTATACCCTTACAACTATAACACAATCACAAGTAGAAACAAGTACCGTAGTAGTTACATTAAATGGAGCTGCATACACTAACTATACTATAGCCGGTGGAGTATTTAACCTAACCGCTGGAGCTATCGCCGCTGGATCTACTTTATTAATAACTTTATATCCTCAAGATTTTTATAAATTAGGAAGTGTGTTTTATAAAACAGATAAAGAAATACAAATGGTAGAAAGAAATGAGTTAGCTCAATTAAATATGTCTACTATAACAAAACCTAGTGATTATTTTCCAGTGTATGTTTATGAAAATCAATTTATATATGTTTATCCTCAAACTATACAATCTAATGTAACAGTTTCTTATGTAAGAAAACCTAATGATGTAGTATGGAATTTTACAGTGGGAGCTTCTGCACAATATATTTATAATTCTACTACTTCTGTAGATTTTGAATTAGATGTTTCAGAACAAAGCACTGTAATATTAGAGATATTAAAATATGCTGGAGTGACTATTAAAGATCCTTCAGTAGTACAAGCTGCAGGACAAGAATTAGCAGCTAATGAAATAAATGAAAAACAATAATAAATTATGGCAAGCGTAATATTACCACCTAATCAAGGTTCAATAACTGAAACCGCACAGCAATATTATCAAGGCGCGCAAGGCTTTAGAAGTACAGACTCAGCTCTTCCTAATCAAACTTTTGTTACTACTTTTAATACAGATTTATATTTAGGTAGTTGGAATCCAGCTGAAGAAAATTATGCTTTAAATAATTTTAAAATATATACTAGTGACACAGGAGCTTCAGGAAGTTGGGCTGAATACGTTTCTGAATATACTTTAAGTGATAACACTATTACAATAACAGGTGTTTTAGCAGCTAATACTTATATAGTTGTACAGTTAAAAATATTAACAGGAGGTAAATATGGAAATACCCAAGCTGAAAAAGCTTTTGGTGAAGCTACAGATGATAATTATGGTGGTTATCAATATATAAAACTAAATGACATAGTAAGTAACTTTTTAGTAGGTTATGTAGGACAAAATAAATTACTACCAGACGCTAAAAGAACCGACGTTATATTTTTTGCTAAAAGAGCAATGCAAGAATTTAGTTATGATACTTTAAAGAGTATTAAATCTACAGAGCTTACAGTTCCTGCTGGTTTAACTTTAGTTTTACCTCAAGACTATGTTAATCATGTTAGAACTTCTTGGGTTGATGGATTAGGAGTTCAACATATAGTATATCCAACAAACAATTTAACAACTAGTCCTTATTACACACCAGCTCAAGATTCAGCTGGTATTCCTACTCAAGATAATTTTGGTAATGAAATTGAAGGTACTTCTATAACACAAGAAAGATGGCATACTGCTAATGATAGAATAATTAACGGCGCTTGGGTGTTAGATGATTTTACAAATGATTTATGGGCTTATAACTGGAATTATACAGGTAATTGGTTAGGTGCAAGTTGGGGACAATTATATGGACAAGAAGCTCAATACGCACAATATAATGGTTGGTATAATATAAATGAAAGAGATGGGGTAATATCTTTTTCTAGTAACTTAGTAGATAAATTACTTGTGTTTGAGTATTTATCTGATGGATTAGCTTATGATTTAGATAGTAGAGTACCTAAACTAGCTGAAGAAGCTATGTATGCTTACATACTACATGCTTTAATTTCTACTAGAATAAATCAACCTGAATATGTAGTACAAAGACTAAGACAAGAAAAAAGTGCTAAACTAAGAAATGCAAAAATAAGATTATCCAATATCAAACTTGATGAAATAGTTCAAGTAATGAGAGGTAAGTCTAAATGGATTAAACACTAAAATTAAATGGCAGAATCTAAGAATAGTTTTATCCAGTCTAAAATGAATAAAGACTTGGATGAGAGATTAGTTCCTAACAATGTGTATAGAGATGGTCAAAATATTGCTGTATCAAGATCTGAAGGCAGTGATGTTGGTTCATTAGAAGCCATACTAGGTAATAAAAAAGTTTATGATAACACGGGGTTAAACTGTATAGGTTATATAACAGATGAAGCGAATGGTTATATATATTATTTTTTAACATCTTTTGATGGAACAGGAACTATAGCTTCTACAGATAAATGTCAAATATGTAGGTATAATCCATCAAGTAATCAAAACACTATTTTAGTGGGAGGTAGTAGTAATGGAGATGGTATATTTTTAAATTTCTCTACTGCTGCTCCTATATATGGAATAAACTTATTAGAAGATTTATTATTCTGGACTGATAATAGAAATCAACCAAGAAAAATTAATGTTACTACAGCAATGGGTAACCCAGGATCTACAGGTTTTTATCAAACAGAACAAAGTATTTCTGTATGTAAATATTCTCCTTTTATAGCTCCTGTAGTAGTTGATTTAAGAAGTGTAGCTCCTGGAGCATATCCTTCTACAATGACAGATGCTGCAGATCCTTCTTATGTAGACATAGGAGTTCAAAAATGGACATCAGATAATCTTAATGTAAGTAGATATAGAAATGGAGATGATATTTTATTCTGTGATGATGCAGCGGCTTGGGCTGCTGCTAACGCTGCAACAACTGGAGCTTGGTGTTGGTACAATTTTGATCAAGCTAACGAAGCTGTTTATGGTAAACTATATAATAAGTACGCTGTTAATGATTCTAGAAACTTAGCTCCTTATGGTCATTCTTTACCAACCGATGCTCAATTTAATACGTTTATAAGTGGTTCTGATTCAAGTACTAATGCACAAACTATTAAATCAATTAATCTATGGGCTGGTGATGTTGGTACTGATGTGTTTGGATTTGATGCGTTACCTGCAGGTGAAGTTAATGCTGCTGGTACTGCGAGTGGAGTAACAACAACTACAACTTATTGGGCAGATTCAGCTAGTACTAATTACTTAAGTGTTCCTAATACTAATGCTACCGGTGTTTCATTAACTACTGGTGGTGGTGCTGCTTCTGATTTAGGCGTAGGAAGATCTGTTAGATTATTAAGAGATGCTAGTTATAAAGGATGGGGTGGAGATCCTGAGTTTATAAGAGATAAATTTGTAAGATTTAGTTATAGATTTAAATATACTGATAATGAATATTCTTTAATTGCTCCTTTTACTCAAGAATGTTTTATTCCTCAACAATCTGGGAGATTTCTTGGAGATGATGAAGAAGCTGCGTTTAGAAGCACGTTAATAGAATTTATGCAAAATTCTATTAACAATATTGTATTAAACATTGAACTTCCCTCTTTAGATATTATTACAGATTATCAAGTAAGTGATATAGATATTATATATAAAGAATCTGATTCTTTAGATTATAAAATTCTTCAAACTATTCCGGTTAATAATACTTTTATTGGTAACTTAAATAATACTACTATATATCAATACACTTATCAATCAACTATTCCTTATAAAACTTTACCTCAAGATGAAACTACTAGAGTGTATGATAAAGTACCTGTAAAAGCTTTAGCTCAAGAAGCTGCAGGAAATAGAATTATGTATTCTAATTTTGTACAAGGATATAATCAACCTTCAGGACTAGATTATTATGTTGGAGTACAAGACAAAGGAGCGCAGAATGCTGAAGAATATCCTCAACATTCAATTAAACAGAATAGAAATTATCAAGTCGGTATAATATTAGCAGATAAATGGGGTAGACAAAGTGATGTAATCTTATCTTCTAAAGATAATATTCTTGTAGATACAGGTGAACCAGTAGAAGGATCAAACTATTTTACTACTTACAAACCTCAATCCTTTTACTCTAGTGTAAAAACATGGCCTGGTGATGAATTAAAAATTACATTTGATAGTGTAGTACAAGGTATAGGTGAAACAGATTTATATGCTAATCCTATAACCGCGACTGGAGGCTCTAGTACCTACACTATTACTTATCCTATGTCGGGACCTAATTGGCCTGGTTTTTGGAATTGGAGCACGCAAGAGTTAACAACAGTAGCAAATCAAAGACAATATACATTTACTAATTTATCTTATCAAGATAATGCTCCTTTAGTATTTAGTTTATTTTTAAATCAAGGTGAGGGTTGGGTTTTAGTTGATCCAACTAATTATACTACAGGTGATAGTGGAGACGATGAAATATTAGTTACCTATACTAATATTATAGACACTGATTTAACAAGTTCGATTACAACTAATTCAGCCGATGCTACAAACGGAGATTATACTAATGCGACGTGGTCTACTAGTGGAAGTGGAACTGGACTCGTTATAAATGTAACTGTAGCGGGTAATGCAGTTACAGTAGTTACAGTTGTAAGTGGAGGTAAAGGATTTGCGGTTGGAGATACTATAACTATAGGAACTGGTGTTATTGGTGGAAGCACAAATGTTATAATCACATTAGTAGCTTCAGATATTGGAGGTCCTACAACTGCTGGTTGGAAATTATTAGGTAAAAACTTTTATAATACTACTCAATATAGATATGAAATTAGATACCCAGGATTAGATACAGGTTTTCCTACTAATACAATACCTAATACTACAGCTATATTTGGAGCAGGAAGATATTTAAGAGGAAAATATAGTGACTATGTGGAAATTCAAACATTTTCTCAAATAAGTAATGTTGATAAGTATTTTATATATACTAACAAAGAAATTGCTGACAACTATATGTTCCAAGGTGATAGTAGTCCTTCTAGTAATCCTACTACACGAACTGAACCTTTAGCTACTCAAAATATAAACAACTCTACTTATTCATTAAATCAAATGGGTTGGTATTCTTATAGAGTTGTAGTTAAACAACAAGAGCAAGAATATTACAATGTTTATTTACCTGGTATAGTAAATGGTTATCCAATAGCTAATGATACAGCAGAAAGAGATGAGACCGCGTTTGTTACTTTAATTGGAGATAATCTTAATAAAGTTCCTAGAGATTTAGCAGAAGCAGCTCCTAATGATACTCAATTTAATAGTAAAGTTACATGGTTTGGTAGAGTTACTAACAATGCTAACGCTACTTATAAAAATCAGCAAACAGTTCCTACTGTTAATCCAGATACTGTAAACGTCTTATCTACTATTATAAATATGTTCCCAGGAATAACTACTTATGATGATAGTGCTGGTAATATAAATGATAATTGTATATTTGATATAGATCAAAGACCTGTGTTAGGTAAGATTTCAACTCAAAAAACTATAGGAGTTACAGAAAATCTATGGACAGCCGCAACACCTTATCCCGATGCTATGGGATTAGCTGTGTATGAGACTAGTCCTACATTCACATTTTTAGAATTGTTTTATGAAACATCTAATTCAGCTTTAATATCTGATTTAAATACTGATATAGTTTCTAGTGGTACAGCTATTAACGGCATAACAGATCCTAACTTTGTAATGTATGAATCAGCTTGCGCTGGAACAACAGTAACTAGCACGTTCTATCCAACTACTCCTGATGGTAATGATTTATTAACTACTGCATTAGATTCTGACATGGAAGTAAGACAGTATGAAGCAGATGAAACAACTATAAATCTTACAGGTCCAGATCGATCTGCAGATTTTACTTTAGTACCAAATGGTTCTGGTGGTTACACAGTAGAAGTTCAAAACCCTCAAGCTGCTTTAACTAATTACGAGTATGAACAAAAATATTGGTTTAATATTAAATTTACTCAAGCAGATGGAACAGAAAGTTATCAATCTTTTACTGGAGCTCTTCAAAATGTACAACCTAACGCAACCACTGGATTATCTCCTAATATAAAAGTTAATGAAACAGTAATATTAGACTATAATTCTACTTTCAGTTTAGGAGGAAGTAATCCTGGTTATGTAAAAGGTGATAATGGTAGTTGTAATGATTGTGATCAAACAGGAGATTTAAACTGGGTAATTTCTCAAATTACTATTGTAGATATTAATGGGGGATTACCTATAACAGGTACTGAAACAGGTGCAGATGCTGGTCCAAATGATATTGATTATTATTTTAGAATAACAGGACAACAAGTGTATGGTGATTGCCTTGTACCTGATAATTATTGGGCATGTAGATTAGAAAGAACAACAGCTACTTATACTGATCCTAAACCTAAGCTTCATACTATAACTTTAAGATTATATGATACAAATGGAACAGGTGATTACGATGATTTAGTTATATCATTTACACCTCAAGATATAAGATATGATGGAGAGGTTGTATATTCAAGTTACAATACAGGTTATTCTGTAGGTGCAGGTTATTATCAAACAACAAATATAACACCAATGAATCCTAGTTGTGGTGGTTCTTTATTAAAACCTAGATTTTTAGGTGAAATACAAAACTGGAAAAATGTTGATGTATATGTTTATATAAATACTGTAACTACTTCTTTATCCGGCTCAAGTACTTTAGCTTATAGTGTAAGTGGTAACAACTCCAATCCTACTTCAACTACGGGTCCAGCTGATGGTGCAAGTACTGTTAATAATTATAGTGGAAATAGTTGGCCTCAAACAGATAGTTATTCTTTAGGTAATCCAATTAATCAAAATGCTATAGTATGTACATTAAAAGCATTTACCCCAACTGCAACTCAAATAAATGACGGAGTAAAACCTGGAGATACTGGATTTGAAGATTGTGTTTTAGTAAATGTAGATATTAAAGCTACTACAATGCCTTGTGGTGAAGGTGCTGCAATGTATATGAAATACTCTTTAACTAATCCAGGAGTTACATTTAGTAATATTAGTGCTATATCTCCAACTCAACCACCTTTAATTGGTCAAACGTTTCCACATACAACGCCTTGGCCAGCATAGTAATTAATTAAAAAAACAAGTGATTATAAGTTATGGCTACAACTTTAGGTATAAAATATTACAACACATACGTTCTTAGAAAGGATAGTAATGCAGGTGCTGGTAATGTAAATAACTGGTTTGTAGAAGAATCTCGTATAAAAGGAGACTTTAATAAACCATTTGCCGGTATTAGTCCTCGAGCTTATGTGATTAGTGAATCCCCTGCGCAACAAATATTAGGGAATTCTATTATATACTCAGGTATATTTAACTCTAGAACTGGTATTAATGAGACTAATCAATTTTCTGTAGCTAATGATATAACTAGAACTGTAGATCCTTCTAAAGGAACTATACAAAAACTATATGCTGAAGACACTAACTTAATTATATTCCAAGAAAGAAAGGTGAATAGAGCTTTAATAGATAAAGATGCTATTTATACAGCTGAAGGACAACCAGTAACTACAAGTACTAATTTAGTAATTGGACAAATACAACCATACGCTGGAGAGTTTGGAATATCTACAAACCCAGAATCTTTTGCGGTATATGGATATAGAAAATATTTTAGTGATGCTAATAAAGGTTCTATAATGAGGTTATCTCAAGATGGTTTAACAGAAATATCTAACTATGGTATGTATGATTATTTTAGAGATAATTTAGCTAGAGTAATAAATGATGGTGGTGAAATTAAAGGTGGATGGGATATTCACAATAAAGTATATACAGTTTCGATACAGCCAACTGTAAATAAAAGTACTCAATCTCGTACATTAACTTTTGATGAAACAGTTTTAGGTTGGCCAAGTTTCTTTAGTTATATACCCAACTATATGTTTAGTTTAGGTAGTAAATTTTATACTATATATGAAGGAGATATATGGGAGCACTATTCAGGAGCTGTTAATAGAGCTAATTTTTATGGTACAGATAACAACTCAAGTGTAACAACTATATTTAATACTAATCCTTCTTTAGTTAAAACATTTAAAACTGTTAATTACGAAGGTGGTAGTAATTGGACTTTAGAATCTTTAACTACAAATGAAGATCAAATGATAGGTGATATTACTGTAACTCCAATTCCACCAGCTATAGATGTATATACAGCACCAACATCACTAACTGATTTTGAAAATGATTATTTAAAAAATACCTTCAAACCAAAAGAAGATAAATATTTTGCGAACATCGTTAACACTAGTGCAGCAGCTAGCGGAGAAGTTGTATGGGGAAATGATATGACTGGATTAAAAGGATTTTTTGCAACGGCAAAATTTAGCGCTGCTAATACAGCGACATCTGGTACAAACGAGTTGTTCTCAGTTTCTACAGAATTTGTAGAATCATCATACTAAAACAAATAAAATGAAATTTAATACAAGACAACTAGAAGAATCTGATTGGGATACTCTAGTTAAATGGTGGGAATGGTGGCCTGAATGGACTGCTCCTGCTAAATCTTTTCTACCTAACAATGGAACAGGTGGAATTATAATAGAAAAAGACAATCAACCTATTGTAGCAGGGTTTTTATATTTTACAAACTCTGACGCAGTTTTACTAGAATGGATAGTATCTAATCCTCAATACAGAGAAGATGACAGAAAAGATGCTATAGAGCTTTTAATTAACACTTGTGAAGCTCTTTGTAAAGATGAAGGTAAAAAATACATGTTTACTATAGGAAGAAACAAGCATTTAATTAATACGCATAAAAAATTAGGGTGGCACGTTGATACAAAACCATCCTATGAAATAATAAAAAACATTTAATATGGCAGCAATAACAGCAGCGGTAACTACAGTAGTAGGTGGAGCCGTAGCAGCAAACCAAGCCTCTAAAGCGAGAGATGCAGCAAGAAGTGCTAAAAGAAATGCAGAGGCAGAAATGGCTCGTATAAAAGCAGCTCGTGTACCTATTGTAAATCCTTTTCAAAATAATTTTAGTTTGGCTAGTCAAATAAAAAACCTTAGTGGTAATATAACAAATCCATTTGCTAATTTAGGAGTAGCTACTATGGCTGCTGAGTTCCAAGCTGAGCAAGCTGATATTGCATTAGCTAATACTTTAGATACTTTAATGGCTACTGGTGCTAGTGCTGGTGGAGCTACTGCATTAGCTCAAGCTGCTTTAGCTTCTAAAAAAGGTGTTGCTGCTACTCTAGAAAAACAAGAAGCTGAAAATGCTAGACTAAAAGCTCAAGGTGAACAAAGAGCAGAACAATTAAGATTAAGTGAAAATCAAAGATACCAACAAGCTTTAGTAGCAGAGGGAGTAAGACTACAAACTCAAGAAGCAGCAGGTGAACAGTTTAGAATGCAAATGAGAGAGCAAAGATCTAGTACTGATTTAAATTTTGCAGCGGGACAATACCAACAAGCAATGGCTAATGAAGCCGCGGCTAATCAAGCTATGGCAAGTGCTTGGGGTAGTGCTATAAGCGGTGTTGCTGGAATAGGTGGTGCATGGGCTAAAGGTCAAGCTACAGTAGCAGGTAATATGTCTGCTCAAGGTTTTGTAAAACAAGGTGGTAAATGGGTAACGCCAGGACCATAATAAAATAAATTAAAATGGGAGCATACGATAATCCAAAAATAATAGAAGATTTATATGGGGCTAAAGCTTGGGCTGAAGCATCCATGATGTTAAGTAAAACCTTAGTTGGTTCTGTAGCCGCTATTAACAAAGCTCGTGGCGATGCTTATTTAGAAACTAGAAAGAGGCAAGAAAAAATTAACGGAATTGAAAGCCGTATAATGCTAAATAAAAACAAAGAATTACAAGGTAATATAGCAACCTTTAAAAGTACATCAGGTGTCACTGATACTTTAGTACAGCAATTTCAAGAAAATGGTAGAATATTTTTAGAAGGAACTGAAAACCAAATGGGTGCTATTGAAGCACAAACTTTGTTAGAAACTGATAGTAGTCTTACAAAAAAAGAAAAACAGAACCTACAAGATATAATAACAAGATCTGATACTTATCAAACAAATATGATACAGTTTGCAGGAAAAATAAAAGGAAATTTAGATCTTATAAATGAACAAAATCAAATTTCTATTAAAGATTATTATTGGGAAGGGGAAACTGAACGGGATCAAATTATTTCTATGTTAACTGGTAATTTTTTAGACAATCAATCTCTAGAAGGAATAGTATCATCGTCAAATAAAAATTTAGAAACTGATTATAAAACTGGAAAAAATACTTTAGTTGTAGAACATAAGGTTAAAAAAGATAATAAATATTTAAAAGGTTTATTTGATGATTATGAGGAAGATGAGAATGGATTTATAACGTTGAGGTTTGAAAAAAATGCAAATAAATGGGACGGTGAATTATTAAAAAAATCCATACAAGGAGTTGATATAGATACTATAGCTAATGATACAAATATTACAATAGATGGTAAGTTAAATAAAGATCTTATGTCAGTTCCTTTGATAGGTGCATTAGACTCTGATGGATATAGAAATTATGATCACTTTGTTAATGTAAATTTTTTAGACGAATCATTTAAGCTTGCTCCTGAAGTTGATGCTCAAATAGAAGCAAGAATTTTAACCTCTGATAATAACGCCCAAAGAGATTACATAACAAATGTTTTACAAGCTAGAAACAATATTCCAGATGGTTTCTTTGAAAAACCTATTGAAGAGCAAGTAGAATTATATAAAGAATGGATTTTAACTAAGATGAAAAGAGACTTAGGTTTATCAGGGCCAGGTGATGAAGGTAATAAGTTACTTCCTAATCAAGAACTTGTTTTCAGAGAAATAACTAATGCGGATGCAGCTATTATAAACCAAGGTCAATACTATAAAGATAACCCTACACGTCAGGTTATAGCTAACGAGCCAGGTTATTTTATTAGAACCAGACAAAAAGAAAGAGTCACAAGTGTAGATACAGAAACAGGTAAATGGAAAACTCTTCAATTAAAAAATATGGAAGACGGTCAAAAGCAAGTTTATGGTATGAGCGGAAATAAAGGAGTAAGTATTATTAAAGGATCAGATGGCCTATATAAACAATACAAGTGGGTAACAGCAAGAGCATCTGCACCTGGAGATTCTGAAAAAGGTGTTGGCTCAGCTAGTGTAACTCAAGGAACATGGCAGCTAATAAAACCAAGTGATCCTCGCTATGTAGATCCAAGCAGTGATCCAAAGACCTTTAAGAATTTCTTAGGATATTAAAACAATTAAATATGAATTATTATCACCCAGATAATCCTGATAAAAGATATAGTTGGAATCAACTATCTAGTTTAGCAGGAAGTGAGGATCCAGAAATAGTAAATGCTTACATACGAGACAACGGGTATTTAGCTGTTACTGAGGGCGACACAATGTTAGATGATACGAGTATACCTACCGTAGCAGATGTGGTGGATAATATAAATATAGATGAAGATATTTATGAAACGAATAGAAAACCTGATACGTATGATGAGTTAGAAGGTATTGTAAATAAATATAAAGGCGTACAAACATGGAGCACAGACGGAGGAGCGAATATAGTTGATGACTGGGCAGACCCTGTAGAAAGTGCTTATGTAGAACCTGAGGAAACTATTGATATTACGACTAGTAATCTTCCTAATGCATTTGAAGATATACTTAAGCCTTATATGGAAAGGCACAACATAAAAAGTGATTGGAAAAGTATACATTCTAAAGACTTTATGAATGTTTATGATATAGTAGATGATATGAAGGTTAATGGTGATCCTAAAGAACAAGAAGCTGCTAATTATCTTTCTAAAATTTTAAATTTAGAAATTGTAGATCCTGAAAATCCTTTGTCTATACTTAGCCAAGAAGAAGAACTAGCTGAGACTTGGTTAGAAACTAATTTTGGAGGAATTGAAGTTGTACAATCAGATGATTATAGAGATGAACTTAAAATATTTGTTAAAGGACAAGACAATCCATTTGTTTTAAGTCTAGAAAATAATACTTTTGAAGATTGGAAAAAGAATTTAGAAATTATAAGTCAAATTAGTAATACTCAAAAAGTTTTAAGTGCTGAACAGCTTAAAAATCAATACTCAGGAGATTGGGTACGTAATTTATTAGATTTAGGAAAAGAAGATGAAGGATGGGGATTAGCAGAGATAAATAATGGGTTAGAAGTTGCTGGATATAGAATTGCGGGTGGAGACAAACCTATGTTACAACAAAAGCAAGATGGTAAATGGGTAACGATTTTTACACCTGAAATTGAAGCTGAGCTTGGTGATATTCCTGATTGGACAATCACTAGTCGTTGGGACAGAGCTTTAATGAGTACAGAAAATGTACCTAGACATCATCGATATTTAGGATATAAAAGAATATCTGATTGGTTACAAGATAATATAGATGAAAAAGGAAGAGATGATCTTTTAAAACATGCTTATGATTTAGCAGTAGCAAATAATCAATATGTTGAAAAATTAAGAATAGAGCAAATAAAACCTCTTATAAGTCCTATTGAAGTAAGAGAAGATATTTTTAAACTTCCTCGCAAACAGACATGGGCTCAAGCAGGAATGACAGCTGTATCTATTGCTGAAGGAGAAATACTATGGGATAGTAAAGACTTAGGAATATATTGGCGTACGTTAGAACAGCAAGTTTTAAATTTAAAAGAGGCGAATAAAATAACCCAAAAACAAGTAGATGCTTTTTATGCTTATGTAGAGAGTTTACCTGAACAAAGAAAACAAATCCAAAATGATGATGTAGAGGGAATGAATAATTTTTGGAGCGGGTTAGCAAGTTTAGATGGTTTACAAGATCAACCCGGTAATATTTTTACTTATTCTGAAGGTGAAGAGGTTTTTCAAGCTGACTTAAGAAAAATATTAACTGGCCAAATGGCTGCAGGAAATCTAGCTTCAGATACATTTTTTGATGATGAAGTAATAGACTATGGTTTAATTAGTGTTATGGGACCTTTTGGAGAACCCATGGAAGTACGTAATAATTTTCTTGTAAGTTTATTTAATCAAGAAGGAGAGAACCAATTATATACAAAATCTACAGGAGCAATGGCGCTTTTATTTAAAGCAGAAGATCAGAAAGCTTTAATAGAACTTGGTAATGCTGTAATGAGAGATGATTTACGTTTAGCAGAGAGAGAAAGAAAAGTTGTTGGGAATTTATTAGAACAACTTCCAGAAAGAGCCGCACCTGTATTTCAAGGTGGTATTAAAAAACTTACAGATCTATTAGAAAATGTAGATGCTGAAATAAACTTTAGTTTTATTCAATCAGGTGATGATTCTTATATACAATTAGAAGCGGCTGCTGGAACTAAATTATCTAAAGAGGATCAAAAGAAATTTAATCAAGCTGTAGAAGTAGCTAATCAATTATCTTATTTTATAAATGACTTACAGGTTTCTCAAAACGCTATAACAAATAAATATAGAGATATAACTGATAAAACTTTAAAATATTTAGAAGACACTAAGTATAGTGATCAAATGTTTAATGTAACACAGTTAGAATATGGGGGTGGAGATTTATTAGGACAAGATTTATCTGGAGGTTTTAATTCCCTATGGTTAACAGCTGCTGGATTATTTGATAGCGAATATGCTTTACGAGAACAAAGAAAAGAAAATCAATTAGCTACTGCTTTTCAACCAATGGCTGATTATAGCATGGTAGAAGGGTTTAAAGGAAATGGATTTTTTGCTGGAGTACAATTAAAAAATGGAGAAATATATAGAGAAGGATTGTTAAATTCTGCAAGATTCGGTGCTCAACAAACAGCTAATACTATGCTTGCTTTAGGAACAGGAGGTATAGGTAGAGCAACAGCAGGTGCATTACAATTAAGTTTAAAAGGAGTTAATATAGCAACTAGAGCTTCAATAGCTGTTCCATTTGGATTTAGTAGTTATGGAGATACATGGAGAAATTTAACAATTCAACAAGATATACTTGATTCTGCATATCAAAATCAACAATATTTAGACAATGCTTGGAATAATAAAGATATTACCAACATGTTTGATTATAGTAGAAAAACTGCAGAAAATAATAGAATAATAGCTCAAAGCGAACTTAGTCCTTTGCAAATCCATTCAGCATCTGGTGCTAATGCAACTATAGAAATGGCTTTTACTTACGCTATTGGTACTGGTAAAAATACGGTAGCTTTTTATGACGATATTGCAACGTTTAAAAACTTTTATAAAAATTCTAACACTAGTAAATTAAGACAAATATTAAATAATAATAATGCTACAGGAAAAAGGTGGGGTGATTTATCTTTTAAAACTCAAGCTCAAATCTCATTATTATATGGAAAAGAATGGACTAAAAGACAAGGAAGAGAATTAGTAGAAGAATTAGCTATTGAAACTAATCAACAAGTAGTTACTCAACACATGATCTTAGGTAAAGAGATAGATTTAAGTAGATTAGATGATGTTGCGTGGTCTACAATTATATCTTCCTCTCCTATGAACACAGGTGGTGTAGTAATTAATGCTTATAATACTGTAGGAAGAACTATTAAAAATACAGAGACTATAAATAAGGCGAATAATAGAATAGATGGTTGGTTAGGTGATTTAGAAAACTTACATGGAAATAATAAGAAAAGAAGAAGTGAAATTTTAAAATTAATAAATAATGAATTTCAAGCTTTAGGTTTTGAGCATTTTAAAATGACAGCTAATACTTTAGCTTTAGGTAAAGACAAAATATATGAGCTAATAGAATTAAACGAGATGAAAGTTGGTTTATACCACGCGGCAGGAGTAAGACCCGGTATGAATCAAAAGCAAGTAACTGAACAGATAAATAATTATAAGAAAACATTAAATGCTTCTGAAAGAGAATCTTTTGAAGGTCGAATGGCAAATATAGAAGGTTCTATAAAGGCGATACAAGAAGATACTAATTGGGAGGCGGCTAAAACCAATTTAGGTTCTACTTGGACATATTATAATAGAAATCTTAATGATACTGATAATAAATATAAGGGATTAAAAAATGATCAAGAACGTATAGCTTATATTTTACAGACACAAAGAGAAGATAGAATACAATATGAAATAAATAAAGCTAAAGCCAATGCCACAGAACAAGAAAAATCATTAATTAGTGCTTTAGTTTTATCTTCTGCTAATTATAGAAAGAAAACTGGAGATTGGGGTAGAATAAGCAAGAAAAGATTACAAGCTTTAGAGGATCAAATTTGGGAACAAATAGGTAGAAAACAGTATTTGTTAAACAACAAGGCTCTTACTGTTGCTATTAATACTAGTGTAGCTGCAGATAATATTTTAAATAAAACATCTTTAAATTATATAGAAGTAACTGAAAATGATATAGAATTAGAATTACATAAAAAACAATATAATTATTTAAGTCCTAAACAAAAGCAGTATTTAATTGATAACTATAAAAAATCCGGTGGTTATGGGATGGTTTTAACTAATGAAGATGGAAGTCAAACTTATATAGTTAAAAACGAAGAAAAAGCTCGAAAAGCTGTAGAAGAAAAAAATATTATTCCAGCTGGTACTGTTGCGTATCATGAATATAGACACGCTCAAGATGCTTTATATTTTGATGATGATCCAGGTAAAATAAGTCTTTATGCAGAAAATTTATTTAGAAAGATTTGGGTAGAAAATAGAAACAATGCCAGTAGTAGTCTTAGTTATGCTGGATTAGAAGGTGTAAGATCTTTTGTTAATACTGAAAATCCACAATTTAATAAGAAAGATACAAAGTTAATTCAAGATTTGTTTTACTTTAGAAATGTAGAAGAAGGAAGTTTTTGGAATGAAGATGGAACTTTTACTGAAAAAGGTAGAAAAGTTTGGGATAATATAAGTGATATAGCTAAAGATGAATTAGCAAAAAGAATAGAAGAATATATTTTAGCTAATATAGAATATATTAATAACGAAGATTCTAGTTTAGTTAAAGAAAATAAAAGTAAAATATATTTACAAGAAGCTATATTAGGTAGAGTGTTTGGAAGAAATTTAATATCTACTCCTGATAGAGCTGTAAATTTTGCAATAGACAATGCTAACGCTTTTATGAATGGAGAAGTACCTTTAAGGATGAAAGCTAAGGGTATAGCTTTACAAGACATCGGAGCTCTTCCTAAAGATTTAAATAGAATAGAAAAACTTGGTAGAAAAATAGCTAAACAACTTAAGTTATCTGGTGTAGAAATATCAGGAGAAGCGAAAAAGGCGAAAGGTATAATAGATAGATTAGGTCTACCTTTTGATCCAGAAACAGGTATAGGATTTAATTATGGTAATCAAGTATGGAATAATAAATTAGCTAGTGAATTAGTAGGTGTTGTTACCGCGTATGTAAATGATGTTAAAAACTATGGAAAGCAACCAATTAATGTTAAAGAAGAATTAATATTTGGAGCTATATCAGGTCTTTACACAATAGGTAAAGACGGTAAGAATGATATTTCTAGATTTGACCCCAATATAAATGATAGTTTATATGGATATTTAATGGGTAGAATTAGGTTTAGAGTAGGTGATGTATGGAATGATCTCTTTAAAGACCAAATAAAAACAGTTGATTTAGAAAAGGCGAAAGGTAGAGTTAGTGAAGAAAAAGCTCCTGTTAAAACTGAACCTAAACCTAAAAAACCTAAACCTAAAAAAGAAATTAAAAAAGAAGTAGACTCATTTTTTGATGATTTAAAGATAATGGGTAAACCATTAGCAGATAATCAAGCTTATATAGATAAAGTTGTAAGAGCTATAGATTCTACATTAAGAACTAAATTACAAGGAGTAGAACCTGGAAGTAAAGATTATAAAAAAATAGTAAGAGATGAAATATCAAAAGCAACTGCATTTGATATAGAAAACTTAATGTTTTATGGAACAAGAGATCCTAAAGAAATAAAAGAACTAACTAAAGGTTTAAATAAACAACAAATAGCGGATTTAAAATATAAAAATGTAATTAATTTTATAAAAGATAATGCAGATGTTATTTTAAATAAATTAGATATAACAACTATAAATTATAGTTATCCTTTTTTAAGTGAAAAGTTAAGAGATGATGATGGAAAAATATTAAGATATAGTGCTCCAGAATCTAGAGAGTATAATGACGCAATAGATAAAGGTTATATAAAAGGACAAAAGATAAAAGATATTTATGCTGGAAATGCTAGAACAGTTAAAAAAGTTTTAAATCCTAAATTAATAAAACAATGGATTAATTACTTTACTGATCCTTCATTAGCAGAAAACACTAGAGATGCAAGATTTGTTAGTTTAGCAAAAATAATTTCTGAAGAATTAGGTCAAGATTTAGTACCTAATATTATACGATCTTTAAATCCAACTGCATTAGTAGAGTCTGAAATATCTGCTATAGAAAGATCTATGGGTAGAGTAAAGTATTCCTCTAAAATATTAGGTGAAAAATTATATAATGAATGGCAAGGCAAAGAAGATATATTTTTAAAAGGATTATATGATTTATTAAATCAAAATAAAATTACTCCAGTAAATATAGAGAACTTACATCGATCTATATATAATGAAAAGAAATATGATGATTATCATAAAAAAATATCTAGATATTATTCTTCAGCTTTAAAACCATATGTAAAAATAGTAGATAAAACCTTAATAAAGAAAAAAGATTTTTTAAGTTACGCTCAAGAAGTAATTGCAAATCAAGATCCAAATCAAACTGTGTTTGATTATGTAGAAGGCACTACATTAAATGCTGAAAAAGCTTTTGATCCAGGAACTAATGGAGCTATGATTGATATAGCTAGAGAAAATGTTGTTTCTATTGAACAGAATAGATACAAAAACACGAAAAACAGGAAAAAGAAAGACGAATTAATACAGCAAGCTTGGACTTTTGGAAACCTAAGTTATAGTGCCTCCGGTGCTGTAGGACAAGGTTGGAAAAAAGAAAATGGTCAATGGGTACAAACTAATAGAAGAAGAGGAGGTAAAGATTTATTTAGTGGAGCTACAGATTTTAATGATAATTACATGAAAGTAGCTTTCCCAGATATAAAAGAAATAGATTCTAGGACTATAACATTAGAAGATGGAAGAGTTTTAAAGAGAAAATATGTAAATCCTAGAAGTTCTATAATAGTTCAAAAGAAAAACATTGTAAATCTAGAAGGCGATGATAGTGCTACTACAGATTTAAGAGAAGCTGCTTGGAATTGGACAGTTAATATTATTAAAAACATTAAAAAGTTTGATCCTGATGTTCAAGCTATGATTCTTACTTCTTTAAATGATGGTACAGCTACTGCATTAAGAATTGCTGCTCCATTATATGGACATGCTACTGTGTTACCACATAAAAACTGGAACAAAGATAGACAAGCTTTTCTTATTCGTAAGAAAGATAAAGACGGGAATCAAGTATATAAAAAAGATAAAGGTGAATTCGTATTAGATGAAGATGGAAATAAAATTCCAGTATATGAAAATGCTTATCGATGGGAACACTCTATACCAGCTAGATTAGTTTTATATTATTTATATGATAATTTAATAAATAGAAATAAAACTATAAATATAAATAAATTAAAAGAAGATTATAGAGTTAGTATTATTCCTATTGAAATGGATGAAGTGATAACTAAAACTGGATTTTCTAAAACTGCATTAGCAAGTTATATTCCAGGAATAGAACCTTGGTGGAAAAGAATGTATAATCCTTTTACATTAGGTAGAATTCAATACGGTGTTAAAGGGTATGATTCTAAAGCTCCTATAATTGGAGCTAAATGGGAAAAATATTACAACCAAAAGGTAGGAACTTTATTTAAAATAAATGCTAAACAACAGAATATAACTAACTTCATTGGGGATAAAGCAATGAGTAATGCGCGTTCTCCAAAATGGAGTGGTAAAATTAAAAAAGCTAGAGTATTTGATTTTGATGATACTTTAGCAAAATCTAAAAGTAAAGTAATAGTTACTTTAGATAATAAAACTTTTAAAATAACTCCTAGTGAATTCGCTGAAAAAGCTGGTACATTAACAGAGCAAGGTGCTACATTTGATTTTAAAGAATTTAATTATGTTAAAGAAGGTAAAAAAGGTCCTTTGTTTAATGTAGCTAAAATGATAAATGAATCAAAAGGAAAAAGAGATATTTTTGTTTTAACCGCTAGGCCTCAAGTAGCAGCAAAACCTATTCAAGAGTTTTTAAACAACTTAGGTTTAAAAATTCCTTTAGAAAATATTATAGGATTAGAAGATGGTAGACCTCAAGCTAAAGCTAATTGGTTTATTCAAAAAGCTAGTGAAGGATATAATGATTTTTATTTTGCTGATGATGCGTTAAAAAACGTAAAAGCTGTTGAAGAAGTTTTAAACGTATTAGATGTTAAATCTAAGGTTCAACAAGCTAGAATAAAGTTTAGTGGAGAATTAAGTGATGAGTTTAATAAAATGATAGAGCGTCAAAAAGGCGTAAAATGGGAAGCAACTTATTCTAAAATAAAAGCTAAGCTTGATGGTAAAAGACCTTGGCATGATATTAGTAATCCTATTATTCCTCCATCAGCTGATGACTTTAGAGGTTTAACAATGTATGTATTTGCGGGTAAAGGAAAGCAAGGAGAAGCAGATCAGGCGTGGTTTGATAGAGCTTTAATAAAACCTTACACTAGAGGTATTGCTGCTATGGAAAAAGCAAAATATGCTATTAGTAATGGTTATCAAACTTTAAAAAAGGCGAATCCTGAAGTAAGAGAAATTTTAAATACTAAAATCCCAGGTACTATATTTACCTATCAAGACGCTGTTAGAGTTAGTTTATGGGTAAAACAAGGTATAGATATGACTAGGTTTGGTTTGTCTAAAAGAGACGCGTTGTTTTTAAGTAGATTAGTTAAAAATGATCCTAAACTTAATTCTTTTGCTGAAGGAATTCTAGTTGTAATAAAACGTCCTGAATATATAGAACCTAAAATGGGGTGGGAAGGTAGTAGTATAATTGGAGATTTAAACGCTATAAGTACAGATGTAAATAGAAAAGAATTTTTATCAGAGTTTATTGAAAATGTAGATATTATATTTAGTGAAGATAATTTAAATAAAGTTGAAGCATTGTATGGGAATCCAATAAGAATAGCTTTAGAGGATAGTATTTATAGAATGAAAACAGGTACTAACAGATCTAAAGGTAATAATTCTTTAACAAATACATGGCTGAATTGGTTGAATAATGCTGTTGGTAGTATAATGTTCTTAAATAGAAGATCAGCTTTATTACAGTTAATTTCTATTCCAAACTTTATAAATTGGAAGGACAATAATATATTAAAAGCTGCTATGGCTTTTGCAAATCAACCTCAATATTGGAGAGATGTGGTTAAAATATTCTTTTCTCCTAAATTAAAAATTAGAAGATCAGGATTAAAAGGAGATGTTAATGAAGCTGAAATTGCTTCAACAGTGGCTAAAGCAGATAACAAAGTCTCAGTGTTTATATCTATAATGTTAAAATATGGTTTTGTATTAAATCAAATAACAGATAGTTTAGCCATTGCGTTAGGTGGAGCTACTTATTATAGAAACAGATTAAATTCTTATTTAAAGAAAGGATTAAGTCAAGAAGAAGCAGATGCAAAAGCTTGGGGAGATTTTTCAGAGATTTCCGATGAAGTACAGCAGTCAGCAGATCCTTTATTAGTTTCTAGAGAGCAAGCAAGTAATTTAGGAAGATTAGTTTTAGCTTTTCAAAACGTTACTATGCAGATGGTAAGAAAGAGTAAAAAAGCTGCGTTAGATTTAATAAATGGTAGAGGTAATCCTTTTACCAATATTAGTAGAATAATATATTATACCTTTGTTCAAAACTTAATGTTTTCTACATTACAAAGTGCTTTGTTTGCAGTTTTACCAGGATTTAGTGATGATGATGAAGATGAAAGAGCAGCAGATCAAGAAAAAAGAATTAATAAAATACTTAATAATTCTATTGATACAATGCTAAGAGGTGCAGGTGTAAGAGGAGCTATTATATCTACTGTTAAAAATATAATAATGGAATACTACAAGCAAGAAGCTAAACCTAATTGGCAAAAGGATCATGCTCAAACATTGATTCAAGCTTTAAATATATCTCCTCCTGTTGGTAGTAAAGCACGAAAAATATATGGTGCTATACAAACTGGAACTATTTTTGAAAAAGATGTAATAGCTGAAAGAGGTTTTGATGTAACAATTGATGGGAAATTTCAATTAAGTCCTTCTTATAATGTATTGGGTAGTTTAACATCTGCAGCATTTAACATTCCTTTAGATAGATTAGTTGATGAAATAAATGGTATAACAGAAGCTTTAGATAATAGAAACACTGCGCTTCAAAGAGTAGCATTAGGTTTAGGTTGGAGAACTTGGGATGTAAATACAGAAGTAGAAGAACATGAGTTAATTAAAGCCCAAGCTAAAGAAAGAAGAAAAAAAGAAGGTATTGAAAAAGGTAAAAAAACAAGAGAAGAAAATAGACGTGAACAAGCAAGGAAAGAAAAGGAAGCTTGGGAAAATTTAACTCAAGCAGAAAAAGATAGTATAAAAATACAACAAGAATTAGCAATAGAAAAATCAATAAACGAAGCTTTAAAAAGATTAGAAAATATAGAATTTTAAAATCATGAAAGAAAAAATTAAAAAATTTATAGATAAAATACAAGAAGGTTGGAATAAACTTTTGTATAAATTAATGTTTAAAAAATATAAATAATGAAACAAATTTTACTTACCCTTTGTTTACTTATCACGTTTAATATAAGTGGACAAGACAAAGAAAAAGGTAGATTTTTTAAATCTATTTACGATGAACTATTTAAATATGGTACTATTTATGTAGCGGGTGATATGCAGAATCCTAAAGAAAACCCACCAGATTATTTTGTAAGACCTGGTGAAGATGGAGGATTATATAGTATTCCACAAGTAGTTGATGGTACTCCATATTATGAATTTGACTATAGATATGGTATAGGTATAAGAAAGTTAGCTAGATATGATTATGAGGTGAAAGGTAAACAATATTATGATGGTACTGAGAATAATGTAGGTTTATCTGCTACAAACTCTCCAGTTAATGGCTTAGAATATGTGTTCCATTGGGAAAAGGAAAGAGAAAGAGATGAATTATATGATAATCATAGATACTTTTTAAAACATAGTGGTAAATACCACATGGTTAAATTAGAAAGTAGAGCACAAGGTAAAGTAAATTTTGATTATAAATCAGCTGAAGTAAGAGCTAAATTACCTATTGGTGAAAAATTTAGTTTATCTGCAGGTGTAATATATAGAACACACGAAAGACCTTATGGATATAATCCAGTAGAAATATGGTTAAATGAAACAACGCCAGAAGGTTGGCCAGTAAATCCATGGTATACATTAGGTTTTTATTATGGTTATGATGATATTTATTATACGTCAGAAGACCAATTTGGTAATGAAACTAGTGATTGGTATTGGGTTGATCCAGAGGGAGAAACTGTTGCTTATAGTGATTTACAATTTCGTGATACAGTGTTTGCTGAGTTAATGAATCGTTACAATGAAGAAATGTGGGAAGGTATAGATGATTTTGGAGTTGTATCTCCCGTGGTCGGTTTTGACTTTTACCATTACAAAAATAAATTCTGGCTTCATGCGTATGGATCTTATTTATTACCATATCATAAATATGTACATGGTGATGAAGACTTTAGTTATTTAAATAGAAATAATTGGGGACTTGGAGGTTTAAGAGAAGATTCAGAACATGAACAGTGGGAAGATTACCAAACCGGATTAGTATTTGGTTGGAAAATAAATAGAAGTATAGGAATTTTCTTTGAAGGTGAATATACTAAATTCTGGGATTCAGAAATATACAACAGTTCAGTTGGACTGAACATAACACTAAGATAAAATGAGTAGATCAACATTATATAGTAGCAAGTGGTCCTCGATAATACCAAATTTATCTGGTATGATGAGTGAATGGTTTAAACACGAAACTGAAAAAAGACGGGGAGTGGAGCAAGGAACTTCTTTTGAAAATTATCAATCTCAGGTAAAAAATAATCCAGGAGTAATCCCAACTATTAAACCTGGTAATATTAAAATGCAGGATTATAGAGCAAAAGGCGAGGCTATTATAAATAGAGCTAAGCAAGAAGGTAGAATGTTATCAGAAATAGAACAAAGAAAAGTTAAAAGATTTAGGCATAAATACGAACAACAATATCAAAAAAATAAATAAATGAAATTATGGAAAATTGTCCTTTATGTGGCGGTTATTGCGGCGCTTGTTAGTAGTTGCGCATCATTAACACCGGCACCATCGAATACTATAAAAGTCTTGGCTGTAACAGCTGAAGGTGATACAATACAACTTGATGTTAATTCATTAAGACCTAGAGTGTATCAAAATATATACCATACATATCCTTATTATCATAATTACTGGAGACCATCTCCT
>Ga0209645_1000079_pt1 | contig 44497 bp, 37 predicted proteins | sample ETNvirenome_6_30_FD_184070 | JGI IMG/M metagenome (GOLD analysis project Ga0209645, IMG submission 184070) | Marine viral communities from the Pacific Ocean - ETNP_6_30 (SPAdes) (version 2) | ecosystem: Environmental > Aquatic > Marine > Oceanic | place: Pacific Ocean | collected 2013-06-19
CAGTAACTATGCGCTTTTGGAGTTCCACACTTACCTATAGTGTAACCTTTTTCACCGTAGCTAATAGTTCTATTACCTACTTTCTTGGAGAACTTCTTGCCCGGAGCTGTCTTTTTAAACGGATTATTTGATTGTTCGTATGCCATTATTTTCTTTTTAAAATTACACTAGCGGTGTGACCACTACCTACTCTTGCTAAAAATACCAAGTCACTAGTTACTACAAACGTTGAAGATCCATCGTGCTTAGATATAGTATTACCTGATTTAAAGGCATCGCTAAGTACATCGTCATCTTCCCAAACAAAAGTAGATCCTTGAGGAACTGGTATGTCTTTTAATATAAATACTGCTCCAGTAGTAGAAGTTCCTCCATCTAAAGAAGAAGGGCCAAGTATTAAATCAAAAGTAATTTCTTCAGTATCAGTATTACATATAAGTAACCCTGTTATATTTTCTGCTAAAACATTTTTAAAGTTTGTTCCGCTAAGTTGTATAGTGTCTATGTGTGCCATTATGCTATTCTATATAATTTTACCGACGGGGTACTGCCTGCTACACCTTGCTTAACTAATTCAAATCTAGCAGAACTACCTGCTTGAATAGTCAGCGATCCAACAGACGTTGTCCCTGTGTTAGTAGATATTGCTGTTGATTGACTACCCGATAAATTTATTATGCTAAATTGATAGCTTGAGTATTGTTGTCTTTCAAAAAGTAATGGTTCTAAAATCGCCGCTGTAGGTAGTTGTTTGGTATATCCGCTAGTTGGTGTTATAGCTAAAAATCCTTCAATTAAATCAGCTGAGCTAATAGGATCACTATTATCACTTAAAGTAGCTCCTCTTCTACCTTTCACCTCAACAACTGACAACCCATCGCCGTCAAAAACAACACTAGCAAGTCTGTTTGTACCAGCTTTTAATTCTTTAAAAACTGTTTTTCTTTCAAACTCAACATTACCTGTACTAACTGTTTTTCCAACGTGCTTAAACGACATTAATCGTGATCTATATAGGTTATTGTTACTTCTTCACCCTGCTGTATAGCCTTAGCAATACTAGGATATATTCTTTTGTAAGCGTTAACAGATTTACCAACAAATCCGTCTGGTAGTATTTTATTGTTTTCTTGAGCGTCGCCCACTATTAAGCACCCCGCTGTATGCTCATCTGTATTACCAGTGTGTATTAATATGTACTCAAAGTTAGGTACATCTTGTACATGTAACATTCCAATGTGTATACCAGGGTATTTTTTAGAATATCTACCGTGAAAGCCTCCTTCTGTTCTCAACTCTATTTTATAAGTGCCAGCAGGAACTCTAGTTTCACCTTTTACTTTTAGTACTCTACGTTCATCTTCTAATGTGTAACAAAGAAAATGTCTTTTAACGTCTGTAACTTCAAATAAAAGCCCAGAGGTAGAATCTACCTGTGAGCTAAATCTTAATACTTCAAGTTTCATATATTATCCTTTCTTCCAGTAAGCATATTCCAAAACACAACTAGCTGTATCTGCTCTAGCCTCTAGTCCAGCCGCGTCGTTTATAGGAAAAAAACAAAACTCTCCAGGGCTAAGTCTAGCGTACTGTACACTTGCTGTAGTTTGAAGTACAACAAAATTAGTAGAGTCTGTGTTTTTAGCATAAAAATAATATACTCCTGAAGTAGCTTCGTCTACTAACTCTTGGTTGTCAGCTGTAGTTATAGTTACTCTTGACAAACCTATATTGCCAGCGGCTGCTACTGTTAAGCTGTCTGTTACTGAAAAGCTTAAGTTGTCAGAAGTAGCATCTGTACTGCTAAGCGTTAATGTTGGTGTTAATGTTGCCATTTTTTTATTGTTTAATTATTTTATTATTGATTTTAAGTTTGTTATATTCTATAAGCACGTTATACATGCCAGGACTTAATTTAGATACATCTAAGACGTTTGTGTTGCTTTTAGATATAACTATATCTCCTAGCATATTAATAACTTTAAGATCAACTTTTTTATTTACGTATATATAATCACTTGTAGGATTAGGATATGTAACTAAGCCTGATCTAAACTCTGTAATGCTTACTGGACCTGTCCAACCATCTTGGCAGTAAGCGTAAAGCTCAACACAAGAGTTATCCCATTCGTCATCGCAACAATAAGGATCAACTTGTATCACCCAGCTAAAGCACTCATTAGGCAAAGTGTATATATCGCCAACGTTGCAACCAGCAGAATAGTAGCAACTGCTGTCGGGCACGTTAGCCTCCACATTATAATTAAGAGCGGTCGGATCAGTGCAGCCAGGCAGTGGATAAATACAAGAGCCATTATTAGTATTTGCAAGTACATTATAGTTTAATGCCGTAGTATCAGTACAGCCGTTAATAATTTCTATACAGCTTCCATTATCAGTGTTACATGTATCACAGTAGTTGAAAGCCGTAGGATCAGTACAGCCATATAAGAACTCTATACATGATCCATCATCAGTGTTAGCTTCAGGATTATAATTAAATTGAGTAGGATCAATACAACCATATAGAACGTCAATGCAACTGCCATCATCAGTATTAGCAAAAGCATTGTAGTTAAACGCTAGTAAGTCAGTGCAACCAAGAACTGGATCAATACAGCTATTATCATCAGTGTTAGCTAAAACATTATAATTTATTGCTTCAGCATCGGTACAACCATATATAAAAGGAATACAACTACCATTATCAGTATTAGCATCATCATCATAGTTATACATTGTAGGATCGGTACAGCCATAGTAAAAAGGTATGCAACTTCCATTTTCTACATTAGCTGCACTGTTGTAGTTGAACATAGCATTATCTGTACAACCATATACTATCGCCACGCAACTACCATCACCTGTATTTGCTAAAGGATCAAAGTTAAAAGCGTTTGGATCTGTACAACCATATACATAATATACACATGAGTTATCGCTTACGTTTGCTAATGAATCGTAATTCATAGCGGTTTCATCTAAACAACCTTCAACTACAGCAATACATGTATCAGGTACATTAGCGTTTGGATTATAGTTAAACGCAAGCTCATTCATACACCCTAAAACAACTTCAACACAAGAACCTTCAAGCTCTTGGTTTGCCTCAGCGTTATAATTCAAGGCTGTAGAATCCATACAACCAAGAACGATTAGCGTCTCACAGTTTCCGTTATCAAAGTCAGCTTCTGGATTATACTCAAGGTATATTGGATTAGTACAACCTTCAATATAGTAGCAACTTCCGTCATTTGTGTTAGCTTCATCATTATAATTTAAAGCCGCAGCGTCTATGCAGCCGTATATTTTTTCAATACAATTATTTCCACAATCTTGAATTGTATTATAAACGTATGGATATTCTAATATCTGAGTCCAAGGCGAAGCGCCAGCTTCAAATGTTATAGTGCTATCAGGACCAATAAGTTGAACACCACACTGATTTACTGTAGTAACGGAGTTACCTTGAGTAAAGAAATACACCTTAGCAGGCTCAACAGCTCCTAAGTTAATAGTAAAATCTTGCTGTGCTCCATTGTATATTGTAAAAGGACCGTATACAGAATCTCCTTGAACAACACCTATGTAAGAACCAAACCAGCCATCACCAAGACCATCAATAAGTCTTAATGTATAATCACATCCAGTATTAATTAATTGCTGATTAGCAAGTGGATCATAGTTAAACATAGTAGAGTCTAAGCATCCTAAAATAACAGGCGTAACACAAGAACCATCATCTATTATAGCTAGCGGATCATACTCTACATAGCTAGCATCAGTACAACCAGAAGGAAGACTACTTTCTTGACATTGAGTTATAGTTCCAAAGTTAGGATAAATTCCGTAGCCAAAATTCATATCCGGTGGGGTTAAGTGGAACAAGGTGTCTCCACAAGATGAATTTAAAACTAAAACTTCACCATCAACACCTCCGTAACAAGATCCACACAAACCGTCACCATATACGTCCATCAACTCAAATTGAATAGTAGTTGAAGTATCTACACAGACCGTGGTTGTTACTGGAATACCTGTTTGATTATAAGATGGTCCGGTATATAAAATTGTCTCACTATTTGGATCTACAATCTGCCAAGATGTTTCTCCGGGATATGTGTCTGGTGTTACTATAACATCTATAGCTGCTTCGTTAGAATTACAAGTAGAGTTAACTTGACAACTTCCATTTTCGATGTTAGCAAATGGATTAAATAGTGGAGAGTTATTATCTGTGCACCCAGGAATACAAGCTTCAGGTGTAAACCACAGCGTGTCACTGTATGTACCGTCATCAAACTTTACAAAAAAGAAATGAGGTATTTCTTCTGTTACAAAGTTACCACCAGCTTTTAATGCTATCTGGTTTAACGTGTTAGCAAAGTAAGTTACTTCCCAAATCGTGTAGGGAAAAGTAATAGGAGGAGTTGATCCTACTGGTATTCCAGCTTGATAGTATTGACTTTGTACAAATGGAGTCGCAGACAGATCATATCCATAATGCACTTGATTTACATTGGTAGTTGGACCATATCCATTTGCTTGGTATTCAAAAGTTAATTCTGTTTGAGCTCCATTACAGTTTTGGTAGACGTTAGAAGTGTCAAATTGAGGTGGAGGAAAAACACACGACTGATCGTCGTAAGTGGCAATAGGGTTAAAGTTTAAAGCGTTTGGGTTAGTACACCCATATACATATTCACAGCTCTCCATCCATGAAGACGTAACTAACGGATCGTAGTTAGCAGCTACAGGGTTTACGCAGCCGTAAGTAAATGTAGATGGAGGAGCGCAAGGCGCAATAGTTAAAGACTTAAGTAATATAGCCGGTGTTTCGTCAAAAACGCCTGGAGTAGTCCAACCATTTAACGTATCGTTTCCAAGATCAAATGCGTAAGCTAAAGTATCTTGACATTCATTAGTTAACAACACATATCCTGACGGATAAAATCCATCGCCGTAAGAATCTGCAAACTCAAAGGTATAATTACCAGAGTCCATTTCCATGTACAAATCAATTAACTCATTAGGATAATCCCAATAGTCATCAAACATTTCAAAAGCTACATCACCGTCACTATTATATATAGTCCAAGACGATTCTTCAGCCCATTCATCTAGTTGTATTTGAAGCCTTACCCAAGTTTCTTGAGCAAAAGCAATGTTAAATAAAAATAAAAATGTAAATAACCTCTTCATTAAAATTTACTTATTATAAGTTCATCAATATATTCTTGTATCTCCTCTCTAGTAGCTACCATCTTAAAACTAAGATCTGCTTGAAATCTCTTAACTTCTTCGCCGTCATCAAATATTATTATTGTTGGTACTACAGCGATAGAATACTTAGTTTGATTGTTATTTTCACCAATATCTTTGTCACCTTTATCTACGTCTGAAAGCTTGTTAAACCACTCTACGCCGTTGGCAGAGTTCCAATCAGCATTAAAATGTATTGCTGTAACTTGACTAAAGCAAGCTGTAGATATAAGTAGTGTTATTGTTGTAAAGAGCGCTTTCATTATCTTAGTTGATCTATCTTATCTTCCATACGGATCATACGATCCTCAAGCTTTTTAACGTCATCTCTTGTCTCTAAAATTGTATTACGGATATTGATGTCTTTCATATCAAACTCCATCTTAGAAATCTCAGGTTCAGGTAGTTGTTTAGCTTCAGCTATATCAGCTTGCAATACAAACCACATGCTTATTATTGTTGCCATTGCAAACCCTATTCCTATTAGAGTTTGTATACTAACTTTGAAGCTAGTGTTTTCGTTTAATTCTTTTGCCATGTTAAAAAATTATGTAATTGATACCTGCTTTAAAATCGTACCATTCTTTGTTCCAATACTTATTATATTTACCTTCTACAAAACATCCTAGGTTTTTATTTAATTTATAACCAAATATTAAACCACCAGAATAATCATACCATTGTTCTCCATTGTTAAAATTGTGGTAAGAAAACTGACCACCGTCATTATGGTGGTATGGCATTAAGTTACCCCAAGTGTGTAACCAGAAGCTCTTTTTGTAATGGTAAAAGTCAAAACCAATAACTAACGAGTGTTGCCACTGGTTATTTAATTCGTTTCTTTTCTTTTCTACATAATCTTTTAATACGGTAGGTATAACTACTTTGTTCCACACTTCAGGACTAGTAGCAACAATATCTCCATTAGGACTGCGATATTCGGATTCAAAAACGTCAACGCTATATCCTTCTTCAATAGCTAACTGAGTGTAGTGTAAATTACCAGACTGCATTATCCACTCTTCTAGCGGATCGTAACCATAGGGCTCTGCTAGCCTTTGAACCGCACCTAGATTAAATGACAACTTATTGTTACCGTTTAATCTAAGTCTTTGTGTTGATTCAAAGTATTCAATGTCTGCAAAACCATCTTTAATATATTCTATTTTAGCTAACCACTTAGAGTTAACATATCTTACGAAGTGTTGTTGATCAAAATATTCTACACCTTCTTGCCTCTTGTAGTCTACTTCAAATAAAAATTCAAACGGTGATAAACCTACATTAGCTGCATCTGAAAATGATGTTTCTGTACCATCTTTAAACGGCGTTGATCCTTCGTAATTAAATCTTTTAATTTTACGTATACCCATCGTCAATGAGTAGTCGTAAGGGGTAAATATAGTATCATATACTAAAGTGCTACCATCAACAGAATAAACATCTTCATCTGACAAAGAAGTACCGCCATTAGAAGCTACGTAAAACGTAGAGAATTTAAAAGCTTTTTTAATCTGAGCGTTAACTAAAACGCTAGCTAGCATAAATAGTATTATAAACCTAACTTTCATAGTAATAAGTATTACATATTAATCATGAAGATGACACCTTTGATTTTCAGCCGTTGTTTTATTACTACAACGTGTTCCATCTGATTTAATACCGATGCATCTTTTAGCTGTTCCTTTACCTTTTATTTTACCTTCTTTTTTAGCTTGTTTTATTGCTTCGTCAACTTCTTTTCCGGCATCAACACCTAAATCCCAAGCGCTCCAACCTAAAGTAACACCAGCTCTTTGCCAAGGTGCGTTTTCAGAATTTGCTGCTTCTCTTAAGTTGTTAACTTTTGTAATAAGCCTGTTCATTGGAACGTTTGTTAAACCTTCAACAACAGGTGCAGTAGCAGTCCATAGAGGGTTTCTAGTGTTAAACTTGCTCATAAACGGTATTGCTTCACCGTCCCATTTATAAGTTCTAGTACCTGACAATATCTTTCTAGCTTTAGATCCTATTTGAGGTGATACTTGTAAGGCTTCAACTAATATACTAGCTTCATTCATACGCTTACCTTTTTCAGATTCCGACATGAATTTTAATATAGTATTTTTTAAAGTAGATATTACAGCTCCAGTTATACCAGAACCTCTAAGTAAAGTATCGACCATACCATTTACTATTCTATCATACTTTGTCTGTTGAAACTTTTCTTTCTTTTGAAGCTCTTTTTTAGTAAGATTTTTGTTTTCATCTTCATCGTCAAATACTAAAGCAAACAAAGCGTTTTGTAATGTCAAGAATATTAAACTTTGTATACCTCCGTAGTATATAATTCTACTAGTGTTAGCTCTCCAATCGCCTCGTTTGTTTATTAAGTCTAAAGCAGATTTTTTAATAATTCTATTAAACTGCAACGGTGCATTTTGAAAAGCAAGTATAAGTCTACCAGCGTTTGTAGTCTGCTGTTGAGAAACTCTATCAGGTCTAGCTGACTGTTGAGACTCTTCACTAATTTCTCTAAAGTCTATAAAAGCTTGTTCTTGAGCTTCTTTTTGAGTTTTACCTTCTGCTAAGTATTTGTTTAATCTATTTCTATAGAAAGTAGCACCACCAGCTGATATTGCAAAACTATCTGCCGCTTGTGTTGGTGCAAAACCTATTTTAAGCAAGTATGCTATCGCAGCTTTAGCTTTGTTTGTTGCACCCGCTACCGCTGATGCTATTTCAGATTGTGATACGTCTGTTTTTAAACCAGCACGTCTTTGCTTTAAAAAGTCAGAGTTAAATATAAAGGCAAAATCTGACCAATATTGTTTTTGATTAGCAAACGCTTTAGCAGCTGCAAATACATTGTTATCTTCAAAGTTCAAGTAGTTAACAGTAGATATAGTTTGTAGTATTGCAGATTTAGTATTAAAGAACATTATCGCGCCAACAGAGTTGTTTAACCAGTTAGTCCATTGATTAGTTATTCTATTAGCACCAGTTGGTCTACTAATACCAGTTTCCATACGGTAAAGAACATCTTCCAAAGCATCTCTGTAAGAAGTTCCATAAGCAGCTTCTAACTTGTTTAAGTTTTCTTCAGAAAATATTTCTTTTTTATTTTCTATCCACTCACCTAAGAAAGTTTTACGATGTATACCTTCTACGATTCTATTTATATCACCAACAATAGATCCAGCAGTCCAAGCTTCACTAGGCTCAACATACTCATCAGTTTTACTTAACATATCTAGCGTTTCGGCATAAACTAATAATTCCATATCAGCATTAACTCTACCAACTAAGTTGGCAACTTCTTCGCTGGTAATACCAGGAACTGTATGACCGTGTTTGTTAAATAGGTAGACTCTAATAGCGTTATCAAAAGTAAACTCACTGTTTGGCATTGTGTCGCCAAGTTTTTTATAAACTTCTCTGTAGTTCTTGTTTAACTTATCTAAGTCGTTTAATATTGTTTGACGAGCAGCATCAAGCTCAGTATAAGCTCTTGAAAATGGATCAACTAAAGATTTTTTAAAGAAATCAAGGTCAGCTTCCCCTTGTTTGCCCTCTCCTATAATATAGTACGTCAGTCCTATGAAATCATCTGCTGATGGAGGTATAAACACTTGGAATCTATTTTTATTCTTACCTCTACGCTTAGAAATAGCTCTAGATATTACTTCTTCGGCTGGTATACCTCTAGATCTTTCGACCATTTCGTTAATCGTAGAGCTCATGTTTTTAGAAAACTTAATCTTAGCTTGCTGAACATCAGATTTTATGTCTAACTGACTAAGAACATGGTCAACAGCTTGAACGTTTGGTAAAGCATCGTCTACAAAGTACATATCGTTGTAGCCTTCAGCAAACTTATCAAGCATCCATTGAGCTTTAGCGTCTCCAGTGCTATTTCCTAAGCCAGTTATATTGCTTAATGGTATATTAATACCTTTTGACTTTAGCCAACCGTGTATTGCTTTATCAGCTTCTTGAGGTCTGGCTGTAAGTATAAACATGTTTTTTGCTCCATACTTAGCTAGTTTTTTCTTAAAGTTTTTCATCAAAGGTCCGTCAACTCCACCTCTAACATTTACAAAGTCAGAAAAGTCAAACTTGTAACCTTCTCTTGCTAATCTAGGACCATCAATAGGCCATTTGCCAGAACTTATTTTTACTACATCTTTACCTTTTGTGGCTACAACAAAGTTTTTACCATCTATGATTAAAGTTTCATCAAAGTCAAAAGCAGACATACCTACAGGCTCTGTTTTAGCGTTAGTTAACCTAGCTGCATTTATAGCTTTATCGCTAGACTTACCAACTTTAGCCATTTTTTTAGCGTTTAAAACGTTTGATATAGCCTTAGTAATCATCTCCCCGTCATTCACTAAGTTTATAGGAGATTTATCAATATTGTTGTTATCTATAGCTTGGTTAAACCTCATGGTTATAGACCTGCTTCTACCTTTATTTATTCTAGGTCTACCTGTTCTAAGCTCTAACTGTGTATCTAACTGAGTGGTAAACAACGGTATTGTTTTACCGGTAAGTCTTTTAAACTCTGCAACAACTTGAGTAGTTATTTCGGCAGCTTCGCCAACCTTATCTTTTTGAGAAACAGGAGACGTAGGAAGTATGAAAACACCTCTACCTTCTATAGCTATAAGCCCTGAAGTTATTTTTTTCTCAGCGTACATAGCGCCTGTTATGCTAGGGCTTAACGAGTGCTTTTCTCTAATGCTGTACGAAGATTTAGTATAACCTCCGTCTGTAAATATTCTTTTATAGTCTTTAGCGCTAATTCCTTTGTCAAAGTCTATTTTTATATTATGATCTGCTTCAAATCTATTAAGAGCGTCAGCAGCTTCACCTAATAGCTTATCAAAGTTTTGCTTGTCTTGATCAGATAAAAAGTCGTAATTATAAGCTTCTGTTTCACTTTGCTTTTTATTTACAAAATACCAATTACCTTTAGAGTCTCTAAAAGGTCTTAGTGTTACAGAAGTACCTTTTGAAAGTCCCATTTTTACTTCTATACCAAATCCAACGCCTTCTTTTTTAGATCCCACGTAAAAATAAACATCTGGAGCATCGTCTTTTTCTGTTGCCTTTCTAACTATTTTAACGTTATTGTTTTTAGCGTATTTGTAAACGTCATCAATGTGTATTTGCTCAAATATAGAGTTAGGTGTAGATTTAATATTTTTTACCTTATCATCAATAGCTTGCAAATATACTTGCTTTCTAGTTGTTGGATCAGCTATTCTTTGACCTCTGTAGTAATCAGAAGCCATTACTTCGTAAGCTATACCTAAAGCAACTTGAATGGTATTGTCTGATCTTACCATTGACTCTTTTACTAGTCTTTCTAAAACAGCTTTATTTTTTACAAAATATTTTCTTTCGTCTCCATAGCCATTGTAGAAAATACCTAGCTTATTACTATAAAGATTACCGTCAGAAGCTTCTGTAATTCTATAAGCTAAACTTATTTCAGTCTGACTAACAGGTTTTTTAGAAAACTTAACTTCAATACCTCTATCTATTTTTCTAGCTATTTCAGCTATTTTTGCTTGTGAAACAACTGGCATACCAGCAGTTTCGCGTATTGAGGTGAACTGAGGGCTTTGTATAACTTGCATTGTAGCATCGAAAGCTAACTGACCAGCAATACGTTCCGCTAATGTATCTTTTCTAGTACCTTTTAAACCAGATCTAACCTCAACAAATCTTGCTCTAGCTTGCTCTAATGATATACCCATGTTGTCAGCAAGCGTTTGCTTTTGAGCGTCAGGCATAGCGTTCCATTGCTTTACTTTTTTAGGGCTATCAACTCTTAGCGGTGGGTTGTAAAACTTTAAAAACTCTGATGTGCTAGGATTTAATACTTTGTATAGGTTAGGTCCTTGAGCTGGGTTGTCAACATGTGAAAGCCAACCGTTATCTACAGCATCTTGAACATCTTGCTGTGTAGTTAAACGTCTAACAAACTCTGTTAGTATTTTGTCTTCAGTTGCTACTTGTCGTTCTATAGCAACTAAAGAAGATATATCCATATACTTTAATATAGCGTCTTTATTTTTAGCTAAGAATTCTGTATAATCATTCTGGCCACCCATAGCGTCTTGTATAGACTTTTTAATTGCTACTTCAAAGTCTCTTTGCAAAGTTTTCTCTAAGGCATTAATATTTAAGTTTATATACTTACTAGAAGACAAAATATCTAAAGTAATTTTTTCAATAGCTTTTTTCATAGAGTCACTAATACCCTTTTGGCCATTAAACTCTAACTGTCTTCTAAACTCAGAATACTCAACACCTTCTTGCTCGCCTCTTTCTGCTAATTCTTCAGCTCTTTGTCTCTGTCTAAGTTGAGCTTGTAGACTTAAATCTTCTTCTTCAAAAGTAGCTAAATCATCAGCTGTTTCAACTTGCTCTCTAAATGTCTCAGCATCTTCATCAACGGTAAATGTTTCTGTTGTAGCTGTTTTCTTTTTAAGTACGTTACCTATTTTATTCATCAACTGCGAGTTGATCCAACCAGACAAACCAAAGCCTTGATCTGTTTTCTTTCTGTCGATGTTAAAATTACGTATGTGAGGTATTAACTCACCAATAGCGTCTGTTATAAAGTCTTCTTTTGAAAAGTTAGGTAGTCTTTCAAGCATAAACGCTTTACTACCAACTAATGCCGCTAGATCATCATATATCTCAGCGATAGTTTGATCTGCGCCAGATGTTTGCCATTGCTCTCTAGTGTACTTGTTACCTAAATCATCTATTTTAGTTTGTACTTTTTTAGAAAACTTAGGTGGTGCTTTTGGGTCTACATCAACAGTTGGCCCAGCAGTTTCTACTATATCACCTTTAATACCTTTAGCCGCAGCTTTAATTAAGTCTTTGTTTATGTTACCAGACTCTATAGATTCTACATAGTCTCTAAAAAAGTTAAATACATCTTGATTGTTATTAAACTTGTATTCTAGTCCAGTTCTATTTTTAGTAAATCTTTTTACAACGTCTTTTAAACTGCTAAATAAACTATTGTTAAACTTTATATCGCCATTTTGTATAGCTTCAGAAGCTAATTCAAATACCTCTCCGCTTCTACCTTCAGCTTCTGTGTATTGATCTAATCTTGCTTTAAATTCAGTTCCTTCTATAGCTATGCCGTTATCCTCAAAGCTTTCTAGTAATGCATCTCCAAAAGCTTTTTCTGCAGCAGCATCACCTTTTAATGCAGTATAAATCAATGCATGTCCAAACTCGTGAGTAGCTGTTGTCATAACACCATCTTGAAGCTCAGATTCTTTGTTGATAAATACTTCTAAACCACCCTGTCCATCTGGTCTAAAAGCTCCATATCTTGTAGATTCACCTTTGAATATTTCTTGTCTACCTTTAAACTCTTCTTTTTTCTTTTTCTTTGTTTTTTTAGCTTCAGCAATTTCTTCGGGCGTAGACTCTGGATTTTGTATTATCTCGTCCATTGCTTGAATAGTTCCAATGTCAACAGACTCTTGCTCTGCAGCACCTTGTCTTCTCCAGTTAACAAAGTCTGATCCAGAACCTCTTTGTATATCTACGTTAATACCTTCTTCTTTTAAAGCTTCAGCTTGTAATGAAACGTTTTCAAATATTTTTTCTCTACGCTTGTCAGTAGCTTGCTCTATTATTTCATTGTTAGCTTGTTGAGCATCTTTTATAGCTGCTTGAGCTTTTTGCTTTACAACTTCGTCGGCATTTTTTCTTTTACTCTTATTTATATTTTCGTTTATAATGTCTAAGTTTTGAGCGTATGTTTTAAGCTCTTTGCTATTTAATGCATTAAACGTTCTGTATAGTTGTTTTTTATTAAATACTTGCTGATTGTTAAGCTCTTTAATTTCTTGTTCTACTTCAGCTTTTTCAGCATCGCTTACTGTGTTTAGTTCTTTTACTTTAAGATCTATTGCTTTAGCAATTACAAATTGTTTTGCTTTAAACTCAGTTGGAGCTAGAGCGTTATAAGCTTGCTCTTTTTGTATTCTTGTAGCTGTGGAAATAACCCCAGAAGCAGGACCACCTAATGCAGCACCAATACCAGCGTCGTGTATTACATTTCTAAGAAATTTAGTAGTTGATATTTCGTCATCAAAAACAGCTTTATCTATTGTTTGCTGTATAGCTGAGTTAGCACCTTCAGTAAATCCTTCACCACCAGCCCCTAGCGCTACTTTTTTAGCAGTATTAGTAACGTAATTTTCAGCAAACTCTTTTACAACAGCTTCTGAAGCTCCAGCTTTTCTTAATCCACTTATACCTCTAAAAAGTTTACCACCAAAAAACTCTGTACCCCACTCTGATAATCCTTTACCAGTAGAAGAGGTGTATAGTTGAGCTACGGTAGCGTCAGGTCTATTTTTTAAATCTTCTTCAAAACTACTACCAGCAGCAGAAGCACCTAAAGCAGCGCTACCAAGCACTGGAAAAGCAACAGATAAAGCTAGCGATGGTATATTAGAAAAAGCTTGCTCAGATAATACTTGAGCAGCCTTAGGTACGTCACCTTTTTGAAATAAGTCCATGTAGTCTAAAGGCTTACCGTCTTCATCTCTAACTTGAGTCATGTGAGATCGAAGTTTACTAGCAGCGTATTTTAATTTTTCAGTAGGTATTTCGTATTCACCTTCTTCAATTATTTCTTCTAGACTTTTATCAGTGGCTAACGCGGCTAAAGGTTTATACCCATAGTTGTCAACAAAATCAATTAAGCCAGCTGATAAATCTAAAGTAACGCCGTACATACCAGATAAATAAGGAATTAAAGCTTTTGGTATTGGAGTATTATCAGATAACTTTATTTTTTCAGCCTCAGCTATAGCGTCTTGAAGATCATAACCTGTTGTTCTGTATATTTCTTTACGCTCGTTTAAATCTAGCTGTCTAGCCTCAAGGTCTTTTGATAAGTCTTTAGCTTTAGAATAAGCGCTTTTAAGATCGTTAAATTCTTTCAACGTGTTTTCGCCTATCTCATCTGAAACAACATTGTCTTCAATAATATATGGTGCTATATTTTGGTTATAGAAAGTGTTTACAACGTCTGTAGCATTTTGCATTTTAGCGTTGTACTCTTCTATTTCTTTAGTAAGATCTTCTTGCTGCTTTTCTAAAGGTATTATTTCAACTTCAGGTAAAGTTACACCTTTTATTACGTCTCCTTCTTGACGAGCGCCAGGTACTGCGTCTAGCCCAGCTTCTTTAGCTCTTTGTACAGTTTCAGGATTATCTGTTACAGTTGGAAATTCCAATAAACCATCTTCCAACTTGGACCCCGTATCTGACACTTCCGGCGGGTCTTGTATCGGGGTGTCTTGTTGCTTTCCCAAAGAAAGCTTTTTTACTTCTGGATTTGCTTGTAGGTAAGCTTCTAATGTTAAACCTTTTTCTGAGGCTCTGTCTTCTACGTCTTTCTTCGTGAATTGATTGCCTTCAAATTCGTATTCGAACATGATGTCTTATTTTTATGTGTTGTATATATTATTACTTCTTATGGCAGCTTATTAAACGTTCCTCCTGGAGTAAATCTTTTGTCTAACTGTTTAATATACTCATTTGGAAGTCCGACTTTGTTAATCAAATCGTTAAAACTTATTTTTTGACTTGCACCAGCTGGGTTTTCTACAGAAGTTGAACCAGGTTGTTTTAAGAACTGACCACTTTTAGTAAACAGCTCGTAACGTGCTTCTGTAGATTGATTTTTACCTACCATACTTCTAACAGCGTAAGATCCGTCTTTAAAATATATTTTTTCTCCCGAGTTAAAAGCTCTAACAAATAGTTCTGCTTTTTGTTTGTCAGAATCTGAAACACCACTAGAATCTTTTTCTTGCATTGATCGATTTTTGTCAGCTCTTACTTTATCAAACTGCTCCATTTGTTTTTTTGTTCTAAAATCTAACCATTGTTTAGAAATGTCCATTTTTCTAGCGGCTTGCGTTATAACATCGTATACGGCAGGATCATCATCATTAGCTAATGTTACAGCTTCGCCAGACTCGCTACCATCGTTATACGATTCTAAAGCTTCTTCAAAATCGTCGTCTTCCATTAAATATTGAGCAAACTCATTATTTCTATTTGAAGCATGATCCCATATAGCGCTTGGATTATTGTAGTAATTGTTAGTTATTTCTTCTGTAAGCTGCTGCTCTGCCACGTCTCTATCTATGCTTAAGTCTTTAGCTAGTGAATTAGATGCTTTAGAAGTTTTAGTGTCGTTTGATAACCATTTAGAATCAACTTCTTTTAAAGCAGACCAACCAAGAACATTCATTTTTTCACCATCTGATTTGTATGGATCTTGAATAGACATGTCGCCAGTTTTAAAGTCTATGTTATTTGCTGCTTCTGCTCTAGCTTCACCAGTGGCAAACCTATCCCAAGTCATGTGCTGTTGGTAGTCGTAAGCGTTAGATCTTGACTTGTCTCCTTTTATAGCTTGATCTTGAAGCGAAGCTAAATGATTAACACCGTTTATGTAATTACCAGTAGCTCTATTCAAGTTGTTTAATTCAGCGTTAAGTTCTGCTTTTTTGTCTTTACTTAAAAATGGTCTAGAAAGTTTTTTAGCAATATCATCGTAGTTGTTTTTAAACTTTACTAAGTTTGCAACCTCAGCTTGATTGAAGTTTTTAACGTTAGCATCTTTACCTACGTTCTGAGCCATAAGCTCATCTTTTCTTTTTTTAGAGGCGCTAGCAACACCTTTAATAAACTTTGTTATGCCGCCCGCTAAGCCCATTTCAAGACCAGAATCTTGAGAAGTACCATAAGCTTGAGTAACAGAGTTAACTAAAGCCGCATTGTATGCAAAAGGAGAAGAGTCTAGCTCTTGAGCTTTTTGCTTAAGCTTATCTTCTTTACCTGAGGTTTTCATATTTTTTGCCATTTTAAATTTAATTATTAAGAGTCAAGCAAAGGAACTAATTCACCAGCAACGCCACCTATTAAATTCGTCCACATTTGAGTGTTTTGTTGTCTAGCTAAATCTGCTTGTTGTTTTCTTCCTGCAGCCATACCTAATAAACTTTCTTGTTTAGAGATTTGTCTACCAAGAGCAGCGTCAGCTCCTTGAAACTGTGCTAATTGTTGAGCAGCGGCCCCACCTAATACCATTTGTTGTTGAGCAGCAGCGCCACCTAGTATCATTTGTTGTTGTTGAGCAGCTCCAGCTCTTTCAGCTGATTGAATATTAGCAGCACCTTGAGCAGAGGCCATTTGGTTAGCAGAAACATCTTGAGCTATAGCAGCTCTTGTAGCAGCAGCTTGAGCAGCGGCTTGACTTCCCATTGCAGTTGTTAAACTGCCAAAACCAGAACCTCCAACGCTACCACCTAAAGCAGCTAGCTGATCTGCTTGTGATTGAGCAAACTGTTGGCCTGCTAGTTCTTGTCCAAGAGTATCTACTCTTAAATCTTCAAATGTATTTTCCATTCCCGCGTAAACGTTCTCAGCTCCTGCGTAAACGTTTTCAGCTCCTGCGTAAACATTTTGAAAGTCTTCGTACACGTTTTGACCTACGTCCATACCTCTGTAAGCTTGCATCTGATTCTGAAAAGCTTCGTTTGCCGCTTCTTGCTCTCTTTTTCTTCGTCTACTACCAAACAATTTGAATGGTGATTGTTTTCCTAATGCCATTGTATTTTTATATTAGTTATTTTATAATTACATTCTAAGTGCTCTATTTACTGCTAAGATCAGTCCCTAGGCTTATACTAAACAGCTCTGCTTTTTCTGTAGAATCATTTACCATCTTTACAGAAGCAAAGTAACCTAACACAGAGTTTAAGTTTACAATGTTGTCTTTTGAAAAGAAAATATAATCGTTAGCGTTTGGTGCTAAGGTATTAGATTCTAAGGTAACTTGTATAGTGTTTTCAAAAATACTTAAAACAGTACCAAGTTTTGTTATTTGATCTTCGTTTGAGTTGCTATTAAAACCACCTAAACTAGATACTGGGCAATAATAAACAACATCTCCTATTTGTAAAGATGTGTTTAAGTTGTTGTTAAATGTTAATTGTGTTATTGCCATTGTTTTTAATTTTAATTAGCAGGATTATACCAAACTCCAGCAAAGCTACCAGCATACCAAACATTAGCGGTAATGCTAGCTATTGGAGTTATTATTTCAAATTCATAATAGTAACCGTAAGGATTGAGATCAGGCACACTATTTCCTAGCCCACCAGCAAAAGTGCTAGGCGTGTCAACAAACTCACTAAAATGCACCTCTAATGTGTTTTTATAATCATTACCTAAGCTAACGCTATCATCTGTAAGCCTAGCTTTAAGCATTCTATTATAAACTACGCCACCTGACTCTGCTCCATGACCAGTGCTTGTTGGTCCTGTTAAATAATTTTCTGCAGAATATTCGTTAGCATCGTTACTACCAAACTCTGTTGAAGTGCCAAGCACTCCATACTTGTGGTATTTTATTGTCATCTGACTAAGATCTACTCCCGGTACGTCAAAGCCTAGTTTTAAAACAAATGGATTACCCTGCACATTATTGCCGCTAGCAACATTACCTGAAACTAAGTTGTTGCTTAGAATTATACCAGCTAAATTTAATGTGTTGTTTTCATTACCTACGTAACCAGCGTTACCATCTCCAGAAGTATCGTACTGCACTTGACTGTAAGCAAAAATATATTCAGAAACACTACTAATATTACCTTCGGCTGAAGTGTCAGTGCTAAAAATGTTAGCAACATTACTAAAATTGCTTTGAATTAAATAGCTATAATCAATTTGAAGATTAGTAGCAGGAGCTTGAGTAATATAGTTATCTGGATCTTCAAGAACTACATTAACGCCTTTCAACTTAACTTGTGGCGCTCCAAAGTAAGCGTTAGCATGATGCTCTATTGTAAACACATCGCTAGGAAGCTCAGCGTTAACTGTTGATGTCGTCTCAAATTGAAAACTAGAAGTGCTTGGGTAGCAACCGATTCTATACTCTATATACTTTGTTTGCCCTTGCTCTGGAGCTCCAGATAAAGTATTAGGTTCTATATCAAAACCAAAATGAACAATACCAGTATTTGTGTTAGGTAACGGATCTGTATCTACATGTAGATTTTTAAAACCGTAAATACCTTGAGTTTCTGTAAGGTCATCTATATTATCTTCTCCTAAACCTGCTTGATAAAGTATTGTGCTATTATAGTCTCCTCCGTTTTGCGAAACCTCGTATTGTATAACAGTTTCTAACCTTAATTTTGGAGTAAGTCCATTAGTAGAGTACATTGGCCTTGTCAGCGAAAGAGCACTACCATCACTGTTTGCATAATATAAATTAAGATCACCAATACTGCTGTTATCGTAAGTTCCAGCGTAGTTAGGATTAAAGCTCACTGAGTTTGTAGCTGATTTTCTAATGATTATTGAATCTGTTACTGTATCAGCAGCACTTATTGAGCTAGAAGCGTTAGGATGTGCTACATGCAAAATTTGATCAAAGTCTTGAGTTGAGTTGTTGTCAGGTAACTGTAAGTTTATATAATATTCATAAGTAGCTGTTGTATTAGTACCAAACTCAACTAAGGCAGCGCTAGGACCAGGATATACTGCTATAGTAGATAAACTTGTGAGATCACCGTCGGGTGATAAAGTATAAACCGTTGGCGTTTCAATTAAAGGAGCTCCAGCAACCTTAAGCAGTAACGTTATTGAATCGTCTTGATTAGAAACAACGATACCATTACCGCTATAATAGTTAAATCCGTTGTATACATTTTCAACAACAGTCGTTATATTTTGCGGTGTTGGAGGTGGGAAAGATCCTATAACATTGTTTGGAGGCATTCCATAAAGCGAAAACTGAGCTGAAGAAGGATTTTTAAAGGTTATAGTATCAACAGCTGGATTCCAACCAGAGTCTTGTACTATTATAAAGCTTGATGACAACTCAGATGCAAAAGGGTGGAGACCTGTTAGCATTATACCTCTTGAGTTTGGCTCTGCGTTTTCTGAAATAGTATAGCTAATATATAGTTTTGATCCAGCTATAGTTAAACTAACAACGTTAAACCAATCAGTGCTAGGCGTCGCTTGAAGATTTTGATAAGGTTCAACTTGTAAATAAGGAAACGTGTTGCTTTGAAGTTGAGTTAGCGCCGTGTCTGGATTTGTTATTATGCTGCTCCAAAGAAAACCACTTGCAGAAGAAGAATAATCAATATCGAGAGTAAGAGTTTTAGAAAGACCAGCGGTACCTATAAAACCTGGACTATAGCCATTTGGCTCTGATACATCGAAAAGTGATACATACTGTCCATGTAATTGGTTAATAAAGATAACTGTAGTACCAGCTTGACCACTGCCAAGATATGTCTCTAAATAAATACTACATTGCCTATCCGGTTGATCCGCAGCATTGTCTGGTAAGTCAAACTCTATATAACCAGTTCCTGTGCTACCTTCAGCAGGAGGTGTGTAGGTTAAATTTTGCAAACCTGACTCTTGCCCAGTAAAATTAAGTGATCCATACTGCCCAACGTTAGCTAAAACATGAACTATAGGTATTTGTATATGTTGCGTGGTTAAACCGTTGTTAGGATCATTATCTGGATATGTAAATGTACTCGCTTGTATTCCGTTGCTATCTACAGCATATAGTTGAGGTTGTTGAGCTTCACAGTTTATTTGAATTGAGTCTATGCCATTGCTGTCTATATCAATTTGTGAATTACTTCCAATTTGCTCAGAGTTGTAGTATATAGAAACCACAATTTGACTTCCTGTTACCACAGAAGTAGTAGAATAATTATCTGAAAGATCATCATTAGCCTGCGCTTGTATACTTATGTATGGATCGCTATAAAAAGCAAGATTAGCACTTGCCGCCAACTCAATATTAACAACAGCCACTAGATAGTTTGTGTTAGGTTGTAATAAGCTTTGTAAAGTATGTGTTGAAGAGGTTAATTGGCTTTCAATATTGTATACGTTAAACTCTGTTGAAACGCTAGTATTTATAGAGCTATTACAGTTAACCGTTATTTGTGCTTGATAAATTTCACTACCTACATGTGTTTGAGCTGTCTGAAAATTACTTATTACTAAGTTTAAATCTTGCGTTAAAGATGTTGTTACCCAAGTTATCTCTACGTTAACCGTGTTAGAAGGTTGTCCTGGCGTACCATTGTCTGTAAAGACAACATTAGAAAAGTAAGTTGGATTAGAAGCTATAGCTTGCTCAGAGCTGTAAATACTAGAAGATATAGCGTAACCAGCGTTAGGATTAATCGTTATATTAGACGTTCCAGTAAGGCTAGTTATGTTAGAAAAAGTAACAGGCAAGCTAGTCCAGTAAGAATCATCACTAACACCTAAGTTTAATGTAACATCGTAACCTTGATCAGGTTCAGATCCACTTATAATTATAGCGTCAGCGCTTAAAGAGCCTAATCCTTGTATTGAAGATTCAGAAGTTTTTATCGCCATATTATTCTGTTTTTCCTTTTATGCTATTATACCATTTACCTTCTTTGTTGATAAACTCATCAACAGAACCTGTTTGTTGGTCAGTAACTATTTCTTCTACATACCAACCTTTTTTAGCTACATTGTTTTTAAATCTATTATCATCAAGATTTTTAACAACCTTAGCTTGGCTACCTTCGTAGCTTATTGTAGAAAAACTTTTAACAATATCAGATTGATCGTTTATAATAGGTGTTACAGAAGAGTTGTACTGCACGCTATAAAAGTTATTTCTATTTACAGTTTCGTATTGTGGGTGATGAATATACATCTGACCATTTTTAAAACTATAATACTTATTATTTAGATTACACGCAGATTCTTTTATAAAAGATTTAAAGCTAGACCAACCATCAATGTCTTCGTTGTAACTTAATGTGTAAACGTTTTTCTTCCAACCAGGATTTGTAACTTCATGTATAGATATATTGTACTCTGACTTTCTGTCGTCAAAACTACCAGTTATACATTGTGCTCTAACAACTTGATCAGAGAACCAGTCTTTCATACCAACGTCTGATATAACAGTAAGTCCGTCTCTTGATAGTCTAAGCGCTGAACTTCTTGCTTTGTCGACAAAATATATTCTATATTCATCTCTAGCAATTGATTCTGCATTTTGGCAACCAAAGTCACCAGCAAATGGCATTGACTGCCCAAGAACAGCTCTTGAAGATGTTAACTGAATATTACCGTCGGCATTAAACAAAGCGTCTTTGCCAGAGCTTAATATTCTCAACACCTTATCTTCACATAAAGCAATAACGTCATTATCTCTAGCTACTAATGCGTTTATAGCGCCGTTAGATCCATTTAGTTTTTTAGTTATATTATCTGCCAGTATAAATTGATTTGTACCGTCTACTTTAGATGCTTCGTTATAAAGTTGAGAAAATATAATATCATGCTCTTTATTATCTCTACCGTAGTCAGCAAAATAATCACTGCTCTTAAATCCACTAGCTTTACTAGCTGCTAAGTATGGGTAGATAGAAGCCTCGTTAAATCTATCGTTTATAGTATCAGATTCTACGCCATTACCAAATGTAAAGCAGTTAAACCAAGGTATAGCTACTTTGTTGTACGAGCACAAGCTACTGCTAACTCTATGTGTGTAAGGATGTAGGTTAATAACATTACCTGTAGTAATTTTATCTGCTAAAGCTGTAACGTACGTTTTGTCCTCAGCTTCAAACTTAACAAGTATATAGTAGTCATTAGCGTCGTAACCATTAAATGAAAGCAAAGTTTCAGTTGATGTAATTTGGCAATATTCTAATGGATCGTTAATGTTTGGTGACGGCTTAAAAGAGCTAGCACCGGTAACGTTTGCAATAAAGTTGTTTGAGTTATAGTTGTTCCAATTGCTTATCCAATTTTGAACATCATATCCAGTAACTACTTCTCTAGTGTCTCTATGTAATACAGCTTCAATTTGAATTTTAACTTTTTGATCTGGTGATTGTAAGAAATATTGCTCTGCAAATCTTTTGTCAAGTCTTATTGGATAAGATCTAGACGTTTCGTAGTAGAAACCTTCTTCAGAAGCACTCTTTGGTAAAATCTCAAACACAGCGCCATCAAGCTCAGTGTTGTTGCTTGTTCCAGCGGTTGTTTGGAAAAACGTCGTAGCAACGGTTGTGTTAACAAGATTATTTAAAAGAGGAGCTAAAGGAACTTGTACAAAAAACTTTCCTGCAGCATCATCGCCACTTGTATCTAATATTGTTCCGTCAGCGTTATCTGGATCAACAGGCGCTCCGTCAGATATAGCTAATATTTTTATGTTTTCCTTTCTGTTAACTTTAAAATTACTTCCTTGCTTTTTCTTTGGGATAAGTATATCTTCTTCTGATATTTTATTTACATCGTTAGAATCAAAAGCTATCCAAGCTGTAGACGCTGTTTCTGCTGGTCCATTAGGATATATTTTGTAAGCACATACGTTTTCGTATTTAGTAGTGTTTTCTTTAATAAAATACTTATAGTGAGTAGCCCAGCCAGGTGCGCTTGAGGCAATGCTAGCAGTTAGAATGTTTTTCTTATCGCAAGCATCGAAAGGTATGTTAACCTTGTTATTTGCACCAACCATTACGGTGCTCTCTCTTCCATATAAATCGCAGTATACTATTCCTACGTTGTAATCTCTTAAAGATTTAATAGATTCACTACCTGATGTTTTGTCTATGGTTGAATCACCTGAGGTTACTGGTGCTTGTACAGAAAAATTAACTCCAGGAGTGCTTCCATCTAAACCTTGGTTGTAGTCTTCTCCACCTTGAAATACCTTCCAGTCTATTCTATCGCTATCCGCGCCAAGGTTGTAAGAAAAAGTATTATAACTTGATTCGCCTTGATTTTGGTAAGCGCCGTTTTGAGTAGCAGTCATAAAGCCTGTATTAGAACAGTCTATAATATGAAATACACCTATATACTCACCTGCGCTAAGCGTTACTTTCTTTTTAATTTCTAATTTAACAGCGTTGTTAGCAAGGCCATCGTTAAGTATTTTGTGATTTACAGCATTGTTGTCGTAAAGGTTAAGTGCAGAGCCAGTAGGAGAACCAGCTGGATTATTTCGTTTCCAATGGCTAGCCGCGTAACCGTTGTAGCTTGTTCCATCCGCACCTACATAATTACCTCCATCACCAACACCAATAGAACCTTGCCAAGAGTCACAGTTAGTTATGATTCCTAGAGAAACTCCAGAAATATTTACCTTGTGTATTTCTATTCTTTGTCTTGGAGGTCTAGTTGCAGATAACTCTACATTTACGCCAGCAGGTTGAAAAGGAATTGTTTTTCTTAATGCCAAAGCATGGCAATGCGCATGCAGCGTATACTCGCCGTCTGCTGGAACTTTATATATAAAAGGTTGATCTATTGGCTCTTGTAAATGATACAGGTTTGTTGCCGTTTGAGCGTCAGCATCAATGCTAAAGTCTTGATAGTTACCTGTTGTCCCTGCAGCACCACCAGTTGAAGCGTTGTCTATTAGTTCGTCTGATATTATAGGTAATAAGTAACCAAAGTTTTTATTAGTCCAACCGTTGAGAGTGGCTACAGCGTCTGCGTCTGCCGCGTTTGTCCAAGAGTCATTTAATCCAACTACGTTAGCTGGTTGTAATGTTGTGCTTTCTATTGCTGTTTGTTCGTTAAAAGTGTAATTTGTTGTAGCAACTACATCATTGTTTTGATCAAAGTATTCTCCAGAGTCAACAGCATCGTAATCAAAAGATTTATACCCAACGTTAATTGAAGGCTCTATATTACTACCACCGTTATCTTTCATGTCGTAGTTTACAGAGTAGTTTCCGTACATCAATCTATTAGCAACAAACTCTTGAGCTTTTGCTTTTACTGGTACGCTGTCGTATACTCTATTTAATTGCAAAGTACCTATAGTAGTTCCAGTTACCTCAGAAGTTACGTAATAAACGTCATTGTTCCAAGAAGTTGAATCTTTTTTTATTGTTTCAACGACAAAAGCACCTCCTAAAACATTGTCTTTTAAAATAATATCTACAGACTTTACATCTTCTGGAATATGCTTTGGTACAATGTTTTTTAAGTATAAACTAGTTACGTGATTTTCCATTGATTGATTTTCACCAACAACAGCGTTGTAATTATATCTACCAGGTTCGAACGCTACTTTTGAATAAGGGCTTATGCAAGAGTATTCGTTGTTTTCGTATTTATACCTAACCGCAAACGAAACAAACTTTTTTAAATAAAAGTCGTTGTTAACATCTAGTGATGCGTTCCAAAGTTCAGCATTGTCAGAAGTTGCATAACCAGACGATATAGTTAAAAGCTCTACCTTAAAAGCGTTAAATAAATTATTGTTATTAGATCCAGAAATAACTCTAACGTATGCTGTTTCTTCAGAAGATTGACCAACTAATTTTATTATATCGTTGAACTTCCAGTTGATTCTATTGACGCTAGTTATTATGTGGAAAGTAGTTCCAGGTGAGTATACGTTAGATCCATCGTGGAGCTTAAGTGCTGCAGCTTGAAACTCGCCAGCGTTTAATTGTACCACACAGTTGCTCTGGTCAACTTTAGTAAAGTTTTGTGATACTGAAATAATTTCGCCATTAGCAAATTTCACACATGGCTCGCCGCCTTTTCTAGTGTTAGTCTCTAGCTTTAATATAGGAGCGTCTTTTGGGTTTTCTTTAATAACCGTTGTATGTCTTTCTTCAACAGGTATACCATCAGGAAGAAACTTAGTGCAAACTTGTAAACTGTCTACAGATCCTTCTTTAAATTTATCTATATTTATTTTTTTAGGTTCATTTCTACCGTCTGTCCAAAACAAATAATTATCAACAACGTTTATTGCTGTTATCGATGTTTGGCTAGGAGTAAAGGTGCTAACATTATCTAAATTAGCTTGTATTTCTGATGATCCTTTTTTAAACTTTAATATTCGATCAGAAGTAAACTTTAAAGTGTAGTTGTTTTCTATAGCATAACTATCATACACAAAAGCAGAATCTGGCATAGTTATATATACAGAAAGCTTATTGTCGTTGCTTATAAACACATCAGTAACTCTAACATCGTTATTTGCTCCCCAAACAGAGTTTCCTATTGGTGATATAATATCAACCTTCATACCAATTTTTATTGGGCTGTAGTAATAACCTTCAACACCATTTGAAAAATAACCAGGTGTAGAAACAAATACTAAAGGAATATTTTTTATTGTTTGAATTATTGCGTTACCTACAACTGACATAGGAGCAACCCCGTCTACAACTTTAGGAGCCGTTACAACTTCAAACACGTCAACTAATACTGGCGCTGCTATAGCTTTGTCAGAACCAGGTGTTGGAGTATACTCTATTATAGCATCGCTTTTAATTCCTAAATCTCTAGTAAAATCTTGGCCATTAATATTTGTAAACGTTGTTGTTGTTAAAGATGATGCTAGCGAAACAAAATTGTATATCTTGTCAGAAGCAGTGTCAGAGTGGCTACCAACTGTTTGAGCAGAAGCGCTTGTACTTAAGAAGTTTTGATTCTCATGTACTACGTTTATATTTCTAATGACACCAGTAGAGTTTTTTCTCATGAAAAACTTTAACGTAGCTGAAGTAGTAACAAACGTGCCAGAAACGGAATGTGTTACACTTGAGGTAGTAGCATCAGAATCGTCTGCAGATGATATTGTTTGTTCAAACCTTATATCACCACCAGCACCAGTTCCACTAGCAACACCACCACCTACGATAAGCGTAGTGCTATCGTAATCAGCGTGATCAATAGAAATATCAAAACTAACTGTATAAGTCTCTCCTATAGTTAGTATATTTTTTGTTGTATAGAAAACAGCGCCATCTGAATCGGAGCTACTTGGTACAGAGTTGTTAAAAGTTAGTTTATCAAAAGACGTTTTTACTAAAGTTCCATGCTCGTAATTAGTGGTGAAACTTGTTGGATCTGAAAGATCTATTATATTATAGCTATTAACGCCTGAGAATAAATCACCTGTTCTTTGAGTAACAGCTGGCGATAGTAGATTACCTTTTATATTTTGAACTGTTCCTACATCAGATCCTTCTGAAGTTGACACTTCAATATTTAAAGCATCTCTATATTCACCATTGGGAACTAACCTCTCGTCAAGGTCTTTGTTCATTCTACCTTTAAGAAAATTTCTTTTTAAATCTGGCATGCTTTAGTGTTTGATATGTTTAGACTTACCTCTTAATACCTGCGTAATCTCTTCTAATTTAATATTAGAAAGTCTAAGTTTAGCTGTTCTTTTAGAAGCAAAAGCTTCTTTTTTGTATCTAGCTATAACATATTCTGGAATATTGGCTCTTGTAGAAAGTATAGCGTAAGCTATTTGTTTGTACATTGCTTCTTCAGCAAATTTATGAACCTGCATTTCAGCGTCTGTTCCAAGACTATCGCTAATGTATTTAAGTATTACAGTCTTACCTGATATATTAGAACTAAATCTAATAAAACCTCTAGTTTCATCTATATAAAAGAAACCATTTATTTGAGATCTTTGAGGGTCTAAACCATATCTTCCACCTACATTTGGATCGTATATTTCGTCGTCGTAATCAAAATCGTTTACTATGTTTTCGGCTTGATTGTTAGTTTTGAAATTACTTAAAGTATCAGAGTCTGTGTCGAGCACTATCTCGTTATTAGTAAAATCGTAATAAGGTGCCGCGCCAGTAGTATTAGCTTGAGCTATGTTTGAAGGATTACTAGTATCAGATATTGGATATATTCTATGTTCAACACCAGATGCGTCAACCCAGCATATTTTAGTATAGTTAACATAATCTTGAGGAAGAGGCATAGCTAAAGTTGGTGGAACTGTTATTTCGTATGCTTTAGTAGATTTGAACGTGTCAAAGCTAAACTCTTGTAAAGCTCTCTGAGCGTGAAACACTACGTCAGGACGTTTGATTTTACTAATTATTTTATTTTCGCCAACATAAGCTATTATAAATTGATCTATAATAGTTTGAAGCGATGTAAATTGATAACCACCAAAATCACCGCTATTATAATAATTTGAACCTGTTTGATCTATCAGTGCCATGCGTTATGATTTTTGTTGTTGTTGTTCTTCTTGATTCTTACTTGCAGCAACTTGGCTAATCTCAGGCTTATTCATAGAAACTCCAGCTAGTTCTAATATTTTAAATATTAAACTATTCTCTTCTGACTTATGTAATTCAAAGTCTTGCAAATTAGAAGCGGAGCTATTATATACAGCTTCGTTTAAAATCACGTTGTATGCCCAGTTTGGTGTAGCAGGTCTTTTTATATAGTTATATGTTACTGTTGATCCAGAGCCTAAAGCTGTTGGATATATAGTTATAGCGGTTGCTGATGACCTATGATAAGCAGGATTGCTAGTCGTTGGTCTTGCTAACGGTGACAAGTTGTAAGTTGTTATTTCATTTGAGTTAACCTCAGCTACTGTTGTAGGATATGTAGCGCTAGATGCTTTATAGAATACTTCACCTAGCCTATATACATTTGCAGCTAATGTCGTGTTATCTATTTCTAGCACTGATATTTTAGAAAAATGAACTATAGTGCTATCGTTAGTATCTTCATCAAGACCAACAGCTATTCTATAAGTCTCTGTAGCAGCACCACCGCCTGCGTAATCAACTGGTTCAAAATCTAAATAATAAGTTCCACCAGTTTGAACAGCTGTAGAAAGTATATATTCGCCATCGTCTGCGCCAGCAGTAGATTTAACGTGCAATTTTATTTTAGCTTGATCGCCAGCGCCAGTTGGATCTACAGCATAAGAGACATCAACACTTAGTCTATATTTTTTAGAAGTGGAAAGTGTTAAATCTTCATAAACGTGAGGATCATCATCTGCTCCATCATTTATTAACTTTAAGCTAGGCTTGTAAGAGTTAAGCGCTTCAGAAACTACAGACGGAGCAGTGTTGTTGCCAGTACCGTCAGTCCAGCCAGTAGTAACGCCAGCTTCAAAAGTAGATCTTGTAAGTAGTTGTGTAGCAGAAATTAAACTAGCACCATTAACTCTAAAAGGAGCTATTTTTTCTTCTAATACATGTAGCATGTCTGAAAACTCTGTTGAGTTGCCAGGTAGTCTGTTAAATTGATTTATATCGTAGAAGTATTGCTCGAATATTTCAAACTGAGCTTGATCGGCAAATAAGTTGAACTCTTGTGGTGTTATATAACCTCTTTGCTCTTTGTTGGCAATAGCCAAAACTTTTTGATATACTGTGTCTATACTTATTGCCATTTATTTATATTTTTTTATAGTTGTTGAGTCACCCTATTACAGGCGACCCAACTTCTATAAATAATCACTTAGTTTAAGCGTTTTTCAATGTTGGAGTATATCTCCATACCTTCGTCAGTTTTGAACCAAGCGGCTAATGCTGAGTAAGGATGCTCATCGAAAGGAACTGTCATTAATTTTCTATCATTAGATCCCCATAAGAAATCACGTTGATTGTTTGATAGCTTAATAATACCCATTTCAGTAGCTTTAATACCAAAGTTTCTAAGAACTACGTTTTCATCATTTACTAATTCTAAGAACAAAGCTGGGTTTTTCTTAGCATATAATAGTAAATCTCTTTTTAACTCCTTAGAACTCATCTTAGATACGCTAGAACCTAATTCTACACGCATAACAGCCTCTGCAATATCTATATCTAAATTAGAAGCGGCAACTAGTGCTTCAACCTCTAATTCTAATACATCAATTTGACTAGCAGCAATCTCTTGAGGTTTGTGCTCTTCAAACAAAGACCCATTATGTGGGTGGTATAAGCTTAAAAACTTTTGTAAAATAGTTTTGTTTTTAGGTACAAAAAGTTGTCCATTTTGAAATATAATATGCTCTAATCTTTGCTCACCTTGCATTTCGTCAACAAAACAAGTTCTTTGGTTAGATGTATATTTTAATTCTCTTTCGTAACCTAATTCTTCATCAAAGTAGAATATATTACTACCTCTTATTAAGTATGTTAAAGGTGACTTGCCATTTCTTAGATAGTACATTCTATCTTTTATTTCCCATTCAGGTTTTTTAGGCTCTGCCTTTACTTTAGCAACAGGCTTTTCAATAACAACCTCTTGCATTTCGTTAGTAGCTTTTACTTCAGGTTGTTCTACTTCAACCTTTTTTGTTTGCTTTTTTGCCATGATATAATATAATAAAAATTAATAAAAAATAGAGAGGAAGAATTAACTTCCCCTCTATCAATCATATTAGTTTAACAACATAAAGTTGTTAGCACCTTGAGTAACTAAACATCTTTCAGATAAGTAGTGTACCTCCATAGTGTCTTTTCCTGAAGTCATTGCTCCTACAGAACCTGTAACCCAAGTTTTGTATTTTCTAGACTCAGTTTCAGACTGACGGTAACGTACGTGTAAGAAAGGACGCTTAAGGTTCTTTCCTAATTGCTCATCGTATACTGAAGATACACCAGCTGGAATTACAACTCCACGGATGTTGTTAACAGTATCATTAAGAGCTCCACGAGTTCCTTTGTCATTAAGGTATTTGAAGTCAGACTTGTAGAAGTCGTAAGAACCTCTTCTGAATCCAGAGAAACCTAAGTTTAATGCCATATCTTCGCTATTGTCAAATACTCCGTAAGAAGTACCACCAGCACCGTAAGAATTCATAGAAGCTAACATATCGTCGATAGCAAGAGAAGTTCCTCTGTTTACGAACATCATGTTTTCTTCAATAGCACCATTTGCGTCAAAAGTTGCAAGGATAGCGTCAAACTCAGCTAAGTCAGTAGCAGCATTCACACCAGTGATACCAGAAGTTTGGTGACCACGAGTAGTGATAGCTGAAAATAAACCTTCAGTACCAGACTCACCTGCGGCGTTTCCAGAGTTTGGAAGAGCGTCAGCAGCAGCAGTAACTTCTAATTCAGCTTCTAACATAGACATTTCTAAGTAGTCAGCGAAACGAGCTCTAGTATCACCCTCAGCTTTTAGGTACCATAAGTAACCATTTTGTCCTTCTTCACCAGAAACTTCAACCCAACCAATAGCAGACGCATCAGATCCAGATACTTCGTAGTAATCTTTTAAAATGATGTGCTTGTTTTGGTAAGACTTAAATTTAGGAGCGTTAGCAGAAGATCTTCCGTCAGATCCTTTTTCAAATTCAGAACCTACAACCAAAATTCTTACTGCTTCAGCGCCAGTACCAGAAGAAAGCAAAGCATTCATAGTAGCACCACCGTAAGCAATAACTCTAATTTGGTCAGTGTCATCACCATCAGGATCGATTGCAGATACATAACCTTTTGCAGTAGCGCCTGCAGCAGACATAACTACTAAGTCACCAACTCTAATACCGTGGTCAGCACCAACAGAGTTTCCATCAACGTCATTTACGATAGTATAGTCAGTGTTGTTGTCGTTGTAAGTAGCTGTATAAGCTAAGTGAAGACGACCCTGCTCAGACCATACTACACGGTCAGAAGAAGAAGGCTCTTCAGCACCAACCTGCGCTAAAAATCCTGCGATAGTTCTTTTACCATAGATCTCAGCTTCTTTTTCCATAAGATCTGGTAAGTATTGTTGCGCCCATCCGTCACCCGAAGCTAAAAAGTCTACGTAGTTAGAGCTAAGCGTCTGTTTTCTTGGAGCCGCATCCGGCCCACTTGCACTTGTAATTGCCATAATTAAATGTTTTTAAATGTTAAATAATTTACTTTTTATTCTTAATTTTAAACTTAAAGTCAGAAGAGTTGCTACCCAATACTTTAAACTTAAGTCCGCTTGATGGTACCTCTCCATATTCTGTTCGAGGCTTCATATTAACATTCTTGCTTTTAGCAACACTGTCTTTTAAAGCATCAGCTTTCCCTTGTTCATAAAAGTGTTGAGCGATAGCATCGGCATTCATTGCTGAATATAAAGCTTTGTGGTAACCCTTAGCGTCTTGTATAGAACCGTCTTCTCCTAAAAACTTTTTAGTAAAATTAGTTATGTCGCTTTGAGTTGACTTTACATTATCAGTATCTTTAACATTAAATCTATATTTTTTATCTCCGAAGCTATATTCAAAACCTTTGAACTTGTCGTTGAAAACTTCACCAGTTTTCTTTTCAAAAATAGACTTTTGTTTTTCAGCCAACTTTTTACTAGTCTCTGACTCTTTGTTATATCGATTAAAAAAGTCCATAGCTTTCTGCGCTTCAGGCGTCAATCTACTTCCTGCTTTAATCTCGTTGTAATATTTAGACTTTTGCCCGTCTAAGTAGGCCTTTGCGCTGGCAACTTGCTCTTTAAGCGCTAGTTTTTTTCTTCTTATATCTCTTTCGTCGTCAACTTCTTCATCAAAGTTAAACGAGTCTTCAATTAAGAAGTTTATTTCTTCCGCGTTTAAATGCGGTTTAGTTTTTTTATAGTATTCTAATAGAGTCTGCTCGTTGTTTAAATTAGAGAAGTCTCTATTAAGTTCTACGTAATCTTCTAAAGTACCACCAGTTTCTTCCATAAAGTCTACTAACTTCTGAATATTTTCTGGTAATGGTTGACCAGTAGCCTCAGCTTCTTCTACAGCTTCTTGAACTTCTTCAGCAAGCTCTTCAACTTCTTCTTCAGTAATCTCTTCTAGGGTTGGTGCTTCTTGTGCTTCACCTTCCGCCTGTACTTCTTCTTGTTCCGGTGCGGGTTCGGCAGCTTCATCGCTTCCAACCACTCCTGCGTCGTCAGTTGTATCATCTGAAGTTTCGACTGTTTCCTCTGGTTTTTCATTTTCAATTGGTTTGCTTAAATCTACTTTGATAACTGAATCATCTCCAGCAGACTCAAACTTAGACTCATCGACAGTATTGTCGTTAGTCTCTTGTGTAACTTCTTCAGTTACTTTTTCATTTTCTTCCATAATATAAAATATAAATTAGTAATTATCTAGGTCCAAAATCATCTAAACCTATTCCACCACCAAGTATATCATTACCTGATGATTCAAAGTTTTTAGGCGGTTTACCTGTTTTTCTTTGTTCTATAAGTTCGCTTTGCTGAGTTGCTTGTATTCTAGTTCTCTCATCTTTACGATCTTCTTTTTGTTTGTCTTTAACGCTTAACTGCTCTTGTTCCAAACCTTTTATCTGTTGGTTCATTTGAAACTCTAGCATCATAAGCTCTTTTTTACCAGCTATTTCTTGTTGTAACCTTTCTGCTTCTAGCTGAGCTTTAATTTGTTCTAATTGAGCTTGGCCTTGAACTCTAGACTGATCTTTTTGCATTTCAGCTTGAGCTGCAACTTGTTGGGCTTGAGCATTAGCTTGCGCTTGAGCCTGTATATTTTGTTGCTGCATTATTTGATCTCTCTCTTGCTTCTTTTTTCTTCTAAGCTTTAAAACTTGATTTGCTAACTTAATGTTTTTAATTTCTCTAACATCAATAGCGTCTTCAAGGTCAATACCGCCAGAAGCTAAAGCTACTTGTATATTGTTTTCTAATAAAGCTTTTTCTTCATCATCTGGAGCTAAGTCAATAAATATACCAAAGTCATATAGATGTAAGTTGCTCATCTCTTCAAGTGTAGCTACGTTGTGAGCTCCTAAAGCATGTATGAAAGCATTTTTAGTTGGAGAGTATTCTATAATATCAGATATTCTAAGAGAAAGTTGTTCTGCAACTTCAGCTGTTAAAAACAAACCTGATTGAAGTATGTGTCTAGTAGCTGTGTTACTGTTTGCTGCTGCTAGTTTCTGAACACCAACTAAAGCATTTTTATCAGGAGTGCTACCGTCTCTAGCTTCGTTTAAACCGGTTACGTCTCTAATCATTTGCAGATAATAGTTGTAAGTACCAATCAAACTTTGCATTTTAGCACCACCAGATCCACTTGATATTTCTTGTATAGGAACTTTACCAGGATTCATATCGCCTGTCTCAGTAAATGATCTACCGATAACAGAACCTGTTTGGAAGAACATATTTAATGCTTCTTGTGGATTGTAGTTTGTTCCATTACCTAAATCTATTTCTGCCAAACCATCAGCGTCTAAATAAACTCCATCTGGGACTAACCTAGACATTACCTGTTGTAATTTTAAATGTGTCAACTGTATCATATCAGCAAAACCTGTTATACGCTTTACTAGCGAATCAATTCTACCTTGATACATTCTTGGAGCAACTATACTATAGTTCATTTTTACTTTAGTAAAATCACTTTTAGGTCTAAGCATGTTTTCTGCTAACTTCCATTTTAAAAGAATATCAGTACCAAGTATTAAAGCTCCTTCGTACAAACACTCTATTTGTCTTTGTAATTTTGAAAAGTTAGTAGCATCTTCAGGAGGATTAAAGTTATCGTCTTTTTCAATAGCTTTATTAGCTCCTGATCCAGTTTCTTTTATTTTATATGTTTCGTTTTTGTGTGTCTTCCAGTTAAAGTATAAAACTTGAACTTGGTTGTTATCGTAACCTCTTTGAGTATTGTAATTACCTTTGTCGTAATTGTTTGTTTTAGATATTGTTTCTATTTCTTCTTCAGTTAAACCTGGAAACTGTTTAACTAATTCGTTAATAGGTATAGTCTTAACTTCTCCAACATAATAAATATCATCAAAATAAGGAGACTCAGTGTGAGAATACACTAAGTCAGCAGGATCAACGTAGTTTACAGTTACTCCAGATGAAGTGTCAAAGCTTGTTTTCACTGCACCTATTCCTAATACAGTTAGATCGTAAAAAAATCTTTTTTTGATTAACTCGTAATCGCTACCTTCTAAAAGCACATTTATAGCTTGTTCTTCTGCTATTTCTACGGCTTGCTTGTAAGTTAGCTGCATGTGAAGCTTTAACTCTTCTTCATTCTGAGGCATGTCCGCCATATCATTCTCAGACAAGTCTACACCAGTCTGAGCCAAAATTAAATCAGTATATTGTTTAGACCTAAGATCTCTTAATATAGATTCCATATATTCTGTTCTCATTTCAACACCAAATGGATCTTGAGAATAAGCTTTAACATCGTATGTTCTTTCAGATATACCGTTAACAACAATGTCAACAAACTTAGGTATGATAGGCACCGGCTTCCAGTCTAAGTTTAAATAACTTAAATCACCGTTGATAGATAACTCATCTTTATATTTCTGAATACTTTGTTCGCCTCTCGCGTACAATCTTAAGTTGTGAAAGTCGTTTTTACTGTTAATGTGTCTACCAGCTCTTGATCCACGATCGTCTGAAAACCACTCTTGTTCTATTGCTCTAGCAACTTTCAATCCATATTCTGCAGTCATCTTTTCAAGATCGCTTACTGCTTGACTAGGGAAATAACTTTTTACAACTGACTCAGCCATATTTATTTATTTATTAATTTAGATGAAAATCCATCTTGTTTATATTTACCTATTTTTAAATTTAATTTAGCTTTTGTCGTTGGAGCCTTAGGAGAGTACAAGTGTCTATTGCAACCCATTATAGCAAGTCCAGAGCTTATAGCAGCATCAAACTTAGTTCTTCTGTTTATATCAAACTTTGCCCAATCATTAAGTGTTTCGTTAAAATACATAGCCCCATAGCTACCATCACCTAAATGACCAACATGGTCGTTGATATACATTTCAATTGCCGCAGCGTGAGCTTGTTTAATATCTTCACTTGAGTTTGGTATACCACCAATCTCTTTTTCTGCTGTAGACAATTTATTCCATACTTTATCAGGTCTATTCATACTAAACCCTCTATAACCTCTTCTTTTAAAATAGTATAAAAGCCTAGGTTTATTATTTTCCGCTAATAACGGCATACCGTAAAATATGCAAGCCATCAAAACGTCTTCAAAAAATATCTCTGCGGTCTGAGGTCTAGCAACATATTCTAAAAAGAAAGTGTTTGCTGGAGCATCTTCCATAGAAAACTTTGTTAATCCATGAAGAGATCCGTTAGATCCTCTGCCATCAACTGTACCGCTAATATCGTAGCTATCACAACCAAAAGCACCCATGTGTTCATTTCCTGGATATTTTATTCCATTCTTTACTAAAACTCTATTCTGAAGGTGTTGAGGAGGTGTCCAGCTAACCTTAAACCTACCTTTTGGATCAGGATAAAAAACAACCTGTGTGTCTTTTACTCCATTAACCCATTGGAAATTACCCGCAGTAACTACAGAAGAATATCCAATACCTTCATTATAATCTATTTGCTCGTATATCTTAATTAAGTTAAACAAGCTATTTTTTGTCTCATCTCTAAATGCATGCTCTTCAGTTCTTGGAAACTGACGATAAAATTCATTTAAAGCATCTTGATCTTCTTTTAATCCTTCAACTTCGTTTTGCCAATGATCAATTACACCAACATCTATTAGTTCTCCGTCTGGTCCACAAACATCTCGTTTTGGAGTATTAAAGACAGGTCTTCCATATTCGTCAATAAATCCTTCAAAGTTCCATTCCATTGGGATAAACAAAGCATATAAACCAGATTTTGTTTGACCATTTTTATTTCTTTTTGTGACATTGCTGTCGTTATATAACTTTTTAAAGTTATCTCCACCTTTATCTAAGGCATTTGAAGTTGAACCCATCATACACTTACCGATGATTCTACTTCCTAATCTAAGGCAAGTTTTTGTTACTCGCCAGTTATTCAATATATTATCTGGCTTTTCCCACTTACCACTTTCATCGTGGACAAGTAAAGAAAGTTTTTCACCATCATAACTATTATCACCTGTATTTTTCCAGTCGATAGTAGTATCAAGACCTTTTATTTCGTCTAACTGTTCATTTGTGTCTATTTTCTTACGAGTAAACTTACTCGCAGGTACACGATATGCTAGTTCAGACTTCGGTCTATCCATACCATCTTGTATAGGTTTGAAGAAAAAAGGATAGTTTATAGATATAGGCACAACCTTGTCTGTAAACATCTTCTTAGCATCAGAACCACTTTTAGATAGTATTCCATATCTAGAGTCACTCGATATTGTAGCTAGGTTAACAGTCTCAGCAGAGCTCATAAAAGAGAAACCAGAACGTCTATTCTTTAAATAACACATGCCGTAGCATCTATTATCAACTTTGCAAGCTTCCCAAAATAAAAAGAATAATCTATTTGCTTCACGAAAGTCTGGAGCACCAACATCAATTTTACTCCATTGAAGATACATATAGTGAGTACCAGTTATATAGGTTGGAACGTTGTTATTCATAAACCAAAAACCTTCATCTCTACGTTTGAACTCTTCATCTATGTAGTCAAACCATTGTGATTTTTGATCTTCTGGATATGCTCTCCAGTCAAAAATAGTTTTAATCTTTTTTAATATGTCAGGTTTTGGAAGCTGTTGCCACTTGTTGGCATCGTTTGAATAAACTTGTTTTGGAACCTTAGGTAAGGCTATTTTTAAATCTTGTATTTCGTATATATCACCTATTTGACCATTGCTACTAAGAACAATAATATCATGCTCTTTATTATAGCCACGCTTCCACTTTTTACCTCTATTCATACGAGACAAAGTGTTAGCTTTCAAAGGCTCAATTACTTTATATAAAGTTTGTTCGTAACTCATTTAGATCGTCCTTCTGCAAAGCCTTTAAATACTCTTTCTTCTTTCTTTTCAGTATCTTTACCTTCAAGCAAGCTTTCTTCTTCTTGTATGCGATTAAGTATTTCAAAAGCATCGAATATAGCTAACTTTTTTGTGGCAGCTGCATTTTTAAGTCTATCAGCCGTAATATCATCGTCGCTGTCTATAATAGCTTCTTTAGCAACTTTTATAAGCTCCTCAACTGCTTTATGTCCAGCTTGGATTATACTTTTTTTCGTCTCCTTTATATTCATATTTAATTGTTATAAAATGTGAAAAAACCCTATACAACCTCTTGCCTTCAAAAACAAATTCATACTCGCTGTTAGGTCTAAATCCAACTAAGTCGTCTACATCAACAGATCCATCAGTATACTCAACAATACCCATTAATGGTCTTTCTTTTTCTAAACTATATTTATCGTTAGATTCTATAGGATTTACAAAACAGTAACCATCTAAACAATACCAAGCGTCTCTATTTTTGTATAAAAATATTTGATCTGCACTAACTATATACGTGTCTTCGTTAAAAAAAGCTTTACTGTTTCTTTCTCTACCTTTCATATCATGCCATCTTCTAAATACATTGTGGTGAACTATTACAGTGTCACCTGGTCGTATTCCAAAGTTGTCACCTACTATAGGGCAAGAAATTACTACAGCTTCTCTATTTACAAACTTATGGTTGAATATTTCTGTATTAACAATAAGCTCTGATCCACCTATTTTCTTAGTGTTGTTGTATCTTTTACCTTTAGGTTTTATTACAAAACCGTATACACTTTTCATTAATACTCTAGATTATATTCTATTGATATAGCCATGTTCTTATTGAAGTCTTTCCAAGGTAATACATCTTTTTTCTTTTTGATGTATATAGAATACTTTTCTTCTTCTTCAATAATATTACAAATAGTATGACCACCATACACTTCCTGTCCAACAGAATAGTGCATAGCGTCAATCTTGTAATCTTTACCTACTGTTATTTTACGAATTAACTTTTGCATCTTCTGGATAGTTTATAGAACCATCTTCAATACTAATATCGTAAGATCCGTATTTTTCAATAAATTCTTTTTGTAAATTTACAGTATGATTTCTAAGCTCTTCAATATCTTGAAGCATACCGTACTTTTGTAATTCTAATCTACCAAGTTGCATTTGTCCTTGGTTAGAAGCTTTAACTAAAGACTGTAGTTTAGTAAGCTCTTCTGAAGTAATTTTGTCAGCTTTAATTTTAAAGTCAACAATTTTATCCTTTTTAGGGGTTTTTCTTTTCGCCATTTTATTTAATTTAATTAGTTAATATATATTATTACTTGTAATCGGCTACAATTACGGTAGGTTTACTAAGCCCCACTTTTCTTTTATAGAATCAATTATTGCTAAACAGCCTGCGTCAGAGATTTCTTGATCCCAAAAAGCAAATTCACCAACAGCTCCAGTAAAGTCAGTGGTTGTTGCTCCTCCTATGTGCTTAAAGTCAAACGTTGGCATAGCTAGAACGTCAGCATTAGCAGTGTTTTGAGCTGCAAGGCCATTTTGAGTGTATATGAATACGTGACCAGTTGTATTTCTTCTTATTAAAATCATAGTGTCTTGACCCGCTGCTAGTCTATTTGCCAGTGTGAATGTCTTTGCTACATTGTGGCTAGCACCCATGTTCATAACTACGTTAGCATTACCTGCTCCTGTTATCTTTACGTAAAACCTTCCAGAGGAAGACGTGTCATCTTCTGATACAACTATATCGTTAGCAGCATCTGACTTATTAAAAACAAGAAGCATTGTGCCCGCTTTATTTGTAGATGTAACCACGCTATTCATGATTACCACATCATCTGTACCATCAAACGCAACGCATTGTCTTTTCATTGCAGTTAGATTTGTAGAAGGAGTTCCAGTGTTTGCATTAATAGGATTAACATCTGTACCTTTGCTAGCAAGAGATTCCGTGCTATCAGTGTCAGGAAACTCTGAGCCATCATTTGGAAGAACACCGAGCCTTAATATTTCGTCAAAAGCATACCATATCAGAGGTCGTCTTCCGCTAACTCTTTCAATATCTCCTTGACCTGTGCCACTTGCGTAGCTTGCGCTAGAAAGACCTAACATTACTCTCCGAAATAACAGATGATTCCACCGTCAGCGTCAGCGGTAGCCGTAACAGCTGTCCATCTTCCATATATAGTTAATCCTTTTGGAAAGATTTGGCTAGAGTCAGTTTCTTCTGCGTTAGTACCATTACCAGTAACAACTGCTGAGTGACTAAAAAAAGCAACGTCGTTACCTTGAGCTGTGTCAGCTACTAAAGCTGTTAAAGTAGTGTCTGCTAAAAATTGTATAGCTACTATTACTTTTCCAGTTGGAGGAGTAAAAGCACCGCCGTCATCTACAAAACCGCTACCCAGCTGTCCAAAAGCGTAAGCTGTATCTGTTGAATTAATTCCCATAATTTTATTTATTTGGTTGTTCGTTTTTCTTTGAGCTTCCTCCAAAGAAGAAGTCTACTATTGTGTTTACTTTTGCGCTCATAGCACCAAATACGGTACTAATGAATCCTATCTCATAATCACTTAATTCTAGTGTGTTTAACACGAAGTATTTAAACATAGTGTATGTTAAACCAAAATAAGCAACTGTAAAAAGCATTGCTAAAATCTTTTGAACTATAGCATCGTCTTTGTACATATCTCTTGCAGACTTGCGATCTTCAACTTCTTTTGCAAAAGCCTCGCGCTCTGCTTCTAGTACTATTTTTTGAATAGCGAGTTTAGCTGCGTCTCTTTCTTTGTCAGTTGTAATTACTTTATCTAAGATTCCTTCGGCATTGTCTAATACTTTACCGAATAATCCTCCTACTAAGTTGTTAAGCATTTTTCTCTGCGTTTTTAGCCTTTTGTTCCCAAGGAAAACTATTAGATCCTTCTGGGTACCAAGTGCCGTTATACTTTATTTTACCATCTTTTCTAGGGTAAGTCTTACCATTATGCCTAACACTATTGTCTGTGTAGGATAAGTTACCGCTAGACATGTCTTTAACGTGCTGCATTTCATGAGCGATAACTCTTTTTTCTAAAGCGCTACCAGGTTTTACAGACTTATCTACATAAATGCTACCATCTAAATTAGCTTCTCCTAATACACCTCCATCTAAATTTTTTCTAATTATAGGTGTATTCTTAGAATTACGTATTTGTCTTTTTTCACTACCTAGTTTAAATGCCATTATCTATCAGAGTCTTTAATCATATCGTCAATAGCTTTATTGTATACTTTATCTGTATATGATTTGTTTTTATAAAACACACTTTTTTCGTGGGTGGGAATATCCTCTTCACCTAGCATTATCCTATAGATCCTGCTTATCAGTTGGCTACATTTAAAAGAGGTTTTAAAAACGCTGTACTTAATCGTTGTTCGATTTCGATGACGCCATACCTCAATCCAGCCTTGTCTTCTTAACTTTTCCCAGCGGTGTTTATCCCAGCTAAGTGTGTATTCTCCCGCTTCAAATTCTCCACGGGTAAATCTTTTTTTACAGTCTAGATATATCAATAGTTCTAGCTCTGCATCTGTTAACCCATAAGTCTTACAAGCCCACTTTCTAGTGAGCCTGTAATACTTAAGGATTTGTAATTCACGTAAATCGTGACTAGTTAGTCGCATTTATTATGCGAATGCAGCACCAATACTAATTGTGCTAAGACCAGCAATACCTGCTACAGCTTGAGTGCCAGCGTTATCATCAACAACGTCAATGAATCCATCAGCGTGAATACCGCCATTAGCAGCTCCAGCAAACAATCTAGATAAAGCAGCAATAACATCTTTGTGCGTGTTAACAGCGCTTAACGTTACGATAACTTTATCATTGTTAGTAAAGTCATTAGCTTGACCATCACCATTGTTTCTAATCTGCGGTAGAAAGTGAATAGCTAAAGTGTCATCAGCTGTTGGGTGCATACCCATTAGATTAGACAATGGAAACATACACGATTGAGCTGAATCATCATCATCTCCTAGTGTAGCTTGTGTACGAAAGTACAAATAAACTTCTTTCATTTTTTTTAGTTTTTAAAATGATTAATAAATAATTTTTTTAGATTCTATGTATAAGGATTATGGATTATGGTTTATGTTTAATCTACTAATACAATATCACTTGCTCTGATAACAAAATAAAGTTTATCTTCAAATTGTATACCGTGGCCAGCGTGTTTGTCATAATAGACAACATCACCATCTTTTACACCATCTACTAAATTACCAGCGGAAACTATAGTAGCTTTGATATATCTGTTGTCCTCATCTAGTTCTTCTGTCATAATTAGACCAGCAACCTTTTTTTGCTCAGTCTTAATTTTGTCTACTATTAAATAGTTATTAATTGCTTTCATCTGCTCTCACATTTGATATTACACAATCTGCAGATACAATAGTCATAACCACACTCACTGCATTTTTGAGTGCTGACTTAGTTACAAGCACAGGATCTATGATACCAGCTTCTAACATGCTAACTTCATCTCCAGTAACAACGTTAACGCCTACACCTTCTTTATCAGGGTAGCCTAAGGTTTCAAAACCTGCGTTATTCATTATTGTTTCAAATGGAGCTTTAATAGCACTTAAAATAGCTTTTTCACCTTCGCAAGAAGGTTCGATTTTTTGAGACGCATTAAGTAGCGCGATACCTCCTCCTGGAACAATCCCTTCTTTAAGAGCAGCCTTAACAGCATATATCGCATCTTCAACTCTATCTTTTTTCTCTTTAAGCTCAACCTTAGAATTTGCACCAACCTTAATAATTCCAACCGAACCAGAAAGCATCGATAACCTTTCTTGTAGTTTCTTTTGTATGTATTGGTTTTTTTCATCTGCAACTTGTTTTGCTACTTGATCTATTCTATCACCAACAGCTTCAGTATCTGAATCTACTGTTAGTACAGTATATCTAGAGTCTGTAGAAGCATACTCAGCTTCTCCTAATGAATCTACATCTATAAGATCTAAATCATCACCAAGCTCTTCGTTTACAACCGTAGCGCCTGTTAGTATTGCTAAATCTTCACAAGTGTCTTTTTTAGTAGGACCAAAGCCTGGGCAGTCAACTATATTAACTTTAATATTACCTTTTACTTTGTTCATTAAAAGAGCACTCTTAACCTGTTGCGATACTGGAGCTACAATCAATAGTGATCTGTTGTTTTTAATAACATACTCTAGTACATTTTGAATACGTCTTACGTTTGGTATTTCAGACATGCATATTAATACTAGTGGATTTTCTAGCTCTGCTTTCTGTTTGTCTGTATTAGTTACAAAGTGAGGCGATGTCATACCACACTCAAACTGTACACCGTCAGTTATCTCTACGTAAGTATCTTCTGTAGGTGACTCTTCCATTAAAACAACACCGTCTTTACCAACTTTTTCGTAAGCCTCAGCTATAATACTACCAAGCGCCTCGTCGTTGTTACAAGATATAGCTGCAACGCTTGCTAACTTACCATCAGCAACATCTACTTTAACAGTATCTAAGTATTCGTTTATTTTAGTAAGCCCAGAGTTAACGCCGTCGCGAAGTGAGCGAACAGCACAACTCTTATAGGCAGGGGAAGTAACCGTATTTAAAAGCGATTCAGCTAACACTGTAGCGGTAGTTGTACCGTCACCAGCTTCTTTAACTGTATTTTTAGCGGCTTCTTTAATTAGTGTAGCTCCAATGTTTTCAATAGGATCATATAAGACTACGCTTTCAGCAACTGTAACACCATCTTTGGTTATAACAGGATTACCACGAGCATCTTCGTATATTACACATTTACCAGATGCGCCAAGCGTAGACTTAACTGCTTTAGCTAGTTTTTCAACACCAGCGCTTACTTTTGATTTAGCGTCCTTACCAAAGCTTAAATCCTTGATTAGGAGCGAGGGATTATTAAATTCCATTTGATTATATTAAATTAAAATTAGTTTGTTACTTCTTGAAAGTCTTGATGACTTTTGCCCCTTGTGTAGCCTCTAGCTTTTTTGTAAAGTAATCTACACTACCATCGATAGCAGATTCAGCGCCTTCTAGCGTCTCTCTGCGTGTAACGTCAGACCATGTATCGTCTATATCAGGGTGGGAAACTTCTGTTTGATAGAAGCCATTAGGTAACTGGGTTATTCTCCAGTTTTCTTTGTTAGCTAAATGCTCCCATTGTTTTTTAGTTTTGGGATCAGCTTTTTGTTGTCCTCCAGTAGAGGTACTTCGGTAATAAAGGTACGTCATAATAATTTGGTTTTAGGTTAATAACGTGGTTTACGGATTTGTTAGGCTCCGTAATAGCCTTTCTTATAATTTTTTAATGCTGACTTCTCTGCTTTCGATGCATGTACTGCTTTACGCTGTGCATCAGACTTGTATTTTTTAGCAGGAGAGTCAATTACTCCTCTACCCATTAGAATATCTGCTTTAGTAACTTTACCATCTTTATTAAGATCTGGAAAGTTTTTCTTCATTGGGCTATTTCCGTAATTTGCTGCCTTCATCTTGTAAGGACAGTTTTTTCTTTTCGCTGGTGATTTCATTTTTCCGTAAGGCATATCTTTATGTTTTTATCGATGTGTTTATAATCACTTATGTTCTTGTACCTTTACCGTAGTTACCACGGTTAGCTTTAACAGATACAAACTTCTTTTTAGTATGGTCGTAATCTTTACCAGTTAGATCCATACCTTTTTTTAACGCAGTACGTCTTTTTCTCTGGTTCTCTGCTTTCTTCTTCTTATAAGGACCCATCATATACTCCTTATCTCTCTTCGCTTTATCAGCCGCGGCCTTAGGAGAAAGCTTCTGCTTTTTAAATGGTGATTTGTGTTGTACGTAAGCCATAGTAAGATTATCACACATTGAAGGATTTACTAAAGTAAATAGTGACAATAGCCCATTACTCTTTCTTAATTAACAGCCTAATGTCACACTTTTAGGTATTGCAAATATAGGGGTAGGGTGTAACCCCCACCCTCACAACTTGCCTACGACTATAGAAAGTCAAATATATTTGGCCAGCCCCACGCCCACTCACAAAGTCCCGACGGATGTTTCCAGATAATATATACGTAACTGATACTGACCAACTAAGTTTCTAGCTAATTTTTAGAAAATAGTTTTAGCACAATGCACAAAGTCGGTACGACTTACAACAGATAATAATAATATATTAATCAATTAAATTAAACTACTATGTTAAGCAAAAGATTTGTAATGCGTAAAACGCTAATCGGAACAAACACAATTATCACATTCACAAACAAAAAAGGTATTACTTATAAGTATGATCACGATGCAGTATACTCTGCTAATCAAGAAAAGCTAGAAGCTATGGAATGCTGGCACAAATACGGTAACTATACTAATTCAAGTAACCTACCTACGTGGGCACGTGAACATCAAGTGGAGACTAAATAGTCTTCACTCCTTCACCCCAGTATTAATCTAATCTAATTCACTATGCCTATATACCTACAGATAATAATGATCATTGCATCGATCCCACTATGGATATGGATGGAAGACAGGATCAGCAGATGGAAATGATAACAAACAAGATCACGGCGCCGCAAGGCGCTTTGATGTAT